>JAEEGL013607105.1_pt1 | contig 12496 bp, 9 predicted proteins | sample 9134231 | NCBI WGS metagenome assembly JAEEGL01 (sample SAMN16246548, study PRJNA631951) | gut metagenome | biome: gut microbiome; feature: rumen; material: fiber-attached | host: Bos | place: Iran: Karaj | collected 2018-10
CTGGTCGGTGGCATGGGATATGAACGGGAAGGTGCTCAACCGTTTGCCGCTTATCAAGCACTTGAAGTGGCGCGAGTATATCGCATTCAAAGGGATGTTCGGAAAGCTTACCGACAAGAACAATCCTTTCCTCGAACAGAATGCCGCTGACGATATGCTGTTCGAATTCCCGTTTGGCGCGCATGTCATGGATAGTCGCACTCCATATATGGAGATTGTGGCAGGCGTGCACAACATATTCAAGTTCTTCTCAATCGACTTTGTGCACCGTTTTAACTACAACGGCAATGAGGAGACAAAAAAGAATGGTGTTCGCTTCGGATTCATGATTAGCTTCTGACGGAATGACAAACATATTAACGAGTCAACTGATTAATGAAATAACTGAATAACAACTATGCGCAGAATTATCAATCCATACCTTAGACTTGAGGGGTACAACTGTTTCGGTTGTTGTCCCGACAATCCTGTCGGGCTTCATATGGAGTTCTTTGAAGATGGAGACGACATTGTTTCTTTCTGGCGTCCACAAGATTATTATCAAGGCTGGCATGGCGTGATGCATGGAGGAATACTTTCTACGCTCGTTGACGAGATAGCCGGATGGGTTGTTACGCGTAAGTTACAGACGGCAGGAGTCACATCGCGGCTCAATGTCAGTTATATCCATCCTGTGAAGTCATCCGATTCACAACTCACCATTCGTGCTCATATTAGCAAACAAAGTCATGGCTTTGTTTTCATCAATGTCATTATATCCGACAGTCAAGAGCAGGTATGCGTGGAAGGTGAGGCCGTTTATAGGGCATTGCCCGAGGAGACATCGCGTGAGATGGGATTCACACATTGCGATGTCGACGACGAGCAACTGCTGTCAATGTAATTCTTTTTTCTGAAAGCAAATCACTTTTGTCGGATTCTTTATCTTTCGTAATAATAAATTTGCTAGCAAAATTTCGATAAAAGAGGCCCTTTAATTGCAATAGATGGGCTCTTTATTAAAAATTTTGCTAGCAAATTTTTTTGAATACAATTTAAAGTGATATAATGCATTGTTCGCCTCTGTCTAGTAAATCAAAGTCATAGGTCATGGTATGCTTTATGCATAGCTGTGCATACCTCCGAGGAAATAGTTTACTCCGAAGTATGTCATAAGGATAGTCATGAAAGCAAGAACCATGTAGATGTGATATGACATTGGATGTCTAAGCCATGGCAGAGACCGGTCGTGAACTGCTATAGCATAGACCATGAACGTTATTAGTGCCCATGTTTCCTTCGGGTCCCAACTCCAATATGTTCCCCACGACACGTTTGCCCATATTGCACCAATGAAAATCCCTAATCCCATGCAGGCAAGGGCGGGGTAGAGAAATAGTTTTGAGAGTAGTTGGTAACTATCAATTGCATGGTCGGCTCGCAACTGGTTTTTCCTAAGCAGCAGACGAACAATAATCGACATTAGCCCACATATAAATGTCAGTGCCAGCAACGCATATGCCATCATTATTATACTTACGTGGATTGTCAGCAGCGGTGATGAGAGTACTGGCATGACATGACTGATCTGAGGATCCATCTGCGATATGTGGCTTACGAGTAAGAAGAATCCTGATAGTAGGAAACTGAAAGTGAGGATAATGTTGAATTTCCTATATATGGGGAATGATACAAGCATTATAAGCCATGCCATAAGTAGCATTGTCTCGTAGCCGTTCGACATTGGTATGGTGCCCGAAATTATCCATCTCAATCCCAGACATAGTGTGAGTGCCGCAAACGACATTGCTAATACTATGGCTAACGTGTTAAGCAACAAGGCTTTGTATGGATTATTGTTCTTGTCGTTGTTACTGTAAAGCCTATAGATGAAATAGAACAGTGATATGAATCCCATCGTAAGGTTTAGCATGAAGAGAATCGTGGCAAATGGCACTGCATTGTATATGCGTTCGGCTTTTGTCTTTAGTAACGAAGGTATGGATTTCCCTCCGTAAGCATGCTGATAATGGAGAATTTTGTCGAGTGCTTTGTTCATTCTGTCGTAGTTTCCTGCTTGAGCATCATTGACGAGCAGATTGAAACTGTTTTTAATGTATTCCGTACGCTGCTGTTCGATATAGTCAGGCATCTTGTCTACAGGCGAGAACCAACGTGTGGTTATGTTCGTACTGACAGAATCGCGTTGTGGTACGGGGTAGATTTTTAATAGGCGAGCCTGTCCAATCTCCATGAGAATCAGTATCAGTTTGTCATCAACATCAGCCACGGCTTTATGTATTTTGTCGTATTGCCCCTGCTGATATTCATCTATTGCAGGTCCGAGGATATATTTTCCCGTCTGTGTGTGGAAGAACGAGTTGAGCGCGTTGTATTTGTCAAGGTTGAACACTCTTTGCATTTCGCTGTTCTTCACTCTGATTATTTGCTCCGAAGCCCATTCCTCAGGATAAAACATAAAACCCGTCAGGATCTGTTCTGGCGAGTAATTCTTATAGTGTCGGTGGCCGTAGATTTTCTTTGTAAAGTCGAGTGCCAGAGTCTGCATTGGGCAGACGCGATTGTTGTAAACGACATACAGATGTCCGAACTTGTCAGCAGTTTCTTTTGGTAATACTTTTGCCGCGTTGGTAGTCGTGGGTATTGCCAGATAGAGTAACATCATTGTTGCCGCCGGTGTGGCTTTCATCTTGCGTAGTATGTTGCGGTATGCACCTTTAGGGTCGATTAGTATCCAGAACAGTGAGAGGAAAAGCAGTGCATAGCCAGTGTATGTAACGGGGATTCCCCAACGGTCGTTGTTCATGATAATAGTCGAGCCTTTGCCGTCGTTGTCGAAGCCGCTTTGATATAAGCGAATACCCTTTCGCGAGTATATATTGTTCATTGATATGCTGGTGTGGATTACTTCGTTTCCGTCAGTTATCTCGATATATGATGTGTAGTCTGCAGCGGCGTTTGTTCCCTCATGATATGTGGTTTCGAACTTCTCAAGACAGATAGTGAAAGGCAGGGCATTATCAGTAGGTTTGCTATTGTTGAGCGATATCCATTTATCTGTTTTTTCGCCTTGCCTCAGGTGTATAACCCCTTTCGATGATGTAGTTTTTGTCAACAGTGCACCAGCGAGGATGACGACAAACGACAGGTGGAGTGCAATTGTCAAGGGACGGCGCACGTTTCTTTCCAGAAAGTAAAATATAGCAAAGGCCACTCCTATTGCCCACAATGCAGCAAACCACCATGCACCGTAGATGTTATCGGATACAAACTCAGTTCCCTTGTATTTCTCAACGATTGTAGCTGTTGCCATGCACACAATGAGCAAAATGTAAATAATGATAGTATTCTTTTTTGCCATATATCAGTCTTTTGCTTTTTGAGGGTTTATTATAAAAGAGAGAAGCCAAGCCGACTTCTCTCTTTTGTTTTGATGTCAAATGCTTCTTAAGAATTTAACGATTGCATCTCTGTCTTTCTTAGGCAGTTTGTAGAACTTCAGAGTGCTGTCGTAGGCATCAGACTTGCTTGAGTATCCATGCCAAAGGATTGCCTCTATTTCGTTTCGTGCACGACAATCATGCAGACGGTCCTCTGCTCCGGTGTTGGCAAGACTAAGTCCGCGTCCCCATAGTGGAGTGGTACGACACCAACTGCCGTGAATACCATTTTTCATGTACAGGCGATGCTGTACCATGTCGGTATATGGCCAGATTGTCTGATCTTTATATCGAGGTAGATTGAGGTTCTTGCTTGTTATTATAGCAGGTGCCCAGTAGTTGTCTTCCCCAGTGTTCCACGAAGGACGATGGCATGCAGTGCATCCAATCTGATAGAAAAGTTCTTTTCCACGCTGTACATCTTTATCCTGCAAGTTTCTTGCTCTTGGGATTGCAAGCCCACGATGCCATACCATAAACGACCAGAAGTTGTTGTCAGACATTTCAGGGTCGAAGTTATGCCATTCGTTGTTGAACTGATTTGTTGAAGGTGAGAGCAATCCTTTGACTGCTGCTGAAATGCCTTCGTCGGTACCGTCGGCATAATATGGTGATGTGGGGTCTTGCTTTATTTTTGCAATCACGTCAGGATTCTTCGACATTGCATTAGCCCATGCTGCAGTGGTGTAGAGGAATGGACGGTCGGAGCGGCTCACGTTTGTGATGTTCCATATTGCATTGGCACCGGCACCGTCTTGCAACGAACCACGTGTGCAGGCATAGGTAAACTTCTTTATCCTGTTCACAGGTTCTGTTCCGCTTTGTATTGTCTTATACATTGCTCCTGGTGCCCATGTATTGTTGGCTTTGTCCCATATAGCGGGATTCAGTTCAGCGAACTGTGCTTCGTGCTGGTATTGCTTCTTCAGTGAGTCGTCAGGGATGGCATCGAGCAACCCCGAACCGATAATGCCTATTGTTGACTCCAGCCTGAAGGCAATATTCTCAGGCTTCGGGTCTGTATTGAAGGCATCGACATCAATGCTCAGCTCAGGATAGATAAGCGAATAGCTCTCTCCGTCAGGGAAATGAGTAGGCGATATCTCGCTGCCTTCACCCATTGCAGTCAAAGTGGGCCATGAGATGTTAATACCTTTCTCATCGATAGGGGGCAAGAAAGGATACGTTGCTCTTGTCTGTGGCATGCCTGTAACCTCCGCAATGTATGGGCCGTCATCGCTGTTGTCACCATCAACAGGGTGATAAACAACAAGCAGATATCCGTTGCCCCATTCTGCGGTATACTGGGTGACACGCTTTCCATGTCCATATCCAGGATGGCAGTCAAGGCAAGATTTTCTTACGTATGCAGGTCCAAGACCATTGAATGGAGCCTGAAACTCTGTCACATTACGCTCAAAGAATTGCTCACCGTGATTGAAGGCTTCAGTCAATCCCATCTCTGTCACTGCAGGAGTTTCGTCTTCGTAGCATCCGGCGGTAACGTTCATGGTTGTTCCCAATTCACCTCCAACATACCACTCTTCAGCAGAGAAGTTTCCCACAGCGGCACCGACAAAATTCTCTTCTACTTCTGGCATGTTGCCACCTTCGTTGTTGTCATCGCTACACGATACGATGGCAAGTGTCGCAACTGAAGCAAGTGTAAAGAGAATGCTTGTTTTAATTCTGTTTATGATTTTCATTTTCTTTGTATTATTAGATTAGTTTGCAGCTATCCAGCTTGATGCCTCGTTTATGACATCGTCGAGAGCGTTGATGGCGTCCATAGCGTTTTTAGCGTTTGTGCTATGATAGTCGTCGACAAACGGAGTGCCAGCCTTTGCTGTTTCGAGGGCACTGAGTGCATCGTTCAACTTAGTCTGAAGCTTGTTGGCGAGTTCGGAGTTATATCTCTGCAGATAAGCCATGATTGAACTTCCGTTCACACTGTTAGATGCCTGACCATAAAGACTAAACTTGATGCTGGTGATGTTATCGAAGAAATCGAAATACGACTTCTTAGAATAAGGTGACTCAATGTAGTTTACATCAGTGCCGAGATATGCCTGTCCGATTTTCTGTCCTGCTACTTCTGCACAAATATTTGAACATCCTGCGACGAGGATAGTACTCATCACGCCACGCCATGTTGAATATGTGGAACCAGGTTGAGTGGCTTTAACCATATTCTCACCGTAATACAAGTTGCCACCGCCAACTGTGGTGTTGAATTCACATTCTTCAACTCTGTCGACATGTGCTTTTGGAGCAGCATCGCCAAGCCAACTGACTTCGAGTTGATAACACTTGTCGCGCAAATCGCCTGCAACAGCAGCAGCGAAGATGAGTTCCTGCTCGCCTGTTATGTTTCTTCCCTCAAAGTTGGGATTGTCTTCAACCCCCTGCAGTTTAGCAAGTTGACGGGCATTACCATCGCGGAAGAGGATGAACTCAATTCCGTGGAATCCTAGTTGCGACTCACCTACATTGGCACGTACATTATCGATTCCACCATTATCGAGGTCGTCAAGATCTTCAATAATCTCAGCATTACTCAATGCCTTTGCCAAGGCGGTGAGATCGAGCGGCCATGTATCGATGTGTGGGTCAATTCCCCAGTCGGTAGCAGCGCCATAGAGGAATGCCTCACTGCGTTCCCATGCCGAGCGTGCCTTGAGGAATGTCTCGCAGATGTCGTTGATATTGGCTTGGGTAAGTGTGTTTGCACGCAGCTTTGCCTTTGCATCGACGATCTTATTGAATAGATTGTTCGACTCAGTAGCCAATTCTTTGTAGATAGGGAATATCACGTTATTGACATACTGATTTGTGATTGCCTGCATTGCAACATCTTTTTCTGTCTGGTTGTTGTCCGCAGGATCATCACTGTCGCTGCATGATGTGAATGCAAATCCGATGAAGAGGATTGCGATTAGATAAAAATACTTTTTCATTTTATAATACATTTGTTTGTTAGTTAATACTCAGATATTTATCGATTACATGAACCATCCCTCGTAAGCGATGCCGATATTTATCGATGGTTCGTTGTTATATGGATTTTTCAGCAGACGGTTACTGTAGTCGGCTTTGATTGCTATCTGTGGGATAGGGTGGTAGTTTACGCCGAAAGCTATACGATTTACATTAGTATAGTCGTACTGATCTTTGTTCTTTTCAGGAATGTAGCTGTCGTAATACTCATATCTGCCGAAGAGATAAAGCTTTTGTTTACCGCTAAGTTTCTCTATCTGCGAGAAGATGTTGTAACCTGCTTCAACGCCGATGCTTACTGCATTCTTTCCTATAGCGGCGCTCTTCACTGGCGAATTGCTGGCATGAGCCTTAGCATCCTTTATGATGTTTATCTTGTCAACATCTGAGATGTTGCCGTAGTCGGCTTGTCCTCGCACAATCCAGTTATATTTGTTCAGGGTGAAATCTACCGATCCTATAGTTACTGTGCCCTTCACTTTGTCGTAAGGTTTGTCTTTGCCTTCGATGTCGTTGGGGTAGGTGTTATGTACAGAGTTGCCTATATACCCGCTGATACCGACTCTCACCCCTGGCACAATGTAATAGTCGCCGCGGGCTGAAAAGCCATACTTGTTGGCTGGCTTGAATTCGAATGGCGAGCCAGCACCCGAATGAATCCATCTGTCGCGATTGAATAGCATCGCATTAAGTCCGGCAACAGCCTGCACTTCATAGCGGAAATTGCCGGCATTGCCCCAGAAGCTGATGCCTGTGTCGTGCCATGTGCTTGGCAATATGGTGTTTTCGCCTTCGGGACGATAAACGGTGAAGTAGTTCAATGGCTCGTGATATGCGTTGTTGAGTCCTACTGGAACCACGATATGGCCAGCTCTCACGTTTGCCCATTTGGCAAATGATTTCTGAATCCAGAATTGCTCAAGTTCCACTTCGCCGCCTTTTTCCTGTTCATATTCCCATTCGGCAGCCTCGTCGGCTTCGTTTTCAATGGTGCTTCCCGTACCGGTATGCTCAAACTCCACCTCGGTGCCCATTGTCCATCCGTGTCCGAAATCGTAGCCGATGTAAATTACAGCATGTGGAATGTCGAACCTTCCGTGTGAAGGATCGTTCTTGTAGTTTTGCGGATTAGTGCCATAACGGTTTACATGATCGCTGTAGAACATCCTCGACATCGCCACTTCGCCATATCCTCCAATGCTCAGGCGTTTACCTGTAACGTGTTGCATCACTGAGTCGCCAGCCACTTCTTGCGCCGTAGAATTAATGGTAGAGAATGCCAAGAAAGCGGCGCTCATGAGCAGAAATTTTTTGTTATAAGTCATTGTCTTTTTATTTTTTTTGCAAAATTACCCCCTTTGGAATAGCCTCGCAATACCTAAAAAAATGTATTTTTCACTCTCATTTCTCATCATAAATGATTAGCACGCAGCGTTTTTCGTCGAGTCTTCATAATCGAGGTTGTCATTGAAGGCAAATATTGAAATATTTTGTCTTTTCCGTTAGAATTAAAAAATGTTCGCTTTCGGTTTCTGTATTTTTATTCAATTGCTATGTTATTTATTCAAAAGAATTGCAATGCTGCAACCAACTGATAATCAAGGGGTTATTAAAGAGGCTTTTTAATGCCATTAAAGAGCCTCTTAACTGTCAATTAAGAGGCCCTTAACCGCCAATTAAGAGCCTCTTTAATGAAGTATGTAGGTTTTGTAATTTCGTGCGTGCATACATTATTATATATTTATACACCTACCGAATAATTAGTATAAAAATGCTTAATTATTCTTTGATTGTTTATGAAATACTTACTTCGTGTTATTGTTTGTTTGATTGAAATTTGATAATTTTGCACTCATGATACACTATGTATCCGATTTAAATGCGTAGTAGATATGAAAAACCAGAAGATGTATGAGGCAGATGATAGGATGATATCTATCATTCGCGACAATTATAACATTCTTCAGAGTCTTGGCTCGTTCGGCATCAGTTTGGGTTTCGGCGACAAGACAGTGAGGGAGGTGTGCGAGAGTCAGGGTGTTGACACTTACACTTTTCTTGCTGTGGTGAACTTTACCATTAACGGATATCGCGACTCCGACGATTTGGATCATCTCTCCGTTGCCACGCTTTTGAAGTATCTGCAGGCTAGTCATGAGTATTACATCGACTTCCAGTTGCCTTTTATACGTAAGGAACTTGTAGAGGCACTTGATGCGAACGACAGTTTGGCAGGGCTTATAATGAGGCTTTATGATGAGTATGCCCATCAGGTGAGATCGCACATGAAGTTTGAGGAGAAGACGGTGTTCCCCTATGTTGAGTCGCTGTTGGCGGGTGAGCCCCGAGATAATTACGATATCGATACATTTTCGAAGCATCACGGACAGACAGACTCGAAGCTGAAGGAACTGAAAAACATCGTGATTAAGTATCTTCCGAGCGATGGTTTGCACAATAATCAGCTGTCGGCGACGCTTTACGATATCTACAATAACGAGGATTGGCTGCATCAGCATGTTCTTGTTGAGGATGAGATATTCATTCCTGCCATTCGCAGGCTTGAGAACAGGCTCCGCCAGAACGATGTGTCGATGAAGATAAGCAGTATGATAAATGCGGAATCTGCCAGTCAGGAAACACTGTCGGACAGAGAGAAGGATGTGGTTGTATGTGTTGTTCAGGGGATGACTAACAAGGAGATAGCCGATCATCTGTGCATTGCGCTCAACACCGTAATTACCCATCGTCGCAACATAGCACGTAAATTGCAGATACGCTCTGCCGCAGGACTCACCATTTACGCTATTGTTAACAAGCTTGTGGACATCTCTGAAGTGGTCAGGTAGGCAGAAATAGATAAAAAGAAGTACTATTCAATATGCGGAATATAAAGTGAACTAAAATAGATTAATATTAATGAGAGCAAGAACAGCAACATGGATTGAGACCAAGATTCGCTATGAAAAGACGATGGAAGATGGTCTTGATAAGAAGGTTACGGAAATGTATGTGGTTGATGCCTTGAGTTTTACAGAGGCAGAGACTCGCATTATAGAAGAAATGAGCTCGTTCATCAGTGGCGAGTTCAAGGTTACGGATATCAAGAAAGCATCGTATGGCGAGATTTTCTTCAGCGATGCAGCTGCCGATGACAAGTGGTATAAAGCGAAGTTGGCGTATATCTTATTCGACGAAAAGACTGAAAAAGAGAAGCGTACGAGCACCTATTTCCTTGTTCAGGCTTCTACGCTAAGCGACGCCGTGAAGAGTATTGTTGAGGCAATGAGCACTTATATGGGCGACTACGATATTGTTAGCATTGCTGAGACACAAGTGATGGATGTTTATGAGTGTAAGGCAGAATGACACTAATGATTTAGTTTGCTGATAATGGATATTGAAGAAAGGCTAAGTGAGATAGTTGCTTCGTTGCCAGAAGGAGTGGAGCTGGTGGCCGTAAGCAAGTTCCATCCTGAAGACGAAATCCTCAAAGCATATCGTCAGGGGCAACGTGTGTTTGGCGAAAGTCGCGAGCAAGAGCTGTCGCGCAAATATGCATCGTTGCCAAAAGACATACGTTGGCATTTCATCGGGCATCTGCAAACAAACAAAGTTAAATACATAGCGCCTTTTATCTCGCTTATCGAAGCGGTTGACTCACTGAAGTTAATGAAGGAGATTAATCGTCAGGGTGAGAAATGCGGTAGGGTAATCGACATATTGCTGGAGTTGCATCTTGCTCAAGAAGAGACGAAGTCTGGCCTTACCCTTGACGAATGCAGGGCTTTGTTGGCGGATGGCGAGTGGCGACAAATGGAGCATGTACGCATCTGTGGACTCATGATGATGGCTTCGTTTACTGACGATGAGAACCAAATACGTCGGGAGATGCTCGCTGCTGCTGCTTTCTTCGAGGAAGTGAAAGCAAAATATTTCGCTGATGCAGAATATTTTAATCGCCGCTCATGGGGTATGAGCGACGATTATGAGATTGCATTGAAATGTAATTCAAATACTATTAGAGTCGGCACAAAAATCTTTGGACCACGTCAATAAAAGAATAGAGACAATAAAACTATACTACTTATCTCTTCATTTCATTGATAATTTCCTGAATATCGGCAGTTGAAATCTTGTTGTCACCATTCAGATCATATTTCATGTCCTGCTCAGAGGTATTCTTCTTCATCTCATTGATGATGACTTGGATATCAGCTGTTGAGACTTTGCCGTCACCATTCAGGTCGAAAGAGATATTTGTATCGGTAATAAAGTTGAACGTTATTATCCCTGTTTCAACATCTTCGCTTATTTCAGTTAGAGCCCTATTAATCTCTGGCCCACCAGTATACCATTTATAGTTGGGTAATTCCATTTCATACTTGAGTTCCGTCACATTACTTGTCCCGGGGAAGAGGTCACCACTATGATTATTGAAATACTCTGCTTTCGTATACGGCTTGTCTTTTCCCGACAAATAGGCACTTATTAACAAACTATCGGCAGGAATAATTGCCATGCCTGGCTCGCCGGCAGTGTCGTTGGGATGATCGGTGTAGCTGACGTTGGCTGTCGGCCATTTCACATGGTAAACCATCAGACCATGTCCCAACAAACTTGTATTCCAACTACTATTCTGGATGTTTTCAATCATCATATACTCCTTCGGGTCATTGTCGTTTATGAAGCGATAAGCTTTTCCGCCATCGTTCACAGGAATAATCTCTATACCATTCTCGTCGTCTGTAAGTGTATCGATTGTCATCCACTCCATTACTTCACGCTCCCATGCCGTGTATGCCGTAGGGCAATAACCGTTTCTTGTGTACTCTCCACCATCCATCAGGTCCCAATATTCCATCTCCTGGTTGTTAATGCGAGCACTTGTAGCATATGGGTAGATGTCGGGCAATCCCATTGCATGCGAGAACTCATGGCAGAACACTCCCACGCCGTTTATCTGTGGAGAAGCGTAGTAACCCTCTTTCATGTTAAGCTCCGAAGCGATAGAATACCAGTTAAGCTCTTCGCCCTCTTTTGATGTGTCAAAATGTCCGGTCTTTGCCCAAATAGATGTAGCAGGGCCTCCAGTGTTTTGACCATATCCTGCATGCACGATATAAACGAGATCTACTTTTCCGTCACCGTCATAGTCGAAATCAGAATAATCGACAATGTCTTTTATAGTTGAAACAGCATATCTTACAAGTCCCTTCACATCTTCGTCATTATGAGCAGCATTCACTCCGCCAAATGTCGTTAAGGAGTATGGAACCGTAATGGGGCCAATTACTTCAAACTGCGGAGTAAATGCTCCGAAGCTCATGTCTTTGAAGTACATGCCGACACTTGCATGGTTTTCGTTTTCATTGTTGCCATAGTTCTCAAGCGGCTCAGTGCTGTTGAAAAACTTGTCGAACGATTTCTTAGGGTCGGGGAGAGTGAACTTGACGTCATCGAATTCACATAAGATAACCATTGCTTTCGGGCTTCCACTATGTGGGAAATAATTCAAAGAAGTTGATAATGGCTCGCGTCGTGCACGATTGGCTTTTGCAATCTTCTCCACATTATTGTAGAAAAGAGTCTTGTCTTGGTTGTCTATTGCTGTTTGTTCCTCGCTGCCTCTTGCCATCTGCTGGTGTGCCAGATACGGGGTGGGGGAAAGCGTTCCGTTGTCATTCACTTTTGCAATATAGAATGCATCGTCGATAGTCGTCAGCAATATGCCATCGGAGGTGGTGTAGTAATGGAAATGCTCATCGCCATAGAGCATCACTGTCAGCACCGTTCCGTCGGGCTGAGTCATATCTATAGGTATTGGAATGGCTTTTGCACCCCAACCGTCTACCGACGTTAAGGCAAGTATCAGGAGAAAAAGTATGCGCTTCATTATATTTTATCTTATTGGTGTTTATTCCTTTCAAAATAATACTGTCCCTTCTTTTTTGTGCGTTTGCCAAATTCAATAGCCTTTGCTGGACAGTGGTGATAGCAAGCAAAGCATGTAAGGCATTTGCCATTGTGTAACCATTCCGTCGTCTTTCCTTTTCCAC
>JAEEGL015302249.1_pt1 | contig 12496 bp, 11 predicted proteins | sample 9134231 | NCBI WGS metagenome assembly JAEEGL01 (sample SAMN16246548, study PRJNA631951) | gut metagenome | biome: gut microbiome; feature: rumen; material: fiber-attached | host: Bos | place: Iran: Karaj | collected 2018-10
AATGTTTGATATGCTGTACCTCTTGCATAGTTTTCTGGGTGTAGCCAAGCATCTATTCTTTCACCTCTAAATGAAGAAGATAATTTATTTCTAAATGCATATAATCCAATTCCTAATACAGATAATCCTCCTGTAACTGATAATGTTAAATAGCGAAATTCAAGTCCACTCATAAAAATCATTGTGGCAGATGTAACAAATATTATAACGCCTGCACTTAAGTGATCTTGTATAAAATAAAGAATTCCTACAGGGATAATTAGCATTAAATTTGGAATTATACATGCATATCTAATTTTCTTAAAATCAATTTTAGGATTTGTGAAATATCCAGCAAATGAAATAATCAATAGTATCTTTGATAATTCAGATGGTTGAAATGAAATGCTAGAACCTATTTGTGCCCATCTAAGTGCTCCGTTTGCTTCAACTCCAACACCTGGTATTTTAACTATTAATAATAAGCCAACAGCAATAATGTAAGTAATTATATAAAATTTTTGATATATCTTATAATTCACAAATGATAATAATAGCATTGCAATTAGTCCTAAGCCAGCCGCTTGAGCTTGTGTTTTTAAAAACACATAACTATTGCCGTATTGTGCTAGCGCTGATGGACTACTTGCAGATAGTACCATTACAATACCAAATGCAACTAATATAATGGTTATCATAAAGAGACCCATATCAAAAAATTTCTTTTTTTTCTTTATTGGCTCATCTTTTTTAGAGGAAGTCGCCTTCTTCAATTTTTTCTCCTTTTCATTTGTTATCTAGCATTTTATCTATATATAAACTGAAAATAATCCTAATCCGCACCCAATTGCTGTAACTAGTGCAAAGCTAAACACTATAAGTGGTTCGCTCCATCCAGATAATTCAAAATGATGATGTATTGGTGCCATTTTGAAAAATGTTTTTCCTGTTTTTTTGTAATAAACAACTTGTATAATTACAGTTATAGTTTCTATTATTGGAACAATTCCTATCATTATTAATACTAATGGAACTTCCATATATAATGCCAATCCAGCAATCAGTCCCCCTAGGAATAATGACCCTGTATCCCCCATAAATATTTTTGCGGGCTTGAAATTAAATATAAGAAATGCTAATTCAGTAGAAATAATAATAATTGTTATTATTGTAACTTCGGTATATTTATATAATATTGAAATTACAGCAAGTGTTATAAACATTAGTAAAGTTATCGTTGTTGCTAATCCATCAACACCATCTGTTAAGTTAACAGCGTTTGTGGTGCCTAAAATAACTAAGAAAGCTAATGGTGCATAAATATAAATTGGTAAAGTAATGTTTTGTTTTATAAATGGTATAAAAATATCTGTATCTATGTTAAGTACATTAACTAATAGCAATACAAAGATAATTGAAGCCATTAATAATCCGTATCATTTTTGTTTTTGGACTAATTCCATCTTCCATATGGAAAAACACTTTTTTAAAGTCATCAGCAAATCCAACAATCATAAATCCAAATGTCGAAAGAATTATTAAAAATGAATCTTTGGCATAATGTGGATAATCTTGCTTAAAAAACAAAATGATGATTATACTAACCGTTAATATTGCAAATGCCATTATAATTCCGCCCATAGTAGGCGTACCTTCTTTTGACATATGTGATTGAGGTCCAAATTCTCTTTCTACTTGATTAACTTTCTTTTTCTTTAATAATGGGATAACTATAAATCCATACATTATAGTTAATACATATGTAATTATAAAAATCATACCCGCGGGGTTCAATTTTAGTCTCCTTACTTTATAATTGTTTTTCTTTTGATATACAAATCTATTTTTTAACAGTTTTTACTTTTTATTGTTAAACAATTTTGATAGTGTATCTTTTTTACGCTCTATTTTTTGATTAAATAAATTAATTACTTCACTGCGTTCTTTAAAGTAATTCTTGATGATATTTGTGTAAAGAATAATGTCGCTTCGTTTTATTTTCTCAAGTGCAAATGTAATAGCATCTTCAACACTTTCTTTTGTATAAACGCTTTCGCTCTTGTTTTCTTCAGCTTTATCTCCAATAAAGATAATTAGTCCACACGATTTCTTGATTTCTTCAAGTGGCATAGAGTCTTTTTTATTTGTAATAATAATAATTTTGCCTGGAGAATAACGTTTTAAATCTTTAAGTAATCTAGCTTGATTATCTTGATCATCTTCAAAGTCTATCATTATTGGAACTTGTGTTTCATTAAGCACATATTCTCTTCTGCCTAGTGTGCAACTTAATTCTAAAGCCTGTTTGATGGTTTCTGTTGGAATTTCAAGTCTTCTAGCAATAAGAATTGCAACTAAGCTGTTGTAAACATTTTCTCTTCCTAAGCTTTTAACTTTTATTCTTTCATTTTTGCCATCCATTTTTAACTTATAATCTAAGTATCTGTTGGTAACTGTAATATCTTTAGCAATGTTATTAGAATAGTTATCAGCTGAATAAGTTACAAGATTTGGATTATCAATACTACCACATATTTTTAAAACATTAAAATCATCTCCATTGCAAAAAATATTTATGCTACGTTTAACAAGATTTAGTGCAATGTTTGAATTATATAAAGCTGAACCTTGGTCATCTTCAATTATGTTATTAATAGCTAAATAATCAAAAGTAATATAATTAAACATTTCCGAGCCAGCAACTTCATACGGAATTTCTAAAATAATGTTTTGGCAGCCATTTTGTTTCATAAAGTTTAGAACTTTATAAAAGTTTATTGGGTTAAGCATTATATCTGTTTGACTTAAAATGTTTTGAGAAATCATAACAAATCTGTTACTAATAAAACCATTTTTAATCTTTTGTCTATCAAATATGTTTTTTAGCATTAAAGCAGCCTCTGTTTTTCCATTTGAGCCATATATTCCAATTAACTTAAGGCCTTTCAAGCTTACCTTATAAAAATTATATAAGATTTTTGGTAAATCTCTAGAAATATTTTCAAGCACAAAAATAGTAATTCTTTGTAAGTCAAATTTATATAACTCATTAATTAGCGATTTCCTATCATCATCTATAAGAATGCTATTAGCTCCATTTCTTATAGCTTGTAGACATGTTTGAATATCGCCATTTGTAGCGACATACAAATAACCATCAACTTTCTCATTTTCATTTTGAGTTATTGTTTTGATTTCAATATCAAGCGAGCCACGGCCTTTAATTCCTTGTACTCCTTGTAAAATCTCTTTAAGTAACATGATTTCTCCTTTGTGATGATATAATAATTGGGTATTATATCAAAATAAACCTTTTTTATTATATACTATTCCGAGCAAAAAAATCAACCAAAATCATATGATTTTAATAGAAAAGTGACCGAGCAGGGCTTGCGCCTTGCTCGGTCTTATACTTTTGGAGAGTATATAATTAAATAATAGATTGCTCTATTATTAATTATCAAAATAATAATAAAATCTATAATTATCCTGTCGCAGACCACTGGTCTGCGCTACGAATTAGTTCTTGTTTCTCATTAAGAATGGTGGTAAATCTAAATCACCCTTTGTTTTTTCTGGAACTGGTGGTTTAGTATTTGTCCAAGCTGATTTTGATGGTGTTGAAGTTGTTGATGTTGTGCTAGATTTTGGTTGAGAAATAATTGTTGTTCCTCCAACTTGTTTATCAAATCCTGTTGCAATAACAGTTATAACAATATCTTCATCAAGACTCTTGTCAGTAACTACACCAAAGATTATGTTAGCATCTGGATCAACTGATTTTTGAACTAACTCAGCTGCAGTATTTGCTTCTTGTAGTCCTAAGTTCTCTCCACCTGTAACATTGATAATAACTCCTCTTGCACCTTCGATTGAAGTTTCAAGTAATGGACTTTGTATAGCTTGTTTTGCAGCATCTTCAGCTCTGTTTTCTCCACTCGCTCTACCAATACCCATATGGCACATTCCAGTGTTAAGCATAACAGCTTTAACATCAGCAAAGTCTAGGTTAATTAATCCTGGAACTTTGATTAAGTCTGATATACCTTGTACACCTTGTCTTAAAATGTCATCAGCCATTTTGAATGATTCAACTAATGAAGTTTTTCTATCAATAATTTGAAGTAATTTATCGTTTGGAATTACAACTAAAGCATCTACTTTTCCTTTTAAGCTTTCAATTCCACGCTCTGCTTGCTCTAATCTCTTCTTTCCTTCAAAAGTAAATGGTTTTGTAACAACTGCAATTGTTAATATTCCCATCTCTTTTGCTAGTGAAGCAACTATTGGAGCAGCACCTGTTCCTGTTCCTCCACCCATACCAGATGTAACAAATACCATATCAGCACCTTTTAAAGCATCTTGTAATTCAGCTTTGCTTTCTTCTGCTGATTGAGCTCCTATATCAGGATTTGCTCCAGCACCTAAGCCTCTAGTTATTTTCTCACCTATTTGTATTTTTGTATCAGCTTTTGATTGTGCTAAAGCTTGTTTATCTGTATTAATAGCAATAAATTCAATTCCTTCAATTTCTGAATCAATCATTCTATTAACTGCATTGCTTCCAGCACCACCAACTCCAATAACTTTTATAACAGCTGTTTCATCTGTTGATGTTCCTTCTTGATAGTTACTCCTATCTCTGTCCATGTACATTTAACTCCTCCTATATACAATTTAAAGAATTTATCTTACGAGTAGAAAAAGTCTTTGACTTTTCCCATTAATTTCTTAAATATACCATCTTTATTGCCTTCATTGATTGTGCTTGAACTCTTTTTACTAAAAGGCCTTTCAGAGATATATCTAATTAAACCAAATGAAGTAATATATTGAGGTTTAATTAAATCTATAACTTTACTTGATACCATTTTAGTTGGTAAATTAAGCTTAATCTTTGAAACAATATCACTTTTATTTAAGTTAATAATACCATCTCCAACAAGAGTAACATTATTAACACTTCTTTTTATATTAGCATCTGTAATATTTTGATTAATCAATTCAAATAATTGTTCCACTCTAGCTTCTATGATTGAAACAATCTTTGAACTCCTAACCATTTTCGTATCATCTTTTGCTGTATTTAAAATAACGTCTGTATCATTTTCCATATATGATCTTAGCGCTAATCCGTATTGCTTTTTAAGTTTTTCTGCTTCTTCTTTTGATATATTAAGAACTATTGCTAAATCATTTGTAATGTTTTGTCCACCAATTGGTATTGAACTGTTATAAATAAACTTTTGATGATCAAATATTCCAATATCTGTGTACTCAGCTCCAACATCAATTATCATATATGTTTCTTTTTGATTTTGACCGCTAACAACAATGTCCTTTTCTGCTAAAATGCTTGGAACAATGCCGTCTATCTCTAAATCAGCTTTTTTTAATACATTATATAATTTCTTTAAATAATCTTTTTTTCCAAGAATAATTTGAGTTTCTACTTTATATTTTGAACAAAATTCTCCAACTGGATCTTTTACTTTTTTACCATTATCTAGTTCAAACTCATTAAATAAAACATCTATAATTTGGCTATCATTTGGTACTTCAACACCTCTAATTTGGTTGAAGATAGCTTGTATATCTTTTTGTGTTATTCCTGAATATTTATCTTTAGTATCTTTCTCCACACTATTTTGAACAATTGTAACATATGAGCTTGGAATCGTGACATATGAAGACTTAATCTTTTTATTTAAATCATTTTCTATGTCTTTAATGCAGGTCTTAATTGAGTCTGCAAGTGCATCTTCGTCTACAATTTGGCCTTTTTCGATTCCATTTGTTTTACAATTTTCATCAGCGAGTATTTCAATTTGTTTAAAATTATTGACTTCCCCGACAACAGCTCTGATGCTTGATGCTCCAATGTCTAAGCCAACAATCGTATCACCGATGGCCAAAGTAAAATCCTCCTAGCTTTTTCTTTAATTTTCTACAGAATATATTATTTGTTTTAAAAAGTCAATAGAATTTGAAAAATAATCGTAATAAAATCGTAATTATTTTGTAATATTATTCAGCAACTTTTTCTTCTATCTTTTTTTCCGGCTGAGCTTCGCCTTTTGTCGCCCATTTGTTCACATAATATCTTCTGATTATACCTAAATTGTTAAATATTCTTCCAACAAATACAATTACTGCAGCTAAGTAGATATCTACGTTTAATCTTTCCCCTAAATATGTTAAAAGTATTGCTAATATTGCATTTAAGAAGAATCCTGTAATAAATACTTTAGCATTAAAGCTCTTATTAATGTTTGAAGCAAGTCCTCCAAAAACTGAATCTATTGATGCTACAATTCCAATAGCCAAGTATTGTGAAGCTGTGTAAGGAATTGTTGGTAAAAGTATTCCTAAAACTACTCCAAGAACTGCACCTATAATTATTACTACTACTGTCATTCTGCTACCACCTCTTTCATATAATTTGAATCAATGTCGCCTTCATATTTATTTATTGTAATATCATCGCTTTCTTCAATAGTAATCTTTAATTTTCTGCTCTGCATAATATCTGCATAACCAGTATTCTTAGCTTTTAATGTACTAGTCAAATCTGTTTTATCTCCAATTGCTTTTATCACATAAGGAGCAGTTAGTCTAACATTTCCCCCATACATTACTATAAAGCTAACATTTAAAGTTACTATATCTGTTAAATTAATAACTCTATTATCATTTATTGAAATCGCCTCAGCGCCTGCGTATTTAAGCTCATTGATTAAATTTCTAATATCGCTTGATGTATATGAGTTTTCAAGTGTGTTTTGTAATGTAATTTTCACACCTTCGCCTTTGACATCAGTTAGACCTAATAGTTCTTGAGTTTCTTCATATTCTTTTTCTAAAAGATAAGTATTTTTATCATTAGCAGCAATAGCATTAGTATATTCTAAAATCTTGTTTTGATTATCATCATATTGTTTTTTAGCTTCTTCATATTTTGTTGTATATGTTGAAATCTGTGTTTGAAGCTCTGTTGTTCTTAATCTTTCTAGATTTAAACCATTGTTCTTTTCAACAGTTTTGAATTGAAGTAATATCGCAGAACAAAAAATAATGGTAACTACGCAAAGTGCTATTAAAATTATAACCTTTGTTTTTTTATCTTTCATTATTTCACTTCACTTTCCTTAATTGTATTTATATATTCAGATGTAATTGCTCCTGTATATTTTGCAATTTGAATATTTGATTCTTTCTTAATTGTTGTAGGAATATTTTGAGTACTTAATAATTGAACATAGCTTCCTGGCCTTGTTAATGCACCATACATAAGTGATTGATTTCCTATAGCCTTAATAATAAAAGGTGAGCTAACTCTTATTCCATTTATCGAAATAACATTTCCTGCACAAGTTATACTAGTTGAGCTAACAATTCTTTCATTGTTAATCTCAATTGCTTCAGCTCCTGCATTAGATAGCTCTGAAATTAATTCCCTTAAATCAGAATCATGCACCAAATATGAGCTAATATCAAGAACTGATGCTGGTGTTGCTTCCCCGTCTTTAACCGTGATTGTAAGGCCTTCACCTTCAACATTTGTTAAACCCAAAAGCATATTATTCTTTTTAAGTTTCTCAGTTAATTCTTGTGATTGATCTGTATCAGCAGTTGCATCTTTTCTAACTTTTTCCAGTGAGTTAGTCGATTGAGCTAACATTTCTGACATTAAGTCATAACTTTCTTTGCTTCTTAGTAATTCATCTTTAAGCTCTGCATCAGCAAATGTTTGTTGCACAATTGATGTATTCTTCGTCATGGTTCTATATTGAAGTGTTATTGTAACAGCCAAAGTAAATGTTACAATAGCCATTGTTATATTGAACCACTTGTTTTGTTTATTCATTACTTTGCTCTACCTCCTTATTAACATCCCTCTTTGGTGAAAAATATGGGTATTTTTCAGATAAATTCATATTTACATATATATCCCCAGCCTGACCTTTTGTCTCTTGTATTATCTTTGGGATATATGTCAGCTTTCCATTTAAATTGCTTTCATCACCTATATGAATCGTCTTTTCTTCACTCTTTATTTCAATCGTTATATCGCTAATGCTTGTAACATCAATTTTAGAAATCACATCACTTAATGCTATCTGATTTTCAGAATCTAAGTAGTGATCTTCGCAGTTATTCATTATTTGATTTACAACATTTAATTTCTTCAAGTTATATTCACTTATTCTATTACCTAGTGTGATTGAGTGTTCGCTTAAGCCATAAAGTGAAACCGTTGTTGAAGCTACGTCTCCAGCAGATAGAATATATCCTTGATTATTTATATAATAGTTTCCTTCGCTTTCAATTAACAAATAATCTTCACTTCTTTCAGTAACTTTAATAATCAACTTGTCTGGAAGTGCTCTTGTTACATAGACCTTATCAATTAACGCATTGGCTTTTACATTCTTTTTTATCATACCTGTGGTTTTCCAAAACATATTGTCATTAATGCTTACACCAGATAGTCTAATTATTTCTTCAGCTTCAACTTTTTTGTTACTTTGAACTTCAATATTTTTAATTGTAAAAATTGGTGAAAGCATGGTTCCAACAATTACACTAACAATTAAGATTAACCATACAATGGTCTTTTTCTTTTTGCCGCTTCTCTCTTTCTCTTCTTGAATTTCAGCTTTTTTCTTTGTTGTGTTTTCACTCTTTTTACTTTCTTTTTTCTTTGGCATTTCTTATTTCCTTTCTAATGCTCGCTTAGTCGTTACGCTTGAGAGGGAGTTTAATTATATAAGCAATTATTGTTTCAAATTCATCGAAAGAATCTTACTAATTCCATTCTCCTCCATAGTAACACCATAAACTCTGTCGCTTGCTTCCATGGTTCCTTTTCTGTGAGTAATTATTAAGAACTGAGTAGTCTCACTAAACTTCTTTAAATACTCTGCAAATCTGAAAACATTGGCATCATCAAGTGCAGCCTCAATTTCATCTAAAATGCAGAATGGAGAAGGATTTATTTTTAGTATAGCAAATAGTAAAGCAATTGCGCTTAGTGCCCTCTCTCCTCCAGATAAAAGCATCATATTTTGAAGCTTCTTTCCAACAGGCTCAACTTTGATTAAAATTTCTGACTCTAATACATTTTCGTCATCTTCTAAAACAAGCTCACCTTTACCACCACCAAACAATTCCTTAAACACTTCATTAAAGTAAATGTTAATAAGCTTAAACTTCTCTTTGAATTGTTCCTTCATGGTTTTAACCATTTCTTTGCTGATATCTTGAAGTTTAGAAATGGTAGTCTCAAGGTCTAACCTTTGCTCATTCATTGTGTCATATCTATCTTTTGTTTTCTTATATTCCTCTATAGCTGTTACATTAATATCTCCAAGGCCTTTGATGCTTTCTTTTAATGTCTTAATTGTATTTTCCGCTTCTCTAATGTTGCTTGGCCTTTTGTATTCTTCGTTTTTCATCGCCATATTTGGAGTTATTTCATAATCATTCCAAAGTTCATTAATTAAATTAGAATTCTCTTCATTTAAAGATGTTTCTTTTAATTCAACTTTGATTATTTGAGATTTAATGTCTTGTATAATCTCAAATTGTTTTGTGATATCTTCTTCAACTTTTGCTAATTTTGTATTTGCTTTTTCTCTGTCTTCTTTAAGCTTTGTTTGTTGTGTTTCTGAAGTTGTTGTACTTGTATCTATTGATTCTTTCTCTTTATTTAGTTCTTCTATTAATTTCTCTAATTCCTTATTCTTTTGAACTAAACCATCTATTTGAGTTTGTTTATTTGTTAATTTTTGATTACCATCTTTGCTCTCTAATTCTATTCTTTCAAGATTTTCGTTAATAGAAGCTAAACTTTCATCAAATGAAGATACTGATATTTTTAAGTTTGTTATATCAAAGTTTAAGTTATCAATATAATCTTTATTTGATTTATTCTTTTCAGAATATTCATTAACTTCTTTGTTTAGTTGCTCTATTGTTGTAGCTTTTTCATTTATTTGTTTTTCAATTTCTTGCTTTTCAGTTTTTGTTTTTTCTAATTGGCTTTCAAAGCTCTTTATAGCTTCTTGGCGCTTTTCTTTATTGTTATTAATTGAATTAATAAGCTCTTCGATAGAATTTAATTTTTCTTGAGCTTGAGCATATTTAATTCCTGTTTCTCCAAGCTTTTCTCTTATTTCTTCTTTAAGATCTTCATAATACTTGTTTTTATTAAGCAAATTTGTTCTTTCATTGCTCATAACATTTATGTCATTTTCAAGCTGCTTTATTTTTTTTGCAAGTTTTTCAATCTCTTTGCTACGGCCAAGAATCTTGAAGTCTTTCTTAAAGATTTCACCACCAGTCATTGATCCACCAGCATTAATTATGTCACCTTTTAAAGTTACTATTTTAAAAGACTTATTCCCTTTTGCTAGCTTAATTGCAGTATCCATATCCTCTACAATTATTGTTCTTCCAAGCAAACTGATAATAATATTTTTATATTGTGAATCATAGTTAACTAAATTTGATGCTAAGCCATATACACCCTTTTCTTTAGGAATTGTATCATCATATAATTTAGCTTTTATAAGGGTCATAGGTAAAAATGTCGCTCTTCCCAAATTATTAGTACGCAAAAACTCAATCATTTGCTTTGCACTATATTCGTCTTTAGTAACAACATTTTGAATAGAATTACCTAAAGCCATTTCTATTGCTATTTGAAATTTGTCATCAGTTGAAATTATATTTGCTATAACGTCTTTTAATCCACCAGCAATTTCTTTATTAGTCTTTGATGCATTTAATATATTTTTTACAGCTTTTCCGTATCCTTCGTTTTCTCTCTCAGTTTCAATTAAGAAGTTGTACTTAGTTTCTGTAATTCTTTTTTCGTCGACTAAACTCTGATATTCGCTCTCAATATCAGTTTTCGCCTTTTCAAAATCTTCAACAGCTTTTCTATTATCTTCTAAGTCTTTTTCTCTATCTTCTTTTTGCTTTTGAATTTCACTAAACGTTTTTAAAAAGCTATTTTTCTCATCTCTTTTTTTATCAAGCTCTCTAATTACTTGATCAAGCTCTTTCTTCTCTTGTTTTAATCGATTTGTTAAGTTCTCGATATTGGTGTTTTTCTCAGTTAATTCATTTGAAAGCTCATATTTCTCATCAACTAAGCTTTCAACTTTTCTTTTCTTAGTTTCATTTTCAATATCTGATTTAGATAGTTTTGAAGTAATTTCATCAAGAGCTTTTTGTTTCTCTTTAAGCTCTTCATCATATTTCTTCTTGTTTGAAACTAGACCATTTTTCTTAACATCTCTCTCTTTTTTCTCTTTTTCAAGTTCTGTTAAACTATTCTTTATTTCTCTAATTTCATTTTCAAGTCTATCTTTATTTTGTGAATTATTATTTATTCTTTCCTTTGAAATATCAATGTTTGAGTTAATTTTTTCAATTTTAGCTTTAACTTCGCTATTTTGGCTTTGAATTCTCTCTATCTCTTTAGTTATCTCATCTATTTTGTTTTTCAATTCTTCTTTTTCTGATTGAAGTTCTCCGCTCTTTTGCTCTTCTTTAACAAGTTGTGCATCAAATATCTCTTTGTTTTCCTTGACTTCAGTCATTTTTTGTTTATTGTTTTCAATTTTATATAAATATAAACTGATTTCTATATCTTTTAATTGCTCTTTATATTCAAGATATTTTTTAGCTACATCAGCTTGATCTTTTAAATTATCAAGATTTGACTCGATTTCAGTAATAATGTCATTTATTCTAACTAAATTAAGACGAGTCTGCTCAATTCTCTTTTCAGCCTCATCGCGTCTAGTTCTATACTTAACTATTCCACAAGCCTCATCAAAAATACGTCTTCTATCTTCAGACTTGTTGCTTAAAATGGAATCAATTCTTCCTTGGCCTATAATTGAATACCCATCTTTACCAATTCCAGTATCCATAAATAATTCAAGCACATCTTTTAGTCTGCACTGTGATTTATTAATAAAATAACCAGTTTCTCCGGTTCTATAAACTCTTCTTGTGATTGTCACTTCTTCAAATTCTATTGGAAGCGTTTTGTCACTATTATCAAAAGTAATGTTAACTTCAGCAAAGCCTTGAGATTTTCTGTTTGCTGTTCCTGAGAAAATAATATCATCAGATTTTGCACCTCTTAATGCTTTTAAAGACTGCTCTCCAAGTACCCATTTAATCGCATCTTGTATATTACTTTTTCCGTGAACCATTAGGCCCAATGATAGCCGTAATACCATTATTAAATTCCATCGTTGTTTTATCTGCAAATGACTTAAAGCCAATCATATCAAGCCTTTTTAAGTACATAACGGTCCTTTCTTCTTTTGATAATTTTTTGCATTTTCAGTATAACATTTTTTTTACAAGTTTACAACAATTTTAAGTTTTTTATTTCAAACACTTGATTTAATTATTATCTGACTAAACAATATCCCAAAACTATTGTATTTATTTAATTTTTTTGATATAAATAGTGTGATATTTTATATTG
>JAEEGL015701345.1_pt1 | contig 12496 bp, 4 predicted proteins | sample 9134231 | NCBI WGS metagenome assembly JAEEGL01 (sample SAMN16246548, study PRJNA631951) | gut metagenome | biome: gut microbiome; feature: rumen; material: fiber-attached | host: Bos | place: Iran: Karaj | collected 2018-10
GAGAAACGGTCTGAGGCGATGGTAACTGTGTCAGGATTCTCGTCCAAATCTGGAAGCAAGGTGATTTCATCGTCGTGAAGACGCATCATATAATAGCTTTCTGCTCCCTGAATGTCCTCAGGAACATCCACTGTAATTTCTATAGGCTCTTTTGTGCTGGTAATCTGGTTCCAGTCACTATCATTCATTCTCATGAACATACTGATATCCATAAGACGACCCAGTGACAGATTATTAATCTGCTCATTGAACTTAGCCATGGCTTCAACAATGGTCTGTTGCTGTTCACGGCTTACATTTTCCTGTTCAAGTGGACTGGTTTCAACTTTTATTTCTATATTATTACCTTGATTTACAGCTTCACGCTGCTCCTCGGTGACAACAGCATCGGCTACAGCTTCCTCATCCACAAGGGCTGCGCTGGTTTTATCTGCATCAGCAAGCTTCATGGAAACCATAATTTTTCCTGTCTCAGGTTCTGTTGCCTGAGGCTCAGCTGGTGTCGGCGCAGTCGTAACCAAGGCTGTTCTCCTTGGCCTGATTATGGCTGTTCGGGTCTGGGTCGCTGGCTGTGCTGGTGTTTCAGCAGGCTCCGGATCCTTAGGAATAATGGTCTGTCCCGGTGGGTCAAAAATTGTGTAGCTAGCCACTTCCTCTTTTGGCTGAGGAGCCGGGGTAGGCTGAGGTTGTGGTTGTGGAGCTGGAGTTGGTGCCGGAGTTGGTTCTGGCTGTGGTGTCGGCTCTGGTTCTGGAGTTGGCTCTGGCTGCGGTGTCGGCTCTGGTTCTGGAGTTGGTTCTGGCTCCGGTGTTGGCTCCGGCGGTGGCGTTGGCTCAGGTTCTGGTTCCGGCTCAGGTTCTGGTTCTGGTCTTGGCTCTGGTTCCGGCTCTGGTTCTGGTTCCGGTTCTGGCTCTGGTTCTGGTTCCGGTTCTGGCTCTGGTTCCGGTTCTGGAGCTGGATTGATTGTAATATTGTAAGAGCCATATTCTGTCTTATATCCAGACTTTGAGACCTTATAGTAAACCTTGTAAGTGCCTGGCTCCTTATATACTGGTCTATCAGCCTGGTCATCACTATAAGGGTCATTTATGCTTTTACTGAATTCAATCTTTGCACCATCCTGCTTGCAGGTAACCGAAAAATCTCTATTCTCTCCTGTGTAATCCACCACAATGTCATCCGCATCGCTCACGTCTAAGGTACAGGTCGTCTGTACCTTTACACCTGTGCTTGGTTTGGATGCTGGAGAGGTTTCGGTGGCTGGCACCTTAGATTTCACAATATATTCTGTGCCCTCCTCCAGACCAGAGAAGGTTATTTTTCCATTGGCATCAGGCTTTACCCATGTGGCACCGGTGACTGGATTACCATTCTTATCGAAGACGCCATACACCTGATTCATCCTAAATTCGTTATTAGTATCCACCACAATTGTGATGCTATTTGTGGATGTGTCAGTCTCCTCTAGCTCCACCTCAGCAGGACTTGTGGCACCCTGCTTAGGACCAAACTGTTCCTCATCCTCAGCATTAGGTCTAGGCGCAATATCAATAATCTGAGCGTCTGAATCTGGATTTCCGCCTTTACCTTTTTGGACTATGGATAAAGTCTTTCCTATGAAAGAATAAGGCTTAGCATTGTCATCATTTCCCTCTAGAGGAATCTTTCCATCCACATCGGCTGCAATTGTGAATTTCTCTCCATCAACTGTGAATTCGTAAACCTCGCCTGGCACAAAATCTGTAAGGTACTCATCTTCATAGCTCGGCTTTGATTTTGGAGCGTTGAAGTTTAGGGAACCTTTTTCGATGAAGACGAAGGAGTCGAAGCTTTTGTCACTAACATCACAAATAGCGAATTTGATCTTTACTTTATCTCCAATGTGTACAGCTTTTTGTGCTGTAAATATATGAGATACACCATTAATTAATCTAGTACTGTTACCATATTTCAATTTTTTCTCGGTAAATAATGTATGACTAACATCATATATGTTTCTATCCTGTCCTCCATTCATTTCATTACCACTAATGCCAGCCCTTAAATTAACTATGGTCACAGGCACTTTTGTACCATCATTCCGAGTTATTAAAGCAACATTCTCGTATTCACCGCCATTTATACTTACAAACAATCCAAAAACATCGTTGAATGTTGGGAGCTGATTGTATTCTGAAGACGCAAAAACATAATTAAAATTTAAAAGTTCGCCATTTGCTGTTAATTCAAATTCAAGACTTGAAGTATGTCCTCCATAGTAATTATGATTTTTACTAATTATCTTCTGTAAATCGGGATCTTGTTCTGAACTACCATTTTCACCTGTATCCAACATAATTCCCGAATCTATTCCGAAATCAGTAGAACCATTTGTAAAGGTATGGACAGAGCCTATAACTTTTTCATCAGAGGATGAAATATCCTCGTCAGCGCCTAGAACTTCCCCAACAAGAGCTTTTGGTTCTTTTTGGCTATAATCTACTACAAATGTCGCATCTGTTTGCATCACAGCATTCACTGAAACTGCATAAAGCGAGAACCCAGTGGTCTCTGCTTCCACTGTGTTGTTTTCAACTGTTGTTTCAAGCTTTTCTGCTACTGGCTGCTCAGGATTTTCATCAATAATATGATAAATCTCAGGCTCCTGTGTATTCTCGAGATTTTCAGCCATGGCAAAGTAAATCTTCACACGACCTCTGGAGGTATCCGGCTGGATGGCGTTTCCGCTTCCATCAAATACCTTGATGTAGTATTCCTGGATAATAGAGGTTTCTTCTGGGACTTCTCCTCTTTCATTCAGCTGTTCAGTTGGGTTATCCACTTCGGCTACTGTTTCAAGAGCTTTATCCACAATCTGCTGTTCTTCAGCAGATGCTTTTCGTGCAAAAAGTGTGGCATCTTCAGGGAATACACCTTCATCTGCCTTTATTGTAATTGTCACTCCATCTACTACTGTTGAACGTTCAAAGGTGAAGGTCTCTGGCTCCGGGATAACTACTGTGACAGCGATTGTTGGAATCTCCGCCTGGATAGGATAATCGCACACCAAATCAGGCTCATACACATAGGTTGAACCGATAATAACTGAATCGAAGACTGGCATTGAGCTTTTGGCTATATTCAAATGCCATCCCTTAACTGGAATATGGATTACCTTTTCCTCTGGCTGAGCGTTGGCTACCAATGAGAAGTTTAGATGATTTTTTATAAAAGCAATTATATTCGAAGGCTCTTCGGCTTTAGGTTCTGAGTCTTGAGCTGGTTCCGGTTCTGAAGATGGTTCGGGCGCCGACTCGTTCTGAGACTCCTGCTGTGACTCTTCCGTAGGCTGTGCTTCTTCTACCCGCGTGGTCTGCTCTGATTGAGTTTCCTCTGTTGGTTCCTGAACTGGTTCGTTTTCTTCTTTGTCTTCAGGCTGAGTAGCAGCATTTCCCTCTGTTTTATCTTCTGGATTTTGCTCAGATTCAGAGGTTATGTTTTCTTCTGATGTAGTTTCTGTAATAGTCGTATCTGTTTCTGGAGACTGTTCTTCAGTTGCTTCAGTAGACTGCTGGGAAGTTGATTCAGATTCAGTTGGCGCAGACTGTTCCTGTGATGGTTCGGACACTCCATTTTCTACAGGCTGTGTTTCTGCTGGAATTTCTTCAGAAGATGTCTCCTCTACAGGGACTTCCTCAGGGACAGAGCTTTCCTCTGTTGATTCCTGAACAGCTGGCTCCTCTGGCTGGGCTTCAACTGACGGTTCCTGGTCAACATTCAATGTTAATATTGCATCTATTTCAGTTGGAAAAATTAGTTCAGATTCGTTGCTTCCTACAGGGACATTTTGGACTGCCACATTATTTGGAAGCGCAAAAAAGAAAGTGACTGTTCCCTTCTCCCCTTGGATTTCCGCCATTGTGAAAGGAACGCCAATACTAGTAATTGCCACCGCGATTATGAGAATTGTTACTAAGGTGGCTTTTCTTAATTTGGTTACAGAAAATAATTTGCCCCCCATATTGGTCATTATAGCAAATATGGGAGGCTAGATATAAATTTGACAATTTTTACACAGATTGTTCAAATATGAACAATCATTACACCTTGTCTCATCCGTCAGCTTGGCTGACACCTTCCCTTCGCCAGGGTGGCAGATAATGCTTAAGCATTATCTCAGCCCCTCAAGAGGAAGGCTTTGGTTTTACTCTTCTTTTAATCTAAACCAGCCATCCAGGATGGAAAGGTTTGGATTGTAGTATGGGTCGCCTTTTTCCAGAATATCTGGCCAGCGCTGCTCCAGTCTTTCTACCTCTGAGTTGAAGCGGGCAACCTTTTCTCCTGTGTCCTCATAGCCACGAGACTTTGACTCGTAGTGATAGAGCTCGGCGTGTGGGTTGTAGACTATGAGATAACCTGCGTCACGAACCTTCATACAGAAATCCACATCGTTGAAGGCTACCGCCAACTCCTCAGTGAGACCGCCAACCTGCTCAAATACATCACGGCGAACCATAAGGCAGGCCGCTGTAACGGCAGATAAATCCTGTGTGGTGACAGCTCTGAACATATATCCAGGCTCGCTTCTCTCAAGTCCTACAAAGGTGTGACCTGCGATACCACCAATTCCCATTACAACACCTGCGTGCTGAACAGTGTTGTCTGGATAGTACAGAAGGGCTCCGCAAATACCTACATCTGGGCGAAGACAAACGTCCACCATCTCCTTGATACAGGTCTCGTTGATGATTTCTGTATCGTTGTTGAGAAGAAGAAACATCTCACCTGTGGCATGCTTCGCACCTAAATTGTTGATAGCCGAGAAGTTGAAGCCTGGTGTCTCGTAGTGAACAATCTTAACATCCTCGCGCCCCTCGATGGACTTGTAGTACTCAAAGGTCTCAGGCTCTGTGGAATTGTTCTCCACAATAATGTACTCAATATTTTTGTAAGATGATTTAGCGTCAATTGACTTGATGCACTTGTCTAAATCATCAGTGTGATCCTTGTTAGGGATGATAATGGAAACCTTTGGCTCCTTACCCCAATTGTAGATGGTGCGGTAGCAGCCGTAGAAGGTATCCTGCTCAACCTTTGCTGGAATGCCCATTCTGTCATAGTGAGCCTGAACTGCTCTGGCACCGGCGTCAAAAGCATAAAGTTTGCTCTCAGCAGACATAGCTGTGGATGCAGCGTGACTTCTCCAGTGATAGAGGGCCTTTGGCACATGGTAAACATTGCCCGCGGCCTCACAGCAACGGAGAATAAAGTCATGATCCTGAGCTCCGTCGTACTCTTTATTAAAGGCACCAACCTTTTCGTAAATATCTCTTCTAAAAATGAACAGGTGACAAATATAATTCACCGAGCAAAGGAAATCCAGGTTAAAGTCAGGCTTGAAAACTGGCTCAAAATATTCCTTGGAGTCCATTGAAATCTTGTCCTCATCGGTGTAGATAACATCGATGCTGCGGTCCTTGTTGATGGCAGCCACACACTCATACATTGCGTTTGGTGCGAGAGTGTCATCATGGTCAGAAAGGACGATAAAATCACCATTGGCAAGGGCAATAGCTGCGTTGGTATTTTCAGAAATACCAAGATTTGCCTCAAGGTGAGTATATTTTACACGGTTGTCATTTCCATATTTTTTCTCGATAAATTTGCCAAGACTGTCGTCTGGACTACCATCTGCCAGGCAAAGCTCCCAGTTAGTGTAGGTCTGGGCAACGATTGAATCGATAAGCTCCACCAGGAATTTCTCAGGAGTCTGGTACATAGGGACCACGATACTCATAAGTGGATTGTACTCAAACTTTTCATCGCGCTGGCGCTGAAGCTCCACGTCAGTAGGGCCAAAGCTGGTAAGGAAATCCATATAAGTGTACTTTGGTGCCTCGGAATCCTTAAGCTTATCAATGGCATGCTTGATGGTAGAGCTGAGACCGTTGTCCTGGCGATAAAGCTCGATACGCTCCCAAAGGCTCTTCTTTGGAAGAAGGTTTCCTCCGGTAAGGACATGAGCTGTGTCCACCTTACAATCGTAGGTCTGTCCCTCAGCAGTGATAGTGAGGCGAAGCTTTTTATAGTTGCCTTTGTCAAAAACAATCTCAAGACCTGAATCACATTTCTCAGTGAGCTCAGGATAAACTCCATAAACATCCTTGCGGAACATACGCTTTACGGAAATGGGAATCTCAGTATTGCCATCGTAGAGATGGAACTCCTCTGGAACGTTACCGATAGCCCAGCCTAAAATCTGAATCTTGTCATCAGTGACTGCTGCTCGCTCCAGGTTGTATTCGTACTCTTTTTTCAGCTTCTGAAGGTCACGGCCAGAGGCCTTATAAACAACTGAGCGAACCTGATTTGAAGCTCCGTTTTCACCCAAGACGCAAATGAGTTTTAGGCTTTTTACGGAAGATAAATCAGTAGGCAGGTCAATCTCGCCTACATATTCCTTTGACACGCTCTTGTGAGCTGCGATGTAGCGACGGCGAACCTCGTTACCCTCATTTATGGTAATGTCCATCTTGTAAGGGGCGCCGTTCAGCTCTGCAATAAGCTCGTAGCCCTTTGGGTTATCAAATGGGTAAAAGCCCTGAAACAATAATGTATTTTTCTTGGTGAGGTGGTATCTGATAAATACCACATTAAATGTATCTCTCAAACTGTTTTTCCTTTATTAAATCTACATTTATTTTACTATCCATGAACCAGTTGCTATGTCAAACTTCTGAACACCATCACGACAATAGCTGTCCTCAACCACAAGGGCTGTGGCAATCTCCTCGGTGAGGGTGTGGTTTGCAATGATATCGTGGAAGAAATTCTCCACAACAGCAGGCTCAACTCGCACGTCTGCACTTAAGTGCTTAGTGGTGTTAGCATACTGGGCAACAAAATCAATAATTCCCTGCTGGAGCTTCTTTACATCCTCGCTGAGATAATCGTCATCCTTGAAGTGAGGCATTGGCTTACCATCCTCCATGGTGAAATGTGTCAGCTGACCATATGGTGCTGCAAGAGCATTCTCCAGGAATAACTGATATTTAAGAATCTTACTCTTTTCAATGAGAGTAGGATCGTTTATCTCAAAAATAGCATTTGCTTTGCCACCAATTCGAAGTGGCTTGTTTGAATGAAGGGCAAGGTAGTGGCCTTCAATGTCACGTCCTGTGAGCTTCATAAGGAAATACTGGATGGTTCCTGAGAAACCTACATCTACAGCTGCGGCATCGTTGGCACCAGCCAAGGCTTCCCTGATGTAAACAAGGTATGCATTCTTTTCCTGCTTAGCACGTGCAAGAATTTCTTCCCTGTACTCTGCAAGCTTTTCGACAAGCTCACTTGGAAGCTCATCATAATCCAAATGAATATCCTCATCCTCTGAGTGGAGCTCCACTCCGAAGCGCTCCATAAGGAAGTTGCTAAATGTACCTCTATATTTCTGTGAGGCAAGCTCACGGATATCCTCATCATTTTCGAGAGCTGCCACTGAGCAGGCGCGTCTCGATGTAAGGAAGTATACCATGTCAGGCTCGGAAATACCTTTGCCATTACAGTAGGTCTTAATCAGCTTTTCAAGCATATAGCCCTCACGAGCTAAAAGCAAAAGACGCTGATTGTTCTTTAGATACTCGTCTACAATCCACTCCACAAATCGAGTGAGAAGTGGGCCGAGAACAGTGTACCCAAAGTCGTAAATGCTCTTAAAGGTAAGACTTCCGTCCTCCTTGAAGGCAAATGGCGTATTGAAGAAGGCACCGTTAAGGGCCTGTCCAAGCATAATTGAATTAGCAAGGCTCTTATTGGCTTCCTGCTTGAAGTAAGGGAAGTCAGAAAGCTCAAGCAATGTATTACCGTTAAATATAATGTGGTTAGGAATGCACTTTTCCATAGGAATCTGGGAATCACTACGGAAATTGTCCCCCACGTGGATGAAGGTGCTAGGGTCATACTGAGATAAAAGCATATCCCACATAGAACCGTCGTCCTTGCGAAGACCAGCTTCACAGGAAATCAAAAGCTCATCGTAATATGAAATACCACACTTGTGGAGTAAACCTACAATCTGCACTCTATTGAGGTACATATCGCTGACAAGGATGACTCTCTTGCCCATGGCCTTCAGCTGGTTGTAAACCTCAACCATATCCTGTCTAGGAACGCAAAGGGAAGTCTCCAAATCGCACTCCAGCTTCTTAATATCCTGAGCAAAGTTTCCAATGGCCTTGTCATTTGCTATTTCCACATAAATCTTGTCGATAGTGGTCATAGCTCCATACTTGGCATTGGCTGTCGCCTCGGCCTCCTTACGAAGTTTAAGGAAATCTATCTCGATATTATATTTTGATTTAATAATATCTCCCATCATCACAAACACGTCATCTGGATTGAAAATAGTCCTTGTGATGAGAGTATCAAAAATATCAAAGGAGATAACCTGGTAATTGCCGAGCTTCATAATCAGAAGCTCTTTGTCCAAACGAATGCTGTCCATGTATGGGCGAAGGCTCTTATTTTTGAAAGTCTGTCCATCAGCAGCATTGCTTGCATTTAAGATGTAGCAATCGAAGCCCTGTTTATTAGTGATGAATGGAACAACACGTTCCAAAGCATGAGCCAATGTACCGTCTGTCTGGCCGGCCTCCTGAGGAAAATCCTCGTAGGTGTAGCCACGTTCAAACAATGGGCGGAATGCCTCTGTGGATGCCCAGAAAAATGAGCCTGCTGGATAGTTGAACACAACCGGCATATCTCCAAGGTCATATTCCTCAAAAAGCGCTTTTCCGTTAGCCACGTTTGCAAGCCATGAATATGCAATCTCTGGAATCTCGGTGTAGATATCTGGATAAACAAGTCCGGCATTGCCGTTCTTGAACAAATCAAAAATGTAATTAACCTGCTCTGGTGAGCCAGTCAAAAGATTGAGACAATACTGTCTCCATCCCATCTTCTCAGAACCAGAGTAGAGGGACTTTTTAGTGTGGACGTGAAGGAAATAATCGTGCTTCATTATCTCAGAGGCAAACTCCACGTAAAGCGGTGCCAAATCGCGCCCTCTATTCTGAAGCTTTCGGATATCCACCACGCCAACCTGCTTAAGCTCTTTTACCTTTGCCTTCACAGCAGACACATCGGTGGTCTCCTGACAGGAGATGTATAAATCAAACTTATATGGAATATTTGAAAAATACTCAACAAACTCATTCAGCAGATCCATATAGAAAAGGTGTAAATGAACCGCTACTGTAGGCTCCCTGTCAGCATCGTTGGCCTTGCGTTGTTTTGCTGCAAGCTTTGCTGCCTTCTCAGCTTCCTTGCGCTCCCTCTTTGCCTGTCTGGCTGGTGTATTTTCACCCTTTAAAAATGCTCTGAAAGCTCTGAAATCCTCGATAGCCTTGTAAGCCTTGGAATTTACAATTTCATCATACTTGGCAGTCTGGATTACGTTAGCCGCTTCGATGTTTCTGATATGCACATCCTTGGCTGCGATAAGCTCCTGAAGCTGCTTTATCTGATAGTCGCGGCTGGCGATGGTAAAATCAGCCGCAGTCTTGTTGTTCTTGGCAACGTGAGCCTGAAGCTCACTTAAGTTCTTGACTCCCTTGAAGCAATATTCACTCTGGAAATGCTCCTCCATCTTTTGGTAGATAGGCTTTTCCTCATCAGGAATCTGAACATTGGATGCAGTAAGGCCTCCGAAAACCACTCCACGATACAGCAGGTAGTTGATTGGAATAGGGAAATCAAAGGTCCACTCGTAATCGATAATCTCCCAACCTTTGTCTGTCTTAATGACATTCTCAAAAATTAAATCTATATCTAAGAATTTAGCTGCAAGCACTCCCTGTGGCAAGCTTACCTCGCCAAACACCTCAGCGAACTCTGGTGTACACTGGAACTGCTGGGCATGTGGCATGTACGCCTTACGAATAGCCTCAACGAAATCCACTGTGTCCTTGCTGGTAAAACGGTCACCCTGGATAAACTCACTCTCAATGGTGTCCCCTACAAGCTTACTCTCGTTTACACAAAAATCAGAGCCCTGCAGTGTCTCCTGCAAGCCCCTGTAATTGTCATAAGTCTTATGAATGTGTGCTATGGAGTCAGCGCTGTAAGGTCGTTTGATTACAACCTTTTTCCCGTCACGCTCCACAATGTCCGTGATTATGTTAAAGCGCGGATTGCGCTCGTTAGAAAGTTTTTCGTATAACAACTTATCCATTATTATCTCGCAATAAGCAGGTAATCTCCTGCGCCTCCTCCTATGTAGTCCTCCGCGTAGATTTCTGTAGTGTACAGATAATCCGGATGGAGTCTGAAGGTCTTAATTTCCTCGAAACCAGCTTCGTCAAGAAGCTTTTTGGTGAAGGATGAAATTCTGTCCTTTTCAGAAAGGGCATAAACAAGACGACCGCCATCAGCCAGCAACTTCTTTAGCGTAGCTGGTGTCTCTGACAATCCGCCAATGTTAAGAATTATATTAAATGTATTTTTAATCTCTTGTATGGTCAATTTTTCTATTGAATTAGGTAACAGTGAGACTACATTTTCCATCTCGGTCTTGTAGTCCTCGGTCATGAGCACAGTGGTATCGCTATCCTGCTCATCAACCCACTCTACAAGTGAAATGCTGTCAGGGTTCACTACTAACACCTTGTCAGAGGCAGAAATACTTACCGGTGACAACGCGTTACTTCTAAGATGTGAATACAATTGAATCGCTTCCGCAGTTCCCTCGTCAAAGATACGATTGTTGTACTTTTCCTGTATCATCTGCACCTCCACAATTATTTAACTCTCTCCACACTGACCTCAGAATTCATATCATAAAAACCAACGGTATTTTTAGAGCTAACTACCGTGATATTTATAACATCGTAAAGCCTGTTGTATGCGACAAAATCTACTCCGTCAAAGCCTGTACAGCTGATGGACATCAGGTACTCTCCCCCCTGCATATCCATTTTCTGGGTGAAGGTTGCCACATATTCTTCCCCTTCCTTACAGAGACCCACATCGCACTTTTCGTACATGGTGTTGGTACCTGTAACATCAATACCTTTGATGGTCTTGAAGGTGAGGGTGAAAATAGGATTCTCAATATCTGTGTTGAAATGCACCTTTGATTTCACGGTAAAGGTGCTACCCTTCATAATAGCATTTGTGTAATTACCATTTTCATCGATAACGGCAAAGTCCACGATTTTGGCTCTGCCATCGCCGTACTCATTTACATTAGGATTTAGCTGGTAGTGTGACTTCCAAAGTGTACCATCCTCCACTGGCTCCTTGCTAGCCTGCTCACTGGCTTCAATAGCCTGTTTTGCCCTACTGCTAAGATGTGGCTCCTGGCCTACAAGAATCTTCTTGTAGATGTCTATCATATCCTTTGGAGTGCCCTCAGCTACCTTGTCGCCCCTGTTGATAAGGATGGCTCTGTCGCAGTACTTGCTGATAGCGCCCAGGTCGTGGGAAACAAAGAGAATAGTCTTTCCTGCCTCCTTGAACTCCTCGAACTTCTTGTAGCACTTTGCCTGGAAGAAAACATCTCCTACAGAAAGTGCCTCGTCTACGATTAATATCTCTGGATCAATGTTTATCGCAACTGCAAAGGCTAGGCGGACAAACATACCAGATGAGTAAGTCTTTACCGGCTGGAAAACGAATTCTCCGATATCTGCAAAGGAAAGGATATCGTCAAGCTTGCTGTCGATTTCCTCCTTGGTGTAGCCAAGCATGGTGCCGTTCAGGTAAATATTCTCGATGCCTGTGTATTCCTGGTTAAAACCAGCGCCAAGCTCCAGCAACGCTGAAATACGGCCATCAACAGTGACCTCACCATGGGTAGGCGAAAGAACACCAGTGATAATCTTTAAAATTGTGGACTTACCGGAGCCGTTAGTGCCTATAAGTCCTACGCACTCTCCCTTTTTTACCTCGAAGGACATATCCTTCAGTGCAAAATGCTCCTTGTAATTTTTCCTGTGAGTAAGGCCTAAAGTGTCTGCAACTCTGGCTTTATTGCTATCAAAAAGCTTGTAGACCTTGTCCACATGCTTTACATCTATAACGTTCATATTGTCTCCAAATGTCAAAATGGTCCTATTGTGGGTTATTTTACCATATTTCCTCCTAAAAGTGAAACCATGCGCTTTTCGTCTATTGTCCCCCTCAGTTTTCTGTATATTTGCTACTGCCCTCAGCCCAAGCCACCTGCCTCTATATAATGAAATATTGACAAAGAATCTTGCTTTTTCTTAATGCTACAAATGAGCTTCCGCAGATGTACTTTCATAGCTTTTACAATTTGAAGAAGCTGTGTGACCAGCGCAGACACACTAGGATATCAATATGCTTCTTCATCCAAGATCTAGGATAATTGTGTTCATGTTCCATTCGCTAAGTGGAAATATAAAAATGGGTTTTGTGGATATGGGCACCGCTAGAAATTCACATCCATGTTCAGATTCTAGCTTGCCTCGCCGTCCATGGCTCGGCATGCCCATATCC
>JAEEGL016593507.1_pt1 | contig 12496 bp, 28 predicted proteins | sample 9134231 | NCBI WGS metagenome assembly JAEEGL01 (sample SAMN16246548, study PRJNA631951) | gut metagenome | biome: gut microbiome; feature: rumen; material: fiber-attached | host: Bos | place: Iran: Karaj | collected 2018-10
AAGTTCTTTTGCACTATTTATGGAAAAATACAGTAAAAATTAAGGAGGAATAAATTATGGCAATGCAAAGATTTCCTATTACCAATGTTGAAGGCGATCTAGTTGCTCAGTATCGTAACCCAGACGAGAAATTCTATGCCAGCCTCGAACTAAACCAGGTTGCTTTCCCAAAGACTGGTATGGTAGTTTCCCAGACTCCTCTAGGTGCTGTTTTTACAAGACAGACTCCTTGTGAGAATGGTATGTGGGTAGTTGGCGATAAGGCTGCTGGCGCTATTAATCCACCAGAAGCTGCAACTGATGCTCCTATTGGTATTGTATACACAACTGAAAAAGAATATGATGATTATCATATGGGTCTACAACGCTTTGGCCGCAAGGTCGCAGGTGACTATCCACGCGTAGGTTTACTAGGCGTTGGTGACACTGTAACTACTAACTGCTTACAGTATGATGATACTGTATTTGTTGCTACTGGTAACAAGACTGCAGAACAAGTACTATTAGACGCTCTAAAGGCGATTGATACTACTCCTCTATATGTTGCTATTAAGGCTGTTGGACAGAACGAAACCGTTTCTGCTGCTAATGCAGTTCCAGAAATTGTTAAGAGTGCACCACAGGCCGGTATCTATGGCAAGATTGTAAAGTTCTATACCATTCCTAATGGTGGTCTTGGCGTTAAGTATCAAATTATTAGAATTTAATAGGAGGTGCGAACTATGAATAATCTACAGATTTTAATGAATGGCGTTTTCGGTCGTAAAGTTCCTGCTGAGTTCGCAGCCGCCGATTACGATTATGAAGCAGCTCTACGTGATGAGCTAGCTAAGTTAATGACCAAAGATGGCAAGCACTTTGATCGTTATACCTTTGAAAAGAATAGGTATGATATTATGGAGCTATTATCTGAAAATCTAGAAGAAATGCTCCCACAGAATGTTAAGAGCGCTTTAGACATGTTCGTAGAAGTTAAGAACTATGCACAGGGCACTCGTCCAGAATTCCGTGTAACTCGTGGTCATCGTCGCGGTAAGCAGTTCGTTACCCGTGCTACTGAATCTGGTAACTATGAAACCTTCCGTCTAGACCATGATCGTTTTGATCTATACATTCAGGCTATTGGTGGCGCTGGATATGTAGATTTCGAACGTTATCTTGATGGACTAGAGAATATGGCTGAAATCTATCAGATCATTCAAGAAGGTATCGTAGATCGTCTATTCGAAATGGTACAGGAATGCTTAATGGCTTCTTGGAATGCTGCTGGTCGTCCAGCTCGTAACAAGGTTGCTGCTAATGGCTTCAATCCTGCTGCTATGAAGAAACTATGCAACACCGTTGCTCCTTATGGTTCTCCAGTTATCTATTGCACTCCTGAGTTTGCAGCTGATATGGTAAATGCTATTGTTTATGCTAGCACTACTCCAAGCTGGACCGGTGGCAAGATTTCTGACCAGGATATGATTGATATTCGTGAACGCGGATATATCGGCAAGTTCCAGGGCGTACCAGTAATTATTATGCCTCAGTCTTTCGTTGATGAAAAGAATGAGAAATTACTATTCAATCCATCTTTCGCTTATGTCCTACCAGCCGGTAAGGAAAAGATTATTAAGATGGCATTTGAAGGTTCCCCATACTTCCGTACTTGGGATGACCACGAAGGCGACAATTCTGTTGTACTACAGGGTTACGTAAAAGTTGGTGTTGGTCTATTCACTATGCCTAACTATTGGGGCATTTATTACAATGCTGCTCTAGATGAAGGCAGTGGTTGGGAAGATTATAACCAAGGCTTAGTTCCTACTCTAGATGATGGTTCTACCAACGATGGTAACTAATTAATATAAAGGGAGGGAGAGATTTCCTCTCCCTCCCACTTTTGAGTTAAAAGGAGGAAAATTATGGCTATTACTTTAAAAAATGTAAGCTCTACAAATGTTTGGCTAGAAGTGCCATCTATGAGATTAAGTAGAGAATTAATTCCTGGACGCAAAATTGCTATTACACAGGAAAATTATGAAGACCTAACTGCAGATCCTGGTATTCTTGCTCTATTACGTGGTCATTATATCGCTTTTGAAGGATTAGATGAGAACGAGGTAGTAGAGGAAGTTGGTAAGGTATTTGATCATAAGCAGATTGAAGAAATGCTTGTAAAAGGTGATATTACTGCTTTTGCGAAATTCATTCCTAACGCTACAAGTGCAGAAAAAGAAAGCGCAGTTAAATATGCAATTGCTCATAAAATTACAAATAATGCTATCGTTGCTTTAATTAAAAAATACTGTGACGTGGATATCATTAATGCTATTAATGTTGCTCATGATGCAGAAGAGAAGTGATGACATATGGCTACGCCCTTTATAAAAGTATATGATGCTTTCCTTGCACGAATTACTGCCGATGAATGGACGTTAGAAGAAGAGTTAGCTATTGTTGAACGAGATTGGCAAGAACTTTTACGCATGGCTATTTTTAGATTTAAATATCCACGCGTAAGTTTAGATATAGAAGAAGTAACCAGTGCGGTAGAAAATTCTGATGGATTATAGCCGCCAGTGTATTCATTTGTTAATGATTTAAATAATGAAGAAATTCAATTATTAGCATTATATATGAAACATGAATGGATTAAACGTTGTATTGCTAGCTGGGAAAATATTCGTCAGCTATATGCAAGTAAAGACTTTTCACAAGCAAACCATCTTGATAAACTGAATAAACTGGAAGCCGCAGTTTATGCAGAAATAAAAAATGCGTAGAGTGTATATGATAGATCAAGAGGTAAAACTCCTGCAGAAATCTTTAAGCACCTCGCAGGAAAAAAGAATAATTGATGAGACCTTTGATGGCTATAAAAATAAGCTAAAAGGTCGCTTATATGGATTGCTTTGTGAAAGAGAAAAAGATGGTGAGTGGGAAAAATTCTTAGATTCTATTATTTTAGAATTGCTTGGCTTAGGAGTTAATTCAATTAACTGGTGGCCATTAATGGGAAAACTTAGTTTATTGAAATATCTTTCTTATGAATATTTCCGTAAAACCATTTTTGAATGTATGAATTTAGTTGGAGATTTAAAACTTCCAAATGAATTATCTTGATGTATATTATTCACGTTTAAACCATACTGGTGAAACGACTGGAGAACGAATCCGCAATGGTGGGATTCGTTCTTTTGAACGATGGATGGATGAATCTCCATTCACTGTAAGGTCTTTATCTGTAGAGCGTGGATTATATTTTAGTGGTATTATTCAGACTAATAAAGATAAAGATTATCAAAAAATTATGTTTTTATATGTTGCTTTAGATATTCCTATCAAGGTTGGCGACGTTATGAACTGGCAAGTTGAAGATGGAACTATTGAGAAATGGCTAATTTTGTCAAAAGAAAAGAAAACAAATCCTACATATCAAACATTTAGTATAATTAAATGTAACTATTTAATTAAATGGATTAATGCTAAAGGGTATTTGCGCCAATCATGGTCTTATGTACTTAGCTCTACTGATGATAAAGTTAAAGGTAACTTTAGAACCTGGCATAATTTAATTACTCCATAGCCTAATAAATATGCTGAAATTATAATGCCTCGCCCAGTAGACGAAAATTCACAAGTTATTCATACTGTAGATCGTGGTACAAACTTTATTATAGAAGATGAAGGATGGAAAATGGTTGAAGCGGATTTTACAAGCGTTGAAGGCATTATTTACATGTCTTTAACTGAAAGTAAAGTTAATTTTTAGTATGATGATTTAAATGTAGATATAGCCGATATTGATAAATTATTATTCCCAACATTAGATCCTATTTATAATGTTGGAGAAGAAATTATTCCTCATTTTACAGAATAGACTTTAAATGAATGGGAAGTCGTTTTAGTTCCACCAGAGAAAAAAGATGGAGAACCAGTTTATGTAGATTTTGATGAATAGACTGGTAAACTTAAAGCATTGCTTCCGGGCAAAGTAGTAATTAAAATGAGATTAAAAAATTATGATGCCGAAGATCCTCGTAAGGCTGTAACAAAAGAATTTGAAATTACTATTAATGAAAGCGTAAGTGATGCTCCTTTATATATTTGCGGTCCAACTAAATTACGTTTAGATAGACAAGAAGGATATTATTTATTAGAAGAAGGAATGGAAGAAAAGCAAGAAAATGCTCTTGCAATAACTTCTATGGTTATACAAGAAGATCCGAGCGCGAAAAAGCCACCTTCTGATTATGGTACATTAACTAAAAATTTAGAAAATAATAAAATATATATTCTTCATGCAAATAATAAAAATAAATTAGGTAAACTTGTTTTAGTAGCAAAATATAATGGGATTGAATATACTAAAACAGTTGAGATAATACCATTATGGTGAGGTGAATAAAATGGCAATTACTTTACCGACATAGCGCCGCTTCTCTGTAATGGGTACGAATGCGTTTAACATTGCAAATAAATTAATGTCTAATCAGAGATTATGTCGTTTACTTAAATATCAGGTTCGTGATCCATTTAATACAGAAAAATATCCTAATGTAGACGGTGCCGATTTAATTAATAAACAGATATTAATTGTACCAAAAATATTTGATGATAGTACTGAAAAAATGTCATATGTAACCGCAGTTTTCAGTAGTTTTACAGCTAATCAATTAAATCCAGAATTTAAAGTTTCTACTATTATTTTTGGTATTGCATGTCCATATGAAGAATGGTTATTAGATGAGCGTTCTTTACGTCCATATTTAATTATGGAAGAAATTGATAATATGTTTAACGAAGCTTAGATGGCTGGTATTGGCACTTTACAATTTTAGAGAGCAGATTAGTTAACGCTGACTCCTTGGATCGGCGGCTATTCTATGATTTATAAAATTAATGAATTTAACTGATACTCATACATTAAAATTTTTAAAAGGATCACCTGTATTTTTAGATGATATTTGTGCAATATATTCTCCTACTATTGGAGAAATTATAGAAGAAGGTTATGATAAATTTCAAGAATATATTAGTATTTTAACTGCAACCAAACCTACATAGGCATCTGGTGCAGATAAAGAATTGCGTGAAATTATAAAAGATTTAACTGATTTTTAGTATATTTTACTTTTAGCGAGTATAGATATGCAAATGAATGTTTTATTAAAAGAAGCATTTCGATTTTTTACGCATGAAGAAATAACTTTTTCTTTAGACCCGCCACAAATTATAATTGGACCATTGCAAGAAAAACACATTCTAAATGAAGAAAATTTCTATGATTTTTAGCGAATTATTAAAAGAGTATGCTTTTTGGAATAGGAAGGAGAAGAGATAATTATTTATGCTACTGATGATCCTATTACAAGGCGTATGAAAGAAAAGCTAAGAGATCGTTAGGAAAAATTAAGACGAGCCAAGGCAAAAGAAGCCGCAAAAGATAAATCAGATTTAAAATTTTCTGATTTAATTGGTAGTCTTACAATTAATAATTGTAACCTAAGTATTCATAATATTTGGGATATCACGTATTATGCTTTTCATGACCAACTAAAGAGGATGGGGTGGCGTGATTAGTTTAATATAAATCAATCTGCTGCCCTTGCGGGCGCGAAACTTGACAAATCAAAGTTAAAGCATTGGATGCGATCTATTGCAAACTCTGATAAATCATAATTGATTAGGAGGTAACTTTTATGGCTAATAATGTTAATATTTTTGATAAGTATGGTATTAAAGAAGTTGCCAATGTATACTTTGAAGCACTCGAAGCTGACGAGGCTACTGGCGTATACAAGGGAGACATCGTACTTTTCTTAGATACTCTAAAAGTTTCCACCATTGAAACCACTGCTGAGAATACAGCTGCACGTGGCGGCTGGGGTAATCCAAAGCTAGTACAGTGGGACTATGGTAAGGAAATTAATATCACTCTAGAAGACGCTTTAATGTCCCTAGAATCCTTACGTTTCATGCTTGGCGGTGCAATTAAAAAGGCTGCTACTGAAACTGAACCAATCGTTGTACGTCACACTGAAGAAGTCACTGCTATTGCCGGTGGTGTTGTTCCAAATCCAAAGGATCATTTAACTGGTAAAGATCTATTCCCAAAGGCTTCTGCAGAACATCCAATCAAGTTAATTAACCTAAGCAAAGGTTATCGTACTCAGATTGATGAAGGCGAAATGACTGCAAAGAATACTATTGTCTTTAAGAATCCAAAGGCCGGTATTGGCGAAAATGGCGAAGCTCCTGCTGCTGGTGATGTAATCCGTATTTTCTGGGAAGAAGTACTCGAAGGCGCACAGAATGAGCCTGAAACCGCAGTTGAAATTACTATTTCTCCTGATACCTTCCCTGGCACTTATAAGGTTGTTGGCGATACTCTAATTCGTTCTGAAAAGACCGGTAAGGACGAGCCATTCCAGTTCATTATTAATAAGGCTAAGGTACAGTCTAGTGTTACACTAACTCTACAGGCTGAAGGCGATCCTTCTACCTTTAGTATGACCTTAAACGTACTACGCAGCGGTAATGAAATGATGAAACTAGTTCGTTATAACATTGGTACTTCTACTGATTCTGATGATGAAGATGATATCGGTTCCTTAACTAATGTTAGTGGCGGCAGCGACTCTGGTACTGGTGGCTAATTAGTAATTAACATTATGGGGCGCCTATAAGGGCGCCCCTTTTCTTTAAGGTAGGTGATACCTTTGATACACCAATATTTTGGTATGAAAGAGTTATATGAGGTATGCTTGCGTGCAAAAACTGCAATGAAGTTTGGTGAAAGATATATTGAAGCTGATGAGCCAGTGCTTTATTTTGATCATGTTGCTATGTCAATGTTATCGGAACAAAGTAAAGAAATATACGCTCGTGGTGGCTGGTTAAATCAACCAAAAGTTATTTGGCAAGACCGATCTGAAGTGCGATTTTAGATGACGCAAGGAGTTGTCTCATAGTTTGGTTTTGGTATTCTTTTAGGCGCGAAGGTTGCAATAAAGGGTGCAGAAAAACCAATTTTAATGCATATGAAAGAAGGGCCATTTTAGTTTGATATAGGTACAGAAAGACCATTAGTTTATTTAAAACATTGGCCTGTAAATACTGAAGTAAAAAAGACTTTTATTTTTGACTTCGATCGTAATGCAGTACAATCAAAAATATACGGAAAACGTATACATGGGCAAATGGATCCTTTTGAACCAAACAAAGAAAGACCATGCATTGAATTGTACGAAGATAAAGAGAGAACAAAATTGGCAGACACCAATAAGAAATATGTAGTAGATTATTACTATGAGTATGGAAAAGAAGCGATTTCTTATACATTACAAAAAGAACGCTTTAACGGATTGTTCACTTTGGAAGGTAAATTTTATTCCAAAGACGAAAATGAGGGCATTAATTATACGAATATTTTGTATATGCCTAAAGTTAGGATTGTAAGTGATATTAACTTACGATTGGGAGAAAGGGCTGATCCAACGGTGTCCGCGTTTAATATAATAGGGTTGCCGGAGACTGTCGGTGACGATAAAGATTTAATTGTTGAAGTTTAGCATTTAGATGAAGATTTAGATCTAGATGTAGAGTAAGCCACTTTCTTGAATAGAAAGTGGCTCTTTTTTTATTTTGGTGAAAAAGGAGTTGAAAAAGTATGAATCAGAATTAGGTACGATTAGAAGTTGAACTTGGTTTAGATTAGGCATAGAAATAGGCATCTTCATTATAGGCTCTTTTAAATAAGAGTGTGAAACCTGATAGCTCTGCTTTTAGGTCTATTAATGATTAGCTTAATAGTACAATACGTTTAGCTAATAAATTACGCGGCGGAATGGATTCCGCTTTTAAGTCTTCTAGTTCTACTAATAAATTTCTTAATGATATGGAAAAAGTGTTTGATGCTCTTTCTTCTATTACAAATCAATTTAATTATTTAAAAGGAAAAGAGTTAATTCAATTTGATAGTAATGATGAATTAAAATAGCTTAAAAAAGATTTAGCTGATACAGAAATTGAAATTAAAAAATTAGAAAGCCATAAAATTGGAAATTTATTTGATGGAGATACAAAGGGTTTTGAGGCCGTACGTACTTTTATATCTAGTTTTTCTAAAGATTTATCTAAGGTAAGTTTTGATGAATTTAATACTGCTTTAACCAAAGCTATGAGCCAGGCTGAATAGGATATGAATTCCGCAACCAAAGCAGTAGAGAATTTTTAGAATATGACAAACGCTGTTAAAATGGATAATATTGCTCAAGTTATTAAAGATATGAATGAAGCAATTAATCAAGTCGGTGATGGAGTTTATAAAAAAGCATTCACCAAGATGGGCGCGAGTGATGTTAAAAAATAGATTTAGGAATTATACGAAGCTCAGGGTTTATCTACTAAATTAACAGCAAAATCTAAAGATGTGACTGAAAAAATTGGTACTGGTAGCAGTTTTGCAGAAACAATTACAGAACAAACAAGAGCTATAGAAAAAGCATTAGAAGCATAGAGAACAACTTTAGAAACTAAGAAAGCGGCATTAGAGACTGCGAAGGAGAAAATAGATGCTGTTTTAAATAAAAAAACTATCACAACTGATGATGGAACTAAAATTAGTGGAGTTTCTGAAAAAGCAGCCTATATTAAAGATACTATTTTAAAAGAATTTTCAGATATTGATTTTGGTGAAGCATTTTCTAAAGGTTAGGGATTATCTAAATGGGCATAGAATATTTAGAATATTTTAACTACATAGGCGAATGAATTAAATTTTGATAATATAAAAGAAACTTTAGTTAAAAAAATTACTGATATTATTGAAAATGCTGACTTTGATCGTATTGTAGATAATTCTAACGGTGGAATAGCTAAAATTAAACAAGCGATTGAAGGCTATTTCAATAATCTTAATATTGATATTTCTGGAAAAGATAATCCAATTAGAAAAGTAATTGATTCTTTAAAATCCGGATATGATTTAAATAAGTTTACTGAAGACTTGGGTAATGCAGTAAAAAATATGGGCGGCAATTATGGTGAGGCTTTAAGTAAATTAGAAGAAAAAGCCAACGCCGCGAAAGCAGCCTATGATCACTTAAAAGAAGTAGAACAAACTTTTGGTAACACGACTGGTAGTACAGAGAGTGCTCTTGCTGCAAAACGTGAAGCTGCAGAAGGATATCGTAAATCTATTCAAGATTTAATAGGCGAACTATTAAAAGAGGTTGCAACAGAAGCGGCCAGCAGTAATAATAATGCTGGTGTAGATAAATATAATCGTGCATCGGCAGCAGTTTAGCAATTTTCTCAAAGTTTATCTAAATTAGAAGGAAGACAAAAAGCTTTAAGTAATGTAGAAACAGCAGTTACTCGTTGGATGGGTTTTTATCAAGTTTTAAATTTAACTAAAAGAGCTATTAATGATATGAAATAGCATATACAAGAACTTGATGAAGTGATGACAAAAATTGCTGTTGTTACAGATTTCTCTCAAGATGATTTATGGAATCAAATAAGCCAATATAGTGAAATTGCTCGTCAATATGGCGTTGCAATTAAAGGTGTTTATGAAGTTTCTTAGATTTACTATCAACAAGGTTTAAATAAGGGCGATGTAATGGGTTTAACAACAGAAACCCTTAAGATGGCTCGTATTGCTGGAATTGATTATGCAACAGCTGCAGACTACATGACCACAGCTGTACGTGGTTTTAAAATGGAAATGTCTGAAGCTAATCATGTTACAGATGTATTCAGCGCATTGGCAGCAAATACAGCTTCTAGTACAGAAGAATTAGCAACTGCTATTAGTAAAACTGCTGCTTCTGCAGCTTCTGTAGGAGCGAGTTTTGAAGCTACATCTGCAATGATGGCAACCATGATTGCAACTACTCGTGAGTCTGCAACAAATATTGGTACTGCATTAAAATCCATTATTGCTCGTTATGGTGAATTAAAATAGAATATGACTGGCACTGATGCAGATGGAGAAGCATATAGCTTAAATAAAGTCGATACTGCATTACAAAGTGTTGGAATTAGTATTCATGATGCAGCAGGATAGTTTAGAGATTTTGATGATGTAATTTTAGAATTAGCTACTGCTTGGGATACTATTGATAAAAATACATAGCGTTATATTGCCACAGTAATGGCCGGTAATAGACAGCAGTCTCGTTTCTTAGCATTGGTAAGTAATGTTGAGGAATATAAACGTGCTCTTGAAATTGCAAATGATTCTGAGGGCGCAGGCGAAGCACAAACATTAAAAACATTAGATTCTATTGATGCAAAAATAGAACGTATGAAAGTAACAATTCAAGAATTTTATACTAGTTCTGGATTATAGGATATGTATAAAAATATCTTGGATACTATTACTAATGTTATTAGTGCTGCTAATAAATTACCAAAAGCTTTTGGAAATATTCCTACGGCAGCATTAGCAGTTGGTATTAATTTAATTAGAGTAATAAAAAATGTATTATTATTAGCTATTACTACTGCAAAAGCTTCTTTAAATTTAGTTAAAGGAGATATGAATTCTTTTACAGAGGCAATCGTAAGTAGATGGGCGGCCGCAGGCTCTGTTATAGGATAGAGATTAAAAGAATAGATTTCTAAGGGCATGTAGGATGGCGCTAATGAAGGCACTGCCGCAGCAGAAGCAACAGCATAGAACGTTGGAAAAGGAACCGGTGGTTCTAAAGGAAAGCTACTTGCCTCTGGAATTGGTATTGCTGGAAGATACGCAGGAGCATTATTAAGCAGCGCCGGCGCGGCACTAACATTAAGTGGTATGAGTTAGTATGGTAATAGTACGAAGCCAGAAGATGATGAAAAAGCTGGAAAACAAACAATGGGTGGAGCATTGTTAGGAATAGGTGGAGATGCTGTATCTGGTGCAGCAATGGGCTTTTCTATTGGTGGCCCATGGGGCGCTGCAATTGGTGGAGTTGTTGGTGGTATTAAAGGTCTAATTACTAATTTAGGTACTTTATAGTCTGCTTCTAGTATGCTTAATGTAACTCTCGCTCGTTAGATTGAATTAAAACAAAAAGAATTAACAGCTGCAAAAGAAGAGCAAACAAGAACAAAGAGTGAAAAAAATGAACTAGTTTCTGTATATAATAAGTTAAAAGAATTGGAAGCTGCTTCAAATAATTCTGCTGATAGTTTACAAGAATATTAGGATTATATGAATCAATTAGCAGAAACCTATCCAGAATTAATTTCTGCTATTGATAGTACTGGTAACAAAACTATTGAATTGACTTCATTAGAGAATGCGTTGGCTGATGCTCGCTTAAGATCTGCAAAGGCTACGTTTGAAGCTGCGAAAACAGAATTAGAAGCTAAAGGTTTAGAGCGTTCAAATTACGAAGAGTTATAGTCTGGAACCAATACATTAAATAAAGATATGGCTTATAACATTGTAGATTTATATCCATTATTATTTAATACTGGTATAGAATTTGAACATAATAAAGAACAAAGGGTAGTAGAGGCTTATAATTAGTGGGCACAATGGCAAGAAGGATACGAAGTTGCTGAATTAAATCCTGTTGGATATTAGACAAAAAATGACGCGGCAATTGTATGGATGCGAAATCATTAGAAAGAAATAGAGGCTTTTTCAGAAGCTAGTTATTATGATTTAAGCAAAGTAGACTCTAATGATTTAGGAAGAAGATAGAATGAAGAATTACGTCAGGCTAGAGATGATTTGGCTAGACGTTATACTGCAATGCTATAGAATGCTATTGACGCTTCAAAAGAAGCTGGTAATGTTTTAGATATAGACTTTTTAGTTGGACAAGATATAGACTCTTTAGATGAAATTAAAAATTGGAGTTATGCAGAAATTAAAGATGCAATTAGTACAACTAATGAGCGTGTAGGTCAATATATAACCAGTATAGATACAACTATTGAAAACGCTGAAGAAGCTTTAAGTGGTGCAGCGATTGATTTAGGCATTGAGCAAAATTTATCTTCTATGGGAAATCGTGAAGATGCAAATACTTTACAAAATTATAATAGTTTAATGGGCGCAATGTTAAAAGGTCGCTATACGACTCCTGTTGATTGGAATGAAGCTGGTAATTAGTAGATTATTACAGATTTACGTAATTGGATCTTAGATAATCAAGAAACTGCAAAAAATTTAATGTCTATTGATTATTCTAGCTATAGTGATTCTAGTAATATTGATTTTGGAGATCTTAGTGATTTACAAGGATATGAAGAATATATTAAAACTTTTTAGAAATAGTTTAGTTTAGTTCGTGAACGGGCTTTAAAAGGCTTTGATAAATAGCTTTCTAATGCAGAAATAGATGAACATATGTTTGATGATTTAGTCGGCGATGATGGTACATTAATTACTGGTTTAATTTCATCATTACGTGGCGGAATAACTAAATATAAATCATTAAAAGATAAAAAATTAAATGTTACTGCTGAAAATTATCTTAAATCATTATCTACCATATATAAT
>JAEEGL017110318.1_pt1 | contig 12496 bp, 18 predicted proteins | sample 9134231 | NCBI WGS metagenome assembly JAEEGL01 (sample SAMN16246548, study PRJNA631951) | gut metagenome | biome: gut microbiome; feature: rumen; material: fiber-attached | host: Bos | place: Iran: Karaj | collected 2018-10
AGCTTGCTCCGTTATACAATTAGATGTTTTGCATCCACCCTCGGAGAGCGCATCACCCCCGTCGATTTTGGCGTAGGGGGTATAGTGCGCTATATTCCCTTGTGTGGAATTACTGCCGCGAAGTTACAATTCTTGGGGTGATTTGAGGTTCTTGAAAAATTTTATTTCTTATATTAACAATTTCATGACTTAGGCGGTTTGTGAATCGATGAAATGCAAGGGTTCGGGATGCTTTTCCCGAAGCGTCCAGCACCTTGGAACGAAATGAAAATGAAGTGGTAAACGGGGCTGCTCGTCAGAGCCGTCATGCGAAGTTTACGAAGCATGTAATGCCCCCTGCTATGCACTTGAAATAATGTCAGTATTATGATGGTAAGTATTGGCAATGAAGAGCACTGCATACAGGAAGAAAATGTATAGGATTTTTACGCATTATTATCACTCTCAACCTAAAGCCATGTCTGCCGTGTTAGTCTTAAAAACGTTAATATAAGACTTTTTCTTTTTATATTCATGCTGTATAGGTATTGTTATGTATCTTTGCCCCGTATTCTAAAATTTAAATAGATATGATAAACTTAAATTTAAATGGAATCAAAGGCAGCGAGATTCTCAGAATCCAGGCTGCTGTGTTGGACGCGATGGAAAGAGCTAACTTCCATCCAGAACAAATTAGCACTGAACTCAGTGCAGGTAAGAACGAGGACGAGTGGCTGATGGTATTCGCCAAAGAGACGGCTACATTAACTGACTTACAAAAAGTCATTCAGGAACTTGGTGGGAGTTTCAACTTCGACATTCTCAGCAACGGAAAGAAAACGCTGTTCCTGAGACTCGTTGGCAAGATTGATGACTACAAGAGACTCTTGCAAAAATCACAACAAGTCAATCCCGTCAGACCGCAGTACACTGGAACGTCGGTTCAGCCGCGTTAATTCTTACGACATCCTCTTACAGAAAAGAGCATCAGATAGAATAAAATCATTCTGCTCTGATGCCCTTTTACTATTTTCCATAAAATATGCAAAAACGATTCCAAATTCGGATGCAAATCGAAAAATAATGCGTATCTTTGCAGCGACGAATGTGTCTCCCCATCGCTGAAATCGCCAAAATCATTGCTGGGTGAATACGAGGCACAGACGGCAGTTCATATTGATGGACTGCCCTTCTGTGCGTATTTACGAGCGTTTGGCGATGCTTAGCGATGAGGTACAGGGGGCAGTCCTCATTTTGTCACATGTTTAACATCGCTAAAATTCGCCTTATGAAAAAGAAATTCTTAATGGTTACAATGGCCTTGCTTGCCATTACAAATTCACCCCTACTTGTAAGTTGTGGGGATGATGGTGATGATCCTGAAAAAGTTCCTGAACAGGGAACCAAGGGCATTCACAAAATTGAAGCATCGTTTTCTGGTGACACGGATAATTGGGTTGCTACCAGCCAGTACGTTGGATTCATTACAGACAAGACTTTCTCGGAACTAAGCTATGAGACAACAGAAACTGTTGCCTATGGTCCCATCTATGACGAGAATACCGGCCTAACTGCTCCTGAAGCCGTCATAAATAAACCTATAAACGTCGTAATCACCACAAACCAGGAGTGTGAGAGGCTTGCACTTCAATTTGGCTGCTACTATAGGAACTCTTATTCTGATGGTGCCGATAAGTCGTCGACTCTAACTGTCAATTTCAAGGGCTATGTTAATGGTAAATTGACGAACACCTATTCTAAGACATTTACTGCTGGTCAGTATGCAGCAGTGTTTTTTAACTCTGTAAAGCATTCTACCGATGGTGAGAACATTGTCAAAAACAATTAAGAGAAGCGGATTATTATCATCAAATTTTGGATTTCTTATGAGAAAAGTAATATTTTTGTTATTAATCTTCAACGTAACAATAACAAAGGCGCAATTTGTTGACATTAACGCAATTGAAATCCCTATAGGATATTACACTTCTGAAGGTCAGAAGAAAATGGTATATGCAGTTACGTCTGCTGACACTTCTGAGATTAAAGCGGTGGCCATTACACCTACTTTGTTGTTAAACAAAAGAATGGAGCTCCACAATAAAAGGATTATCATACTTTATGATAATAACAATATCGAGAAGTTGGAACAGGTGAAAAACAAATATGCTGAATGGACACAGATAGCCATCAAGGAAAAAGCACCGATGATGATGAAGACAATAGATATTGAGATTCCGCAAATATACGTTCTAACTTATTATATCGCAGCTGACAGACCACGACAAGATGACTATCACATACTACTGGACAGCAGGAAATTCAATTTCATAATACCCAACAGAGCTGATAAGATGCCTATGCTTGAATTAAGCTTACGTGGAAAAGATCCTTCAAGAGACGGGTCAGAAATTGTAGGTTCACATACATTTTACAGTGTTAGTGAAATCGAGGAATTATTGAGTCTTATAGAACCTGATGGGTTAAAGGAAAAAATCAAGAATAAGACAATAGACAAACTTTTTATGTAACACAAAAGGAAATAGAAAAGGGGCTATCCACATAATTTAACTAAGAGTTGTATCTATTTTTATTCTGATTGATCCAAATATGTATGACATTCCTGGGGAATCAATTAAGCAATTGAGATTGAGGCATCAAAAAGAAGAGCTATCCCCCATTTTGTTGTTCTTATAGGCATTTTTATCATAAAAAACTTTAAAACAAAGCATTATTTTAGCAAAAGGCATGGCGATATTATATTTTTTTGTATCTTTGCGACGTGTTCATCTGCAATCCTTGCGTGGTTAGCATCTAAAGAGAACACAACTTTTTATTTGCTCAACTTTCCTCTTGCGAACTACCACCTCGAAACGGGAATTATCGAGCAATCTTTAACATCGAGGAGTATGCGCTCTAACGGCGTAGACTCTCCATTGATGTTAAAGGGCTGTGGTAGGCCTGCGAGAGGAAATGGCGGTCTGCGCCGTCTCGCGTGTCTATACACCAACAGCATTTTCTGCCAAAGGGAGTTAACAACAGCAAATAGAAAGAAGTTATGAATACTATTAGGTTCCATTTCATTGTTTTGTTGATGGTATTACTATCAACGAAGATAAGTGCGCAGGATGGAAGGCAGTACATCAACTATTTCTATGTTAAAGGAGAAATTTGCCTGCCAGTACGAGTAAAACACAGTGGAGGTGAGTTTTACGTCTATAAAAATGGAGAACGACACGATGGAGCTTTATCCTATGTTGAAGCCTATGACTGCCAAGGGCGGCACATTATTAGCCCAACTTTAGGCAATGACAGTTACTCGACAGATAGGAGTAAGCCTATTATCCGTAACTATACATTTGAATATCTGTACCCAGAAAGCAGTGATGACAATTCATCTTCAAGTAATGGAGAAATGACAACTACTCAACGTGCCGTTGTTGGAGTTGGTTCAGCTATTGGTTCTGGAGTAAAGTCTATCTGGGGTGGTACAGGTTTTGCAGCAGAAGGATATCCGAACTTTCAAGTAGGTGTTGGTGCTTCAAGAGCCTACGGTGAGTTTGCGCGAGCAAAGGTTTGTCTTGGTGATGAAATGGGTTTTGCCATGTATGGTGGTATTGGCAAAGAATATCTTCTTGATAGTGATTGCAAAGATCGAACAGCTTGGCATGTGGGTATTGGTTGTTATTTTATGTTCGATTCCTTGGATGATGAAGATTCAGATTTGACTATAGGTCTTACTTATGCAGAGACTCCTTTACAGAGTGGCAGGATATTAATGCTTGACGGAACTTATAGTATCTTTTTCACGCGGTCAAAACGTTTTGGATTGTTTGGAGGATGTGGCATTGGTATTGGCAAGGTAAATGAACTCATAAAGGACTGGGGGTATAGTTGGTCAGAGGTTAATCCAAATTTCATTTGGGACTTGAATGTAGGAATATCAATTAAACTATGGAGTGAATAACAAAAAAACAATATTAGCTTATGTACAAGAATATCTATTTTTTTTGTTTCCTGCTTTTATCAATGTGGAGTACCAACTCCATTGCACAAGTTTCCAATCTGGATAAATTTGTTGGCGTTTGGACTCCAAGCAACAGTGGAGGATGGATAGGTAACATTAAAATATCAATCAAGGACGGAAAACTGTTTGTACAAATGAAAACTGATAGCGGTCTAAAATCGTTCAATGATGTAAAAGTAAGTGGTGATGAAATCTCGTGGTCGTATGTAGAAGAAGTGAACTATGGAAGATATTATATAGGGATGTGGACATGGGCAAGCTCAGGAAAGAGAGAAGAATGTATTATTATAGACTTAGGCAACGGCAGAAGAAGTACTAACGGTGCTCCGACTAATATATATCAAAGGGGGCGTACCGCCGATCGCGAAGTTGAGTATTGGGGGTTCAAAGGAAAACTTCAGGAAGATGTTTTAAATGTCAGTTACAAGTGCTGGGGAAACTATTACAATGGAAGTGATCTTGTGTTTGACCAATCAAGTGGGGATACATTCTATTCGTCGTATACGAATTGGTAGGTATAAACAAATTTTACAAATATGGGGAAGCCGAAAACCATATAGAGTAGGAAATAACAAAAAAGATGTAACATGGTAATCAAAACGATAGTTCTTTCATTGAGGATATTTGCACTCGTTATGGTTATACCATTACATTCAGAAATATGGTCAAAAAATGACATTGAAGATATGGATGTGTACACCGTACAGACTCCTACATCCAAAAAGGGAAACGCTGAATCTCGGGAAGTCTATAGGCACAAATCGAACTATTATGCATAATAACAAGAAGAACGAGGAACTCCAGTCGCGAAGGGAGTTTTTCAAAAATGCAGCAAAGGGCATTCTTCCCATTGTTGGTGCTATTGTGCTTTCTAATGTGCCAAGTATTGTGAGCGCATCGGAGAAAGTGTCAATGAGCTGCGAATGGGGATGCTCTGACACTTGCAGAGGTAGTTGTGAAGGTTCATGTTACAATACCTGCAGGGGTGGATGTGATCGTAGTTGTAGAGATGGCTGCGAAGGTAATTGTAGGGGCACTTGCTCTGGTACTTGTAGAGAGTCTTGCACTGGTGGATGCAAAGGAAACTGTTGGAGTTCGTCAGGTGGAGCGTAGTTTTCAAATTTGTTTTTGATTATGAGAAAAAAAGAAAGAATGGAAGGACTTCAGTCAAGACGTGAATTCTTCAAAAGTGCCTCAAAACATGCTCTCCCTATTATGGGACTCTTATTAGTTTCTAATATTCCAGCTATAGGACATGTCATTGCGCCTACAAATGAAATGGGATGCAAGACAGGATGTAGTGGAGGGTGCCGGACGCTATGTGAAGAAGGATGTTCACATAGTTGCAACGGAAATTGCAAAGACACTTGTTCTGGTCACTGTAATACTACATGCAAAGGCACAGCTACTAACTATAGTAAGTAAACTTGAAATGTGGGCGTCTATATTCTTGTAGATGTCTACATTTCCTAACAAATAAGCAACATGAATAACAAAGAAATACATACAAGAAGGGATTTCTTCAAGAAGGCTGCAAAAACAATTTTGCCAATAGTAGGTAGTGTAATCATTGCAACTCCACCTATTGCAGTCTATGCAAAAGAAATGCCAAGGATGGGTTGTCATGGCTGCAAAGACGAATGCTTTTTAGGTTGCGGTGGCTGTTCACATGGGTGTGAAGGATGTACAGGGACATGCAATGATGGCTGCAGTTCAACTTGTTTAGGCAGATGTAGTGGTGATTGCCAAGGCAATTGTCAAGGAGATTGTATGGGCAACTGTAAAGGCGACTGCCAGGGTAGCTGCCAAAATACTTGTGCTGGTAGTTCAAAATAAAAAAACAATTCAGATAAAACACAAATTGATGAAAAAATGAAACAGAAAGATAACAAAAAAGAAGTACAGACAAGAAGGGAATTCTTCAAAAGGGCTGCAAATAGAGCTTTGCCTATTGTTGCAGGTGTACTATTGGCTCCAATTGCTATAAAGGCTGAATCTATACCGTTTGACTGTAAATGGGACTGTAGAAACGCATGTGGTGATGCATGCACAGGAACGTGTAGGGGTAAATGTGAAGGTTGCCAAGGCAATTGCTATGGTGATTGTGTGGGCAATTGCGAAGAAACCTGTCAAGGTGGTTGCCAAAAATCATGTAGCGGCAGTTGCTCTGATTCTTGTGCAGGAAGTTCAAAACAATAGGGGAAGCCGAAAACCTTATAGAGTAGGTAATACGTTAAAATGCCATTCAATATGAAAAAACAGCAAATAATAGAAGAATTGCAAACAAGGCGCGAGTTCTTCAAGAAAGCTGCAAAAGGCGCATTGCCAATTGTAGCAGGGATAATAATATCTGCCATGCCACAAGTTGTTAACGCCACATCAAGAATAGCAATGGGTTGTGAGTTAGGCTGTCATGGTGGATGTGAAAGAGGGTGTGGTGGAAAATGTAAGGGAAGTTGTGAAGGTGGATGCAATGCTAATTGTGCAGTGTCTTGTTACAGGACATGTAAAGGAGGCTGTCAAGGAACGTGCAAAGGTAGTTGCACCGGAGGAAACGAACCTTATTTAGAGGAATAATATTGTGAATGATATGATAAGGGAACAACCTCAACAATGGCAAGCTGGCATGGCAAAGAACATTACGTTCATTGTTACAAAAGACTGTCAGCTTGCCTGTAAATATTGCTATCTCGTAGGTAAGAACGAGAAGGAGCGAATGCCGTTTGAAGTAGCGAAACAGGCTATTGACTACATTCTCGATCATGAGGAAGAGTTCAGAGAAGAGTCTGTTGTCTGGGACTTTATCGGTGGCGAGCCGTTCTTGGAAATAGATTTGATAGACAAGATTTGTGATTACCTGAAATCAGAAATGTATCGAAGGAATCATCATTGGTTCAACTCCTATCGCTTCTCTTTTTCCACGAACGGCATTAACTACCATGAAGAGAAAGTGCAACGGTTCATCAAGAAGAACAAAAGTCATCTGAGCATTGGCATTACCATCGACGGAACGGAAAAGAAGCATGACCTTAACCGTGTCTATAAGCATAGTGAAAAGGGCTCTTATCAGAGTGTTGTGCGAAACATTCCGCTTTGGCTGGAACAATTTCCCGATGCAGCAACAAAGGTAACTATTAGTTCTCCAGACATTCCATATATCAAGGAAAGCGTTTTGCATTTGTATTCCCTCGGCATCCATGAGGTGAATATTAACTGCGTATTTGAGGATGTTTGGAAAGAAGGAGATGACAAACTTTTTGAAGAGCAACTTATGTCACTTGCAGACGCTATCATTGACGGGGATTATTATAAGGATTATGCTTGTTCATTCTATTCTGAGAACTTAGGCAAGCCACTTGACAAAAAGCTACAAAACCAGAATTGGTGTGGTGCCGGGCGTATGTTGTCAATAGATGCAGCTGGCAATTTTTATCCTTGTACTCGCTTTGCCCAATACTCACTTAGGAACAAGAAAGCCTGTGTCATTGGCAATGTACATAATGGCATCAACAAGAATCTGCTCCGTCCGTTCCTGACGCTCGACCGCTGCACACAATCAACACAGGAATGCATCGATTGTGAAGTAGCTGAAGGGTGTGCATGGTGTCAAGGTGAGAACTACGATGCCGCAGAAACAAACACCATTTATCAGAGAGCAACAGCTATCTGCAAAATGCACAAAGCAAGAGTTAAAGCCAATAATTACTATTGGAACAAGCTCTATCGCAAATTGGAACTTGAAGGGCAGCGCGAAGAATTTGAAAAGAACAAGAAGGATATTAATAACGTAATTTGTTGAGACCATGTTACAATATCTAATCATCTTATTAGACGACACAAGTACGTCTTTCTGCCATTACGAGAATAACAAGTCTGTGCATCGGCTTATGCCTATTGAAACTCTTAGGCAGGGCATCCGTTTTGGAATGATGGAAAATCTAATGATTCAATTCGTTTACCCTGACTATGAATTGCCACAAGAATATGCTGAGGTAATTGAGGGTATTGACCATTCGAAGATAAAACCAGTTTGTACTGGAGCAGATGTGGTTGTATTAGATGGCATTTCTGACGTAGCCACTGATACTCCTATAGTTCTTCGGATTAGTAAAAAAGATTTGTTTAGTCATGTGGATGCATTGATGGAAATGATGGATAAGACTTCGAGGCTCAATATTGTGTTGACAGATGTAGAGACTTTTTCGGATGATGATTTTTCCATTTACAAGTCTGTACTTGAAAAGTTTTCCAAGAAGATGGAACAAATGTATGTTGCGGGCAAATCGCCCCAATTGAATTTGCTCACCGACCGCATGATGCTAAAGGAAATGAACAATTGCGGAGCTGGCGACACCACGATTACGCTTGCGCCTAATGGAAAGTTTTATGTATGCCCAGGCTTTTACTATGACGATGAATCTGACTGCATCGGTGACTTGGAAAATGGACTTGACATCAAGAACAAACAGCTATATAAGCTTGACCATGCACCAATATGTAGCCACTGTGATGCATATCAATGCAAGCGATGTATTTGGCTGAACCGAAAGACCACGCTTGAAGTGAATACACCTTCACATGAGCAATGCGTATTGGCTCATTTAGAGCGTAACGCAAGCCGTGAGTTGCTGCAAAACATCCGCAAGTATGGAACTTTCCTTCCAGAGCAGGAGGATATAAATGAAATCGATTATTTAGACCCATTTGATAACAGAGACGATTGGCAATGAATAAGAAACTTGTAGGGCAGGTGACACCTGAGGAGCGTACAGAGATTCAAACGCTCTTCGAACGACGCAACGGACTAAATGAATTGGCAAAGATTCTCACCGTAGATAATACGGAACTGTATGAGAAACTGGTGAAGGACTTGGGCGAGACTGGCACAAAGTTCCAAAACTGGTGGGACAGAATGGCAGAGAAATACCAGTGGGAATCTGCAGAAGGCGGAAACTGGGAAATAAGTTTCCAAACGTGCGAAATCTTCTTAGTAACTCAATAGAATTATGGCATCACAACTATTATTTATTGGAACAACTGAACTTCTACTTATTGGTGGCCTTGCACTGCTCTTGTTTGGAGGGAAGAAACTTCCAGAAATGATGAAAGGACTGGGGCAAGGTGTACAAAGCTTCAAGAAGGGGATGAAAGAACCTTTAGAAGAAGAAACAGAAGAAGTGGAGTCAAAGCAAGAAGATGTCGAAGAAGAAAAGAAAGGCGAACCAACAAACAACGACAAGCAATAAAGGCTCTGAACACGACGAAGCTCTCATGACTACTGGCGGACACCTTGAAGTGTTGCGCCAGATGCTTTTCCGTATCCTTGCGGTTGCTGGGATTATCTCCGTGGTCGTTTTCTGTTTCAAGGACATCACTTGGGGTATATTGATGGCCCCAAGTGAATGGAATTTCTGCACTTATCAATGGATAGAATCGGCAATGCAGTCTGCCGGCTTCGACTTTCATTTCAACGAGTTTCATGTTGATATGATAGCAACCGACTTGTCGAGCCAGTTCATGACGCACATCACAACAGCGGTATATCTCGGGCTGCTTGGGGCATCACCTTATATATTATATGAACTCTTCCGATTCATTTCGCCTGCCCTCTATGAGAATGAAAAAAAGTATTCGGTGCAAGTGGCAGGAATCATCTACATACTGTTTCTGCTTGGAGTGCTGATGTCTTACTTCGTACTGTTCCCAATTTCTTTCCGTTTCCTCGGCACTTATAGCGTATCGGCAAAGGTGGTGAGCAATATCACGCTTGATTCGTATATATCCACATTCGTCTCGCTTACACTGGTTATGGGCGTGGTGTTCCAGTTGCCCGTCATTGCCTTCTTCCTTGGCAAACTTGGCATCATAACATCCGAGATGTTGTCTCGTTACCGCAAGCATTCGTTTATCGTCATTATGTTGGTGGCTGCTATCATCACTCCGCCAGACTTGATGACGTTGATTCTTGTCACCATTCCTCTCTATCTGCTCTACGAAATCAGCATAAGAGTTATTTGTTGGGTAGAAACAAAAAATAACTCACAGAGTTTGAGATAAATAGAATTGAGACTTTTTTGTTATTATTTACTCGTTAATAGCCAATTTATTTAGTATTTTTGCATCACAATTCTCAATTGACATGAAACATCTTGTAATATTAACAGGCGCAGGCATAAGTGCAGAAAGTGGACTCTCTACTTTTAGAGACAACAATGGACTATGGACGAAGGTAAATGCAGAAGAATTGGCCAGCATACAAGGTTATCGTAAGGACAGGGCCAAAGTTCTGGCATTCTATAATGAACGGAGAAAGAATCTTTTGAATGTGGAGCCAAACCATGCACACAAGGTGTTGGCTGAGTTTGAGCAGGAGTACAAGGTGAGTGTCGTCACGCAAAATGTGGACGACTTGCACGAAAGGGCTGGTTCTACCAGCGTACTGCATTTGCATGGAGAACTGAGAAAAGTTACGGGGTCAAATAATCCGAATGATGCAAGATGCATCAAAGAGATGCCACTTGACGAGCCAATCAACATTGGCGACAAGGCGGCTGATGGTTCTCAGTTACGCCCATTCATTGTGTTCTTTGGCGAAGGCGTTCCTAATATGGTGGAGGCGAAGCGGATATGCAAAGAAGCTGACATCTTTGTGATAATCGGCACATCGTTGGTCGTCTATCCCGCTGCTACCTTAATAGAGTCTGTTCCTTGGAAGATTCCGTGCTATATCATAGACCCTGGTGACTTCTATGAACAAGACTTGTATGGTTTTGAACATATCAAGACGACAGCAGTAGTAGGCATTGACATTCTCAAACAGAAACTGGCAGAACTATGATTAAGTTAAAGAAATGGATGATGAATCCGTGCGAAGAATGTACGCATGTTGTTTCGGACGAGACGGGCGAGGCAGTGATTGTAGATTGCGGTGCCTATTATCCGAATGAGCGGCGGCATCTATTGGAGTATATTGAGAAGGAACAGTTACACCCTGTCCGTCTGCTTCTGACTCATGCCCACCACGACCATGTATATGGGAATGACTTGATCCATGAGCATTTCGGATTGCTGCCAGAAGTACACGAAGCCGACAAGGAACTAATGACCGTGCAACTGCGGGAACGGATAGACGAGATCTACTATGAATATCCCTATCCACTACCTATGCCAGAGCATTATCTGACGGATGACGAACTCATACGTTTCGGCAACCATGAACTGCGAGTGATCCACACACCAGGACATACACCCGGTTCTGTGTTTTTCTATTGCGAAGAGGAAGGAATTGCATTCTCAGGAGATACGTTGTTTTACAAAGGTATCGGGCGTTCAGATTTTTCTGGTGGAAGTCGTGACGAGCTGAATGCCAGTCTGAAATTAGTCACGGAATTGCTTCCTAACGAAACGGTGATTTATCCAGGACATGGAAAGAAGTCTACAATTGGATATGAGAAAGAAAGCAATCCGTATCTTCTATGAAAATGAAAAAGATTTTGTTAGACGCACATACTCACACTATAGCCTCTGGCCATGCCTATAGCAGTTTGCAGGAAATGGTAAAAACCGCAGCAGAAAAAGGGGTGCAAGTACTTGGCATCACTGAACATGGGCCAAGCGTGCCTGGAACATGTCCATTGGTGTACTTCAGGAATATGTTTGTTATTCCTCGCCAAATGTATGGTGTAAGGCTACTCATGGGGTGTGAGGTGAATATTCTTGATACGAAGGGTAGTCTTGATCTAAACGATTATCATCTTGACCTACTCGACATTGCCATTGCTGGTATTCATGGTAATTGCTGGCAAGGAGGTACTAAGCAGGAGAATACTGATGGTATTATCAAGGTGATACGTAATCCCAAAATCCATATCATTAGCCATCCTGGCGATGGTTCTGCAGATCTCGACTTTGAGAAACTGGTCCTGGCTGCTAAAGAGAGACACACTTTGCTGGAGATTAACAACCATTCGCTGGCTCCTCAGCGAAAGAAGACCGTTGCCCGTGACAACAACCTGACAATTCTGCGCCTTTGCAAAAAGTATGACGTGCCTACAATCCTTGGCAGCGATGCGCATATCTCATTCCAGATTGCCGACTATGAGCGCCTGTATCCATTGCTGGCTGAGACGGAATTCCCTGATGAGCTTGTTATGAACTATTGGCCAGAGAAGTTCTTCGATTATTTAAAAATATCAGCTTATCAAACTCGCTGAAATCTCGCAATTTTAGCACGATTTTGAGATAAAATGTGCGAAAACGGAAAATTTAGGAAAATTTAATATGTTTTGCAACTATCTGAAAATCAATACATTTTTCTTATATTTACTTTTTCTTTTCACCGTTAAATTAACGGTCGGGGTACTTCAAAAACAGCTTCTCCTTACAGGTCTTTTGTGAGCATCAGACGATAGTCTACCGGACTCATGCCGATCACCTCCATGATGCGGCGCTGTAAAGTGCGGACATTCGAGAATCCAGCCTCTTCTGCCA
>JAEEGL017360239.1_pt1 | contig 12496 bp, 10 predicted proteins | sample 9134231 | NCBI WGS metagenome assembly JAEEGL01 (sample SAMN16246548, study PRJNA631951) | gut metagenome | biome: gut microbiome; feature: rumen; material: fiber-attached | host: Bos | place: Iran: Karaj | collected 2018-10
AAAACTCCCTGCTGTGTGTCCGGTATCCGTGCACCATAAACTATACTATACCCGGAACGAAAGAGATAACCAACCTCTGGTTAAATACGGGTCCCCGATATGTTGAAGAGATGGATTCTGTCAGTGTCGAAATCCAGGAATACATCCTGTCCGCGCTGATATCTCATAAGGTCATCACTGCCACTTCTTTCGATCGCAACGACTTGTTCTCCCTGAACAGACAGGTGAATGAATATGTCTGCTTCAATCTGCTCGACATACTCGACCTGCGCCGGAACTCCCTGCTCCCTGATAGCGATATTGGTCCCTCTGATACCGGCGTCAATATAATGATCTCCGTTCATTTTCTCGGTCTGTTCACTGTTCAGTTTCAGCTTGTTTCCCCACACAGTAAATGATCCGTCCTCCGAAACAGGGACACGGTTGGTAAAACTGATTGCCGGTGTTCCCATAAATTCCGCGCAGAACCTGTTGACCGGATAGTTATAGACATTTGCGGCGGTATCGTCCATCTGGATTATACCGTCTTTCACGATAACGATCCTGTCTGCCAGGGTCAGGGCATCATTCTGGTAATGTGTGACGTAGATAAATGTTGTCTGATATGTATCATGAATGCGTCTGAGCTCATTTCTAAGCTGCCGCCGGAGAAGGACGTCAAGGTTGGAGAACGGTTCATCAAGAAGGAGGACCGCCGGTCTTCTGATGAGGGCACGCGCAAGCGCGGTCCTCTGCTTTTCCCCTCCTGAAAGGTCCTTCGGAAGTCTCCCCAGAATCTGTTCGATGCCGATCAGTTCAGCGATATCGTGCACATCCTTTTCGATCTCTTCTCTCGGTGTATGCTTCACTTCAAGCGGAAATGCGATGTTCTGGTAAACGGTCTGATTCGGATAAAGGGAATAATTCTGAAAGACCATCGATACGTCTCTGTCTTCCGCACGGACATCGGTATAATCCTGTCCGTCAAACGACACTGTTCCAAGCGTAGGTCTTTCCAATCCCGCGATAATCCTCAGCAGCGTGCTTTTCCCTGCCCCGGAAGGACCGAGAACAACGACGAATTCTCCGTCCTTGATTGTGAGATCGATATGCTGAAGAGCGATCACCCCTTCGTTCGAGAGGTACGGCATACTCTGTTGTTTTTTCAGGATCTCTTCTTTCTGCTTCCGTCCGAAGAGTCCGGTAACTTTTACGAAAGGAAAGATCTTTGAAACATCCTGCAGACGTATCTCCGGCATTACCGTTTTCCTCCGTCGCTATCCCTGAATTTTTCTTCCAGATCGATCATCGATTCGGATTCCTCCTCAGGGCTTTCCGAATCAGTCTCTTCATTTTCTTCACTCAGATTGTGTTCTTTGATAAACTGCTCAAAATCCACTTCAAGGGATGGGCGGATCAAGTCCGCAAACAGTGCGGGCGAAATAAACAGTACAAGGGGAAAAGCCTGTGTCGCGAAAGCAAGAACAGCGAACAAAACGATGTTGATGATGTTCCTGACGGGTCTCTTCATTGCAAAATAAGCTGAAAGACGGATAACCGAGACAGGGCTCGCCATAAACCGGGAAAGAACCGGCGGTATAAGCAGAATGACCGAACATACCGACAGGGAGATGATGATGCCCAGGATCGCATAAAGCATTCCCCAGATATTGATCCTGAAGATCTGGTAGCCGGTCCATAAACCTTCGGCAATGAACAGAAACGCGACAATCATAATCAGAGAAAGAATGATTCCCGGTCTCAGATTCAACTTGAAAGAATCAAAAAAATCCCTGAATATGCCGTTCCCGTTCTTCCTGCCGAAAATGACCGTTCTTACGGAATGGTACAGCGCAGCCGAAGAAGCGACGACCGTGACCAACGGCAAGGAAAACACAAGCCATAATACGCTTACGATCAGCATATTGGCTATCGCCTCGAGGAATTTCATGAACGGGCTGTCATATTTCATTTTTAAAGAGGGGTATCTCCTATCAGTGTATTCTCCCCCGCTTTCAGCACTTCCACTTTATTGAAAGCGGTAAGCAAAAGCACGTCTACAGCGGATGGATTGAAGATCATGGAGCCATCCACATTGTATTCCAGTCTGTTGTAGGCATCAAGGTAGGACAGAATCTCCCCGTTTGTCGCAAACCAGACATCGTCTCCGTGCACGGACATGAAGCGGACCAAATCCTCGATGACTTGCCAGTTGTCATCCGCATCAAACTCGTATCCGTGTCCCCAGACATAGAACATGGAAGGTTTGAACGCGCGCATCTCCACAAACCGGGCCGCGAGTTCCATCAGCCGCCCATCTTTGTGATGACAGGTCGGATCAAGCTGCATCGGGTCTGAAGGAAGATCGAACGAGTAGGTCGAGCGGACCGTACGCGCGCCTTTGTAACCCGCGATCCGCAGGTATTCCTTGACATTGTCGTTGAATAATCCGAAGGGATATGCAAACATCTTCAGCGGATACCCGGTCAGCCTTTCAAGCTGAACTTTATCTTCCAGAATCTCGTACATCGCATAGGAACTGCCCAGCGCGGTGAGATCGGAATGATACAGACTGTGCCCGCCGACTTCGTGGTTTGCGTAAAGCTCTTTCACTTCACATGTTTCAACTTTCGAGATGTCAACGAATTTCATCCCCGGAAACGGCGGTTCTGTCACCTTATATCCCAAAACACCATAACCGAGGTTAAAAGTGCATTTGACCCCGTACTGATCAAACAGCTGAACCAGTCTTCTGTCCTGCACCACACCGTCGTCATAACTCAGGGTAAACACTTTCGACTTTTTCCCCGGAAACAATAAAGAATCAAACCTTTTGCCCATTTTTTTACCTCTTTTAGAAATGGTCCACTTACCGTGGACCATTTCCTTTTGTGTTATTCAGTTGTTTCACCAAGAATCGGGGCAGGATTACCGAACTTCCATGCGGAGTTGTTGTCAGCCACTACTGAGACCTTGTTTCCTTCGAAAGTCAAAGTATAGGTATCCTGAATGCATGTCTCTGCCCATCTTCCATGCATGACCAGAACATTTTCCTCTTTCCAGTAGGCATCGCCAAGATAAAGCTGTGTGAGATCATCCTTTTTTCCGATCAGGTTTGAGAAGCGGACGCCGTTTGTGGAGAATCTGATCTTTTCTGTTCTTCCACTCTTCGTAACAAAGGCCCAGACAAAACCGTAATCGTCAAAATCAAGTTTGAAACGCTCGATGCTGTCAGGCAGCGTCCCGATCATGAAATTGCCCCCAAACGGCGTAAAGTTTCCGCTGGAGATCGTGTATTCTTTTCCGTCAACTGCTTTGACAAAGGGACTGAAAGGCTGACACTCCGGGTTGCCGATATTCAGCCGGCTCAGTTTTCTGCAAAGTTTGGAATAGGCTTCCGGGTCTTCCGGGAGTGCAGCATCATTCCTGATCTTTTCGACAAAATCCCAGGTGATATTCAGCGTGCTCTGGGCCCAATGCGCACCGACAGCGGTTTCGTTGATCGCAATCTCCATGTCAAGGTCAGGAAGAACAATCGTGAACTGGCCCATTGCCCCGTCCGCGCGGTAGGCGTGCTCCGGTTTGCACATCCAAATCTGGAATCCATATCCCAGGAAGTTGTCCGACGCCTCGGGGTTGTTGATGGATTCGGTAGCAGAATCGTTCTGATTGGTGATCGCCAGTTTGACATAATCTTCCGCCAGAATCCGTTCGCCTTCCCATACGCCGCCGTTGGCATACAGTTTCATCAGCCGGAAGTTGTCTTCGGTCGTTGCAAACAGACCGCCTCCGCCGACTTCCATACCGTCGGGCATGCACATCCAGCGAAGGTTGTCGGGATTAATACCGATCTTGTTGAAGAGACGGGGCGTCAGGTAATCATGCAGGCCGAGACCGGTCTTCTTTCTGACGATCGCACCGAGCATCGTCGAACCCGTCGAGTTATACATGTATGTCGTGCCGGGCTTATGATTCACCGGGACATGCATGAAAGCGCGGATCCAGTCTTTTTCTCTCGGATCAGGCATAACATCCATGCCGCATCCCATACAGAGCACATCGCGGACTGTAAGAAGCTTCAGATTCTCGCTCGGCTCTTCCGGCGATTCATCGGGGAAGATATCGATCAGGCGTTCATCAAGTTTGACGAGTCCCTCAGTATACGCGATACCGACCGCTGTCGCCGCATATGTCTTCGTGTGGCTCTGAAGTCCGTGACGGAGGTTCGGGCCATACGGCGTCCACCAGCCTTCAGTAATCATTTTGTCATGACGCATGATCATAAGACCGTGCATCTCAGTCTGGCTTTTTTCAAGATTCTCGATGTACTCAAGAATCAGATTGCTGCTGACGCCGACTTCTTCGGGCGTTGCTTTTGCAAATGGTTTTCTGGTCTCCATGTTGTAACCCTATTATCCTTTCACTCCGCCGACTACCATTCCCTTGATCAATTCGCCCTGAATAAACGGATACACAATCAGAACAGGGATCAAAGCAATAATAGCAACAGCCATTCGTGCTGACTCAGAAGGCAGCGACCGCTGAGCAAGAAGAACCGCCTCATTTGACAGGTCCGTCGTTTTCAGGAACTGTATGGAGTCCATCAGTTTCTTCAGATAGACCTGGATCGTGTACAGTTTCGGGTTGTTGATGTAATAGATACCCGCTGTCCAGTTGTTCCAATAACCGAGAGCGGCAAAAAGGCCGATCGTCGTCATGATCGGCTTGGAAAGCGGAACCATGATCTTGGAATAGATCGTCCAGTCCCTCGCCCCGTCAAGCCGGGCCGCCTCGATTATTGAATATGGGATATTGGCGTTGAAATAGTTTCTGACCATCATGACGTTCATACCGCCCATAAGAGAACCGGGAAGCAGATACGCCAGGACGTTATCTTTCATATGGAACAGTCTGGTCCAGACCATATATGAAGCTGTCATACCGCCGTTGAACAGCATCGTGAAGAACAGAGCAAACGCGATAACGTTGCGAGGTTTGAAATCATGCCGGGAAAGAGGGTACGCGAACATCGAAGTCAGGACCAGGTTGATGATCGTACCGACGACCGTTACGATGATCGTCAGACCGTAAGCGCGGAAGATTGTCGCCCTCTTTGCCCACATAAATGCATAGGCATCCAACGACCACTCATCCGGGATAAAACGGTAGCCGTGAACCAGCGAGTTTTCCGAGGAGAACGACACCGTCATCATCAGAATCAGCGGCACGACACAAAACAGCATGAGCAGCGTCATTACAACGAGAGCCATGTAATGGAACTCTCTTTCGCCCTTCATCAGGACGATCTTGTTTTTCTGATTTGCCATCTTATCCTCCTTAGAACAGAGAGTTCTCGGGGTTGATCTTACGGACCGCCAGGTTGGAGAACATGACAAGAATGAACCCGATAACAGCCTGGAAGACGCTGGCCGCAGACGACTGACCGACATTGTTGTTTACCATCAGTGCACGATAAACGAAGGTATCGATTGTCTGAGTGGTCTCATACAACATTCCGTTGCCAAGCGGGACCTGATAGAAAAGGCCGAAGTCCGAGTTGAATATCCGTCCGATTGAGAGCAGAAGCATCATCGTGATCATAGGCTTCAGCAAAGGAAGAGTGATATACCGGATCTGCTCGAACTTTGTTGCACCATCGATACGGGCGGACTCGTAAAGGCTCTTGTCTATACCGCCTATACTTGCCATGTAGATGACGGAACTCTGCCCTGCCCCCTGCCATAGGTGGACGATCGTCAGAATGATCGGCCAGTAAGCGGCAGTCGTATACCACGGAATAGGATTCTCTGCGAAAAATTTCGTGTTCAGATAACCGTAAGTATGACTCAGGAAAGCATAGACGAGGAACGACAGGATAACTGCGGAGACCATCGACGGGAAACAGATGATCGGCTGGATCACTTTCGCGATTTTCCTCTGTGCGATCTCGTTCATGCACAAAGCGATGAATACTGCTACGACCAGATCCAAAATGATCCAGAAAGCGTTGTACGCCAATGTGTTACGGATCATGATAAACGCGTCTTTGGTCTTGAACAGATATTCAAAGTTATCAAAACCTACCCAAGGACTTTTGAGAATGCCAACCGAATAGTTGATCCTCTTAAAAGCCAACAGAATGCCGAACATCGGCAGATAGTTGTTGACGATAATGTAGAGGATCCCAGGCAGCATCATCAAATAAAGCGGCAAATCGTTCTTGATCTTTTCCGACCGCTGCAGCTTTGCCTGCTGCTTCAGCACATCGTCAAACTCAGAACGGTTCAAACTTTTCTTGTCTGACATATTGCACCCCTTTTCTGTATATAAATCCACAAATAAATCTTATCTTTCGTCAGAGAATGTATCATTAAAAAAAGTACACACTGTTTGTCATTTTCTATCACATAGCAGTTGACCGATCACCGCAACCGCTTTATCCAGATTCTCTCCCGCTCCTACTGCGCCAATGATCACTTCGCTGTGATAATAACCGGCAGAGTGCAGTGCAGAACCTTCGCGCAGGTAGATCCCTCTGAGCGTCCTGCTCCCGTTTTGGTCCTCTGAATAATACCGGTCTTCCTCCGGAACGTTCGCCAGCAGTTCCTTATCGAGAAGCAGACTCAGATCTGCAAAAGCTTCGGCCTCGGCATAATAGTCAAAATACTTGTAATCAGATACATAAACATCAATGTCGGAAAGCAGAAACAGAGCGTTGAGCACCTGAAGCGCATCGAGATCATCCGATTCTCCGCTGCCTCTCCCCAGGGACAGTTCCGCATTGATTTCTGTTTTTTCCCTGCCGGTATCGATCCCTGCCTCCGCAAGCAGTCTGTCGAAAACAGTGTCGTCACACTCATTGACCGGCGAATCGTTGTTGATGAGCACGGCATGCAGGCATACTCCCTTCCTTCCGATATTGCCGAGCAAAACAGCAGTGAGAAACAGCAGGACAAATGCCGACGCCAGGATCGGCGCCTTGTAATAATCCCAAATAAAAACCGCCCGCTGACGTGTGCTGTCCATCGCAAGCAGTTTATTCCTGTCTTCTTTCAATTGTTCCGTAAAGCGCATCTTTACTGCTCCTCTGCCTGGTTTCTCCAGTTGAACGGGCTGACTCCCACGATCTTATGAAACACCGTAGAAAAATACGAGATATTGTAATAGCCCACGTAAGATGCGATCTCGCTCACCGACATTTCCGTAGAAAGCAAAAGCCGCTTCGCCTCTTCTATCCTCAGCTGATTGATGTATTCCCTGAGGTTCATATTCATATTATTTTTAAACAGTTTGGACAGATAGTTCGGCGTAACGAAGGTGACAGCGGCGACGTCGTTCCTGTCGATGTTTTCGCGGTAGTTATCGAGGATATATTTTTTTGCCCTCTCGATGATATCCTCGGAATCCACGCTGTCCCTGACCATTTCCTGCTGAAAGCGGAACAGCGCGACAGCATAATCCATCATTGCCGCCCGCGAATTGCACGCCAGATCATCAAGACTGTTGATTCTCTGATCGAGGAAAATCGAATTGGTCGAAAGCCCGTTGTCCCTGAAGTGCGTGATGAAGATATGGATCAGTTCCCTCCGGAACACGTTCAGGTTCTCCACTGTACATCTCATACCGTCCAGAAGAGAATCGAGGTACTCGGTATACCCGGCTTCATCGCGTTTTTTCAGGTACCAAAGGACCTGATTCTCACTGGGTCGTCCTCCGTTTGAAACCTCGGGAAGATTATCCTGACTCATCAGAAAAATGTTTCCGCCATAGTACCGCATCTTTCTCATACGGTCATAAAGCTCACAGACCACAGAACTGGCCTGATAAAACATAAATGGTTCGCTGATAAGGACGGCCGGCCTGAGAGACATATGCATGTCAGAGAAGTCGATCAGCGTTCTGCTCTTCGCCAGCAGTTCATCATCTCCAGGATTTCCTTCAATAAAACAGAGGCTCCAGATAAAGCGGTCGTCCGAGTTCACAACGGTATGTGCTGAACCGATGTAGTTCAAGAGCGCTTCGTCATGCATCCTGGAAGTGGTAAACAAGAGCAGATCTTTGCTCCATGTCTTTCTGATCGCGTCCGTCATATCGGCACAGGTGAAAATGATCCGCCAGATACTGTCGGCACCAAAACTGACTCCGTTCATTCTGAGACCGGCGGATACCAGTTCCTTCGTTGAGCCGAGAATCCCATCGCTTGCCTGACGAAAGATCGACGACATCAGCGAATCGTACTGGCTCTGCGGGTTGATGTCGATCGCCATTCTTTTTTTGATGACATTTGCAGCCATCTTCTGAATACAGATTTTGACGTCTTCCAGATCGAATGGTTTTGTCAGATAACTGGTGACGCCGTAGTTGACAGCCATTTGCGCATACTCGAATTTCTCATAGCAAGTCAAAAACGAGAATTCCGTCCCAGGCGCTTTCTCATAAACATACTTCATCACATCGATTCCGTTATGGATCGGCATATCGATGTCGCACAGAATGATATCCGGATGTTCCTCGTCAACGATCTGTTCTGCCATTTCCCCGTTATAGGCTCTTAGTATCGTGGAAATACCGAGTTCTCTGCAGTCAAGCTGGCTTTGTATCACGTCGATCGTTGAGATGTCATCGTCACATACCAATAGTTTCATCATGTGTCTCCTGTAAAGGGATCAGTAGTTCAATATGGGCGCCGCCTTCAGGATTATTCGAAAGCCGAAGCAGATCGTCTCTTCCGTAGATAAGGTTGAGACTGTATCGTACATTCGTCAGCCCGAGGTGTTCCTTGGCATATGGGTTCCCGGTCTCTGCCGCAGTCAATTCCTCCAATGCGCTATCCGTAAATCCGGGACCGTTGTCCTCTTCTATCAGGCGGATCCCTGAGAAGCCATCTTCCTCATACCTGTCACCGGATATAGTCACGTACATAATCTTTACTAATGTCATCGCATGCTTGAAAGAGTTTTCCACCAGAGAAAACAGTATCAGGTAAGGGATCCTGAACTCCCTGATCTCAGGGATGATCTCATAAGAAATATCAATGCTCTCGGGAAAACGGATCTGCTGCATCTTCACATAGTTGTCGATATGGGAGATCTCTTCTCTGACCGTAGTCCAGTCGCCGGAAGTGTTGAGCATGTATCTGGTGAACGAAGCGAAAGCGGAAATGTATTTCCGGATGTCTTCCGCCCTGCCGGTGTAGGTCATATTGCTTATCGTGCTGATCGCATTAAGAAACGTATGTGGTTTCATCTGCGCTCTCAGCATCTTCAGGCGGTTGTGTTCCCTTCTGATCTTCATATCGTATGATTCGATCGTCAAATGGCCGATCTGATCGCTCATCCGATTGAAACTTGAGAACAGTTCTTCAAACTCCGTACTTCCGGCATCTGCCGGATCCAGTTGATACTCGTAGTTGCCGTTTGCCAGAATGGTATTCGCCTCGACAAGTTTTTTAATCGGATTCCTGACTTTTTTGTTCAGGAGCGAGATCAGGGCCAAAACCAGAATGACACACAGCGCGCTGTCAAAAATCATGAATGCCAACGCTAAGCGCCACGGGATCCGAACATCGGAAGCACTGTAAACATATACGCAGGAAGCATCCGCATATACCTGGGGAATAACGGAAACGGCCTTTCCATCCGTATAATAGCTTTCCGTGCGGTTTTTATCGAAGACTTCAATTAGTTCCCGGTCTCCCTGACAGTAGAAAAACTGATCTCCGCTGAGAAGATAAAAACTGAATTCTCCGTCAGAGGTGTCCTCCATCCTGTAATTGCTGCAGTTGCTGACGGCTCCGACGTAGTACTTCCCAAATTTGATCGTCTTATAATAAAAGCCTTCTTCCAGAATTCCGATGGTTTCCCAGGAATGACTGCTGATAGAAGAATAGTTTTCCGTACAGTATTGCTTCAGAAACAGTTTCAGATTGTATGCGGAAGTCTGGCTCAGTGTGGGGTTGGTAAAGCACAGATACAGATCGGACTCGGTGTCCAGCACAAACAGTGCTGAAATATCCTCCGAGATCAGAATCTTGGACTCCATATAATCCTGAACTTCTTTCCTGACAGAGAAGTCCATTTCAGGAGCGCCTTCCCGGATCACTGTTTTTCGGAACAGATAGGAGCACACATCATAAAGATGCTCATATTGGGCGTCCAGCCTCCTGTCAATGGAGGCCGTCCATCGTTTGGAAGTGCTGTCACAGATTTCCACGATATTCTGCTTGAGGAAAGAATCGTATGTCAAAGAAATACCGGCAAAAAACAAAAGTGAAGTCACCAGTATTCCTATGAGCAGATATACGACTTTTTTTATGAAAGAGTTATCCATTGAGCAGCAGAAGGTTTTACTCCGTTTTAGAGTATTATACTATTACACAGAAGGAATAAAAACGTTTTGCTTTGCAGGTAGATTCCTCTGAAATAAAAACAGGTCCGGATATTCAATCCGGGCCTGTTCACTTTAATCAGCAGATTGGCTCCTGCCCCTCAATCGTTCAGGGCCGGGTTCTGATTACGGTCAGTTGGCCTTCAACCACTCATCGACCTGCGCCTGATAATCCGCAACGATCTTATCGATGCCGGCGTCTTTCAGAGCGGCGAGGAATTTCGGATACTCAACAGCCGGATCGACATCGCCGTAAGCAAGCGCATTGCTGTACTGCTCAACGACGTTCGATACTGCGGTAACTTCATTCATAACGTTGAAGGTGTTCGGGATGAAGCCGTAAAGCGGCGGGCACCATGCCATCTCCATCAGTTTCTTTCCGTATTCACGGTCGGAACCGCTCTCGTCGTCGGTCTCATACTCAAGACCCTGGAAGCCGTTACCGATCATGCCGCAGGAATAGATGCAGTTATAGGGGACGGAGTTGAAGTCCAGACCGTCAGGATAGCGGACCTTCGTGTGGTCCTCGTTCCAGACGTAGTCCTGCCCTTCAGCACCATAGATGATGGTGTCCCAAACGAACTCATCTGTGTAAAGCAGGTTGATGAATCTTGCCGCAGCGGCAGGATCCTTGCAGGAGTGAGAAATGCCAATACCGAGGGAGTCGGTTGCCAGGTTATCGATTCCGATCGTGACAGCACCGAATTCAGCACCGTAGGTATTGGTTTTCGTGAACATCGCTGCGATACCGTCGGCATCTGCGGAGTGACCCATGATAACGCCTTTGGAAGAACCGCCCATGACGACCGCGTCATGGCTCAGTGTGTTCGCGGATCCTTCAGGATCGCAATAACCCTTCTGACGATACTCATAAGCCTTCTGAATCGCCTTCTGATAGGCCTCGGTCTCGTAGTAGTTTACCAGCGTCGTGCTGTCGCCCACTGTGGCTGCATAAGTACCAACGAGCGACGTCTTGGTGGAAATGCGGTAGAGGTTGGCAAACTGATCGCAGTAAACGATGAAGTGCTCATCCGGATAAACTGCTTTCAGATCTGCGAGGACGAGTTCGAGGGTGTCGATATCCTTCGCCTTCGAAACGTCAACGCCAGCGTCTTCGACCATCTGTTTATTGTAAATGAACTTCCAGTCGAGAACCGTGCCGAAATAACGGGGCATCATGTAGGTGCTGCCCGACATTTTTCCGCTTCCGACAATGTTTCCGATAAGGTCAAGAGTCGGCTTGAGTTCATTGTCGAGATACGGATCCAGCGGGATGATATATCCCTGGTTGACCCAGTCAGCCATGCTGAAAACCTGCACTACGTCCGGAGCTTCATCTCCGCCGCTGGCAAGTTCCATCGGGATCTTCTGGAAGTAGTCGCCGATCGCTGTGATGATCAGATGCACCTTGAAACTCTCATGGAGAGTGTTCAGCAGGTAATCGTTGAGCTGATCCTCAACCTTCTGCGTTGCTTCCAATGCCGGAACGATGAACAGAGTCGACATATCCAGTGTGATGGTAGAGAGTTCGGTGGGAGTCGTATCTCCACCACCGGAGGGCTCGTTACCGGATTCGCCACCGGAAGGTGCAGGAGTGGATCCGCCGCAGCTTACCAGGCTGAACATCAGAACCATCATGCACAGAAGCGCCAATAGTTTTTTCATGTAAAACCTCCCTAAATTAATCCATGGTTTAGAAACATTTTGTCATATTCATTTTTTAATTACTTTTAAAAAAAAACATACGTATTTCAAATTAAAATTCACTGAAAGCGGAAACACTGCAAAGTCAAAAGTACATGACACTTTTTTTAATGTTTTTGTAATCTTTTATTCTTTACAATTACTGTAAGAAATTATTCGAAAGGAACTGCGTGGTAATGTCTACCCTGTTTGTCCGCTTCAGAGCAGAATCCCTGGCCTGCAACGGAGAGTTCTATATGCACCTTCCGCCAAAGACCGTTCCCTTTTTTATGAAAGACAACCCCTACTACCAGCGTGAGACCAAGACCCTGATCCTTCTGCACGGTTACAGCGGAGACAGTACTGACTGGCTATACAATTCCGCCGCCGCTGATTTTTCCCTGAAGTACAATCTCGCCGTCGTGATGCCATCAGGCGGAATCGGTTT
>JAEEGL011813427.1_pt1 | contig 12495 bp, 12 predicted proteins | sample 9134231 | NCBI WGS metagenome assembly JAEEGL01 (sample SAMN16246548, study PRJNA631951) | gut metagenome | biome: gut microbiome; feature: rumen; material: fiber-attached | host: Bos | place: Iran: Karaj | collected 2018-10
CGACCCTGTTAATCTGCAGCGGCCTGTCCATCGTCATCGAATGTCCGGAGGCGCTGCGTTCACGGTCGGGAGCCACAACGAGGACGTCGTAGCCTTCCCTGCCGAAAGCAGAAGCAAGGACGCGTATCCCTTCTGAGTAAATTCCGTCGTCATTTGTAATAAGCACTTTTTTCATCGTATTCGCCTAGATCATAAGCAGCCTGAAAAGCAGCTGCAGTATCGGCTGCATGATATAAGGGAAGACACCGATAATCAGGAGCACGAGTATTACAGCCATTCCGTAACGTTCAAGCCAAAAGTAGTATTTCATGCAAGACGGGGGCAGAAGAACATAGAGGATACGGGAGCCGTCAAGCGGCGGTATCGGCACCAGATTAAAGGCAGCCAGCCCCAGATTTATCATTATCATAAGCAGTATGAACTGCTGCGCGCCCCAGGTCCTGAAAAGCGCAGGGAAAAAGTTGACGAGCCTTGCGCAGACAAAAGCGGTAAGAAGGTTGCCGGCAGCGCCGGCAAGACTCACTATCACTATATCACGACGGGGATTTTTAAAATACCTCGTATCTATCGGAACCGGCCTTGCCCAGCCGAAACGGAACAAAAGCAGGCATAAGGCACCCACCGGATCAAGATGCGCAAGCGGATTGAGGGAAAGGCGTCCCTCCCGTTCGGCGGTGGGATCTCCGAGCATCTTCGCAGCCAGACCGTGACAGTATTCATGAAAAGTTATCGCCCAAAGCACGGCGGGAAGGCTCAAAAGAAGGTTTGCCAGACCGGCCTGCGAAAAGAGATTAGTCAGCATCGAAACACATCCCTGTTCTAATATGGTTCAAGTATGGATATTTTAACACGACGAAAGGCCTTTGCCCCACAACGGAATCATTCATTCCAGACCCAGCAGAAGCCGAGGCATCCGCTTTCGCAGGATACCGACACGCAGCTGCTGTCGGAGGGGCGGTTGCTTACCGCATATGGAAAATCACGGGACAGTTCCGCACCTTCCAGCGGCCAGCGCACTCCATTAATGGAGACTCCGCAGCACTTTTCCGAAAAGGATATCAGCGAAAGGGCCTTCGGCTTTCCGTCAAAGGAAAAGGTCATCTCTTCCGGTCCGGAAAGCAGCACAAGACCTTCGCGTTCGTCCGCGATGCAGAACGGAACGTGCGGCGCCGGGAAGTTCATGAACGATATAACTATGCTCCACAAATGGTCAAACCTGCCGCCCCAGGCGCCCGTCAGAATAATGCTTTTTGCGGCGTTTCTGTTTCTTTCGCAGAATATATTTACAGCCAGCTGGAAGTCCGTAAGGTCTTTATCGCTCTGAAATCTCTCGCACGGCACCATATGTTCCGCAGCCCACTCCCAGCTTTCGCGCGACGCGCTGTCACAGTCTCCGACAAGCATATCCGGGAGCACGCCGGCTTTGCGGCATACCTCAACGCCCCGGTCAGCGGCCCATATCTCGCGCCCTGCCGCCGCTTCGGCAAACCATGCGGCGTCAGGCTCCCTTCCTCCAAGAACAAAAAGCGCTGAGCTCTGCGCTTTTTCTCCTTTGCATTCTATCGTGACATGCGGAAGGCACGTCTTCTGCAAAGCAAACACCCTTTCATATCTTGATCTCACAGGCCCGGCAAATAATACAGGCCGCGGCGTTTCGGAGCGTTACCTGAAACAGGCACAAACGGGACGCAGCCTGCCCGCGAACGATTATCGGCAGGATGCCGCGGTTTTATCAGAGCCGCACTCGGTGATCCTCATCCAGAGATCACGCGCTTTCTTTCGCCAATCTTCCTCGCTTCCGTCATTCACCAGCACCAGGTCGGCGCGTGCCATCTTCTCTTCACGAGGCAGCAGGTGAGCCTCCCGGCGTTTTATCTCTTCAGCGTCCCAGCTTCGCTTCGCGTTCCTGCCGACGCGTTCGTCAAATCCGCAGGCGGCGTATACAACGAAGTCCACGAGCTTCTCGTAGCCGCCCTCGTACAGCAGCGGAACCTCTACTACCACCGTACCGCCGGCCTTCTCTGCCATCGTAACGATATTCTCTTTGGTTTTATTATGGAGCAGCTTCGACGCAAATGCGTATTCTTCGTCGTCTCCGAATATCTTTGCAGCTATCCTTGCATACATCTCTTTGCGCGGCGCGTCTAAAAAACCTTTGCCCCATCGCTCTTCAGCTTCACGTCTGATATCCGGGTCGTCCCACAGCGCGCGGGCCACGCGGTCTGCGTCTATTATATAAGCGCCGCAGGCCGCAAGCTCGCTGCAGAGCGTGCTTTTACCAGCGCCAACGTCTCCTGTCAAACCTACTATCGGCATGATAGGCACCTCCCTGCGAATCATCTTTGAACAGCGTCACGTCGCGCGGGATCTCGCCGATGAAGCGCGACATCGGATTTCGCTGTATGCTTCCAAAAAGCAGGCGGCTCGACGCACAGCTGATAAAAAGGCGTTCTCTCGCCCGCGTCATACCGACATAGCAGAGGCGGCGCTCTTCGGATATGCCGCTCTCCTCCTCCACACAGCGCGCGTTGGGAAAGATCCCCTCCTCAAGCCCCGTCATGAAGACGACAGGGAATTCCAGCCCCTTAGCGGCATGCAGCGTCAGCAGATTGACCGCGTCTTCGCCCTCAAGTGCGGAATCCTGATCCGTCACGAGGGGGATCTCCGTCAGCGCCTGGACCACGTCGTCTCCTTCCGGCACTATCGAGAGGATCTCAAGTACGTTGCCTTCGCGATCTTCCCAGTCGTCGGGATATGCGCCCGACAGATGATCCCTGTAGCCGTTCGCATCAAGTATCGTGTGTACCGCATCCGAGATATCGCCAGCGTTTGCGAGAATGGCGAGCATATCCGACGCCAGCGCCTTTGCGCCGCTGCCCGCTTTACCCTTCAGCCCGCCGCCGTCTTCCTGTATTCGGCGCCAGATATCAGCGGCCTCTTCCTCTTTCATGCCGGCTATCGCTTCACCCAGCTTTTCCGCGCTCTTTTTGCCGAGGCCACGAGCAGGAATGTTTGCGATACGCGCAAGCGACAGCTCATCATGCGGGTCGACCGCAAGGCGCAGCATCGAGAGGACGTCCTTTACTTCGGCGCGCTCATAGAAGGCAACGCCGCGTATCACGCGGTACGGCAGTGAGCGTTCAAGCAGTGCCTGTTCAAGCCCGCGGCTCAGCGCGTTGACGCGGTAAAGGACCGACATTTCTCTGTAGGCATAGCCGTCGTCATGAAGCGCTTCGATCTTTTTTGCGACCCATTCCGCTTCCTCTCTGTCTGTCTGATGCCTGTGGATATATATCGGACATCCGCGCTCCGATGCTGTCCACAGATCCTTCGGATGTCTGTCGTCGTTGTTCCGTATCACACCGTTTGCGCCTTCAAGGATGTTTCCGGTGGAGCGGTAGTTCTGATCCAGTATAGTCATCCTTGCGCCGCTGAAATCGCGCTGGAAATTCAATATCATCGACATATCCGCACCGCGCCAGCCGTAGATGGACTGGTCCGGGTCGCCCACGACCATAATCCTTCGTCCGCCGTCTGTAAGGCAGCGCAGCAAAAGATACTGCGGCTGGTTAACATCCTGATATTCATCGACGAGCACCCAGTCAAGGCGCGCGCGCTCCGCTTCAAGCACCTCGCGGTTCGTCGCGAGTATATGCAGAGGCAGCACCATAAGATCGTCAAAATCAAGCGCGTGCTGCGCGGCAAGGTGCTTCTGATATTCATCGTAGAGCGGACGCCAGCGGCCGGATATCTTCGGCTCGCGAGTCACCGGGTTTGCCTTTGTCTTGGCCTCTGAGATCATATCGACAGCGTCCGCGGTCTCAAGGAGCTTCGGGTTGATGTTGAGCTCTGCCATCGCGCGCTTTATCACGTTTTTGGCGTCCGTCCGGTCAAAAACTACAAATGGAGGCGTCAGTCCGGTCTTACGCAGCGCGTCGCCGTAACGGTGAAGGAAGCGCAGTCCGTACGCGTGAAAGGTGGATATCTCAAGCCCGTTCAGTTCACCGTCCAGCATCGCAGCGGCGCGTTCTTTCATTTCCCTGGCGGCCTTGTTGGTAAACGTAAGCGCGAGTATCCGCCACGGCCTGATGTGCTTTTCTTCTATCAGATAGGCGATCTTTGCAGTCAGCACCCTGGTCTTTCCGCTGCCTGCGCCGGCAAGGACCACCTGCGGGCCGTCACAGTACTTTACGGCCTCGAGCTGCCGCGGGTTGAGCGCTTCGGTAATTTTGCCTGCCATAGCAACACGTCCTTCAAACGATGGATCTTCAGTTAAAATTACAGCCTGAGCGCCTCAGGGTCAAGAGGGAATATCGCAGCTGAGAAATGCCTGCAGCACAAAAAAGCCCCCTTGCGGGGGCCCCTTTTTGCATCTGGTATAAATCCAGGCGGGAAACTGTCCTATTTGGGCTCAAGAAGACCGAAGCCGCCCTCTTCCCTGCGGTAGACGACGTTAATATCTCCGGTCTCATCATTCCTGAAGATAAAGAATGAATGACCGAGCAGCTCCATCTGCATGGTCGCCTCAGAGGGCGTCATGACGTCGACCGTGAACCTCTTCGTCTTTACGATGTCGTGCTTCGTTTCTTCCTTTTCAGCCTGCGGCGGGAATACGTCAGCATCGATATCGAAGGAGACGTCCTGTACCTTCATGCGGGCTTTGTCTGTAAGATAGCTTTTATGCTTCTTTACCTGCCGCTCTATATTTTTCAGGGCCTTGTCAAATGCCTTGCGAAGGTCGGGAGCGTAATCTTCTCCGCGCATAACAACGCCGTTCACATTGGACGTTATTTCAACTACGTTCATGCCTCTCTTATAATTAAGCGCAACCTGGGTGTCAAGGATACGGTCAAAAAACTTCTCGATCTTGAAGAGTTTTTTCTCCATGTACTCCTTAATGTCACCGGGGAGTTCAACATTGCGCGTAAGAAAACGTACTTCCATAGCAACTCCTCCATTCTTGGTGATAATTAACTTATACTGTTATTTTATCACGCTATTCACATTAGCTCAAATATGCAAATACCGCAGAAAACGAGTTTTATCGCGGGAAACCGCCGTTTTTCATAACAGATAACTGCCCGTAAGATAAACACCGTTTTCCCGGCGTCTTATTTTCAGGGGCTGCCGATATTTTGAACAATTATATGTAAGTCATTATAAACGTCAACTACATTCTAAAGAACCACCGGCATGTTTGATTCGATCAAGCTTTGCCATATCAGCAAAACACTGTTTTTTTATCCGTTTATTCAGATGCAGCGGTTTTACAAAAACAAAGACCTTATATTATAATATCCTTACATTTTATAAGTCGATACGGAATATCTGAGAATAAAACGGAGGTATAGATATGAACTTTTCAAAAAGGATAATGAACATCAAGCCATCCGCGACTCTTAGCATTTCGGATAAAGCCAAAGCGATGAAGGCCGAGGGAAAGCCTGTGCTCTCCTTCAGCGCCGGGGAGCCGGATTTCAAATCTCCGGAAGCGGCCAATACTGCCGCAATAGAAGCCATCAGGCGCGGCGAATCGCATTACACGCCCACTTCCGGCATAGCGGAGCTGCGTTCCGAGGTCTGCAGATACTATAAAGAGCGCTTCGGTCTCGACTACGCCCCGAACCAGGTTACCGTCGCGCCCGGCGCAAAGCCTCTTCTCTACGAGGCGCTGCAGGCGCTCGCTGACGAAGGCGACGAAGTTATCCTCTTTGCTCCGGCATGGGTCAGCTATGTCGAGCAGATACATATGGCAGGAGGCAAAGAAAAGGTGGTAGACACTATCTCCACGGATCTTTTGCCGCTGAGGGAGAAGCTTGAAGAGGCTATAGGGAAAAAGACCGCCGGCATTATCATCAACTCCCCGTCAAACCCCACCGGGGCTATCTACCCGGCTGAAACGCTCAGAATGATCGCCGATGTTGCGAAAGAACACGACCTCTGGATAATCTTTGACGAAATATATGAAAGGCTCGCCTATGAGCCGGCAAAGCATGTAAATATACTTAACGCGGCGCCGGAAGTTAAAGACAGAGTGCTGCTTATAAACGGCGCAAGCAAAGCCTACGCGATGACAGGCTGGAGGATAGGATACGCTCTCGGGCCCAAAGAGCTTATGGCAAAGATCAACACTCTTCAGACGCACCTCACTTCAAATCCCTGCTCCATTGCTCAGTGGGCGGCGCTGGGCGCGCTCAGAGGAGCAGAAGATGACGTGGAGATGATGCGCCGCGAATTCGCAAAGCGCCGCAGCGTCATGGTGGAGATGCTGCGCGATATGCCTTATATAAGGGTAAAAGAACCGGAAGGCGCTTTCTATGTATTCCCGGATATACGGAACTGTCCGATACCGGACGATATGGAATTCTGCGCGAGGCTTCTTGAGAGCAAATACGTTGCGGCCGTCCCGGGGACAGCTTTCTTCGCGCCCGGCTTTCTGCGCTTTTCCTACGCATGCTCGATGGAGACGATAAAAGAGGGCATGACAAGAATGAAGGAGTTCATGGAAAGCCTGTAACGGCCTGCCGAGTGTTTTGCAGTCAAACCAACAGCAAAGGCCGCGGCTTTCGGCGCGGCCTTTGCTGTTACAGTCAAACAGCGTATCTTTCGTCTGAGAGAGACAGCAGCCTTTAACGTCTGAGAAAGAGATCCAATATCTCCTTCAGCGCAGAGATCCTGAGCACCTCTATCGGATAACTTTCCTTAGGGGTACGGCGGCTTATGACCACCCGCTTGAATCCGAGCCTGGCCGCTTCCTTCACTCTCATTGCCGTTCGTCCCGCGGGACGGACTTCGCCGGCAAGCCCCACTTCGCCTATGAAGCAGACGTCTGAAGGAAGCTCTATATCAGTCGCAGCAGACGCAAGTGAGGCACATATCCCCAGATCGGCGGCGGGATCCTTGAGCGAGAGCCCCCCCGCAACATTAAGATAAATATCATTTGAACGGGATGATATGCCGCAGCGGCGTTCGAGTACCGCCAGCAGAAGCTGAAGGCGGCTAACGTCTATGCCGCGTGCGGTGCGCTTCGGATACGGGAACGGAGTGGCGCATGCAAGCGCCTGTATCTCGGCTGCAAGGACACGCGAGCCTTCAAGCACGGCGGCTACAGCCACGCCGGAGCTCCCGAGGTCGGTGCCGTTCCAGTAGAGACGGCTAGGATCGCTGACCGCGGCAAGGCCGCGTTCGGACATTTCAAATATACCGAGCTCCTCTGTGCTGCCGTAGCGGTTTTTTTCGGCGCGCAGGAGGCGGTTCGGCGAATTCTGCTCGCCTGAAAAAAGCAGGACCGTGTCCACCATATGCTCAAGCAGCTTCGGACCTGCTATCTGTCCCTGTTTTGTGATATGACCGACAAGTACCATAGGTATTCCGCAGCGCTTGGCGGTCTCCGCCGCCATCAGCGCCACTGCTTTGACCTGGCTCGGGGAGCCTGCCCAGCCGCTTTCGCTGTCGGCACGGAAAGCCTGAACGCTGTCGATAACAACAAACCCGTATTTATGCTCCTCAGCTGCGGCAAGCGAAGACTGCAGGTCGCTTTCGCAGAGAAGGTCGAGCCCCTGAGTCATCAGACCGAGCCGGCGCCCGCGCAGAGCAAGCTGTCCGGACGATTCTTCGCCCGATATATAGAGGACGCGGCTGCCGCGCTTTGCCATCTCAGCACATACCTGAAGAAGCAGAGTGGATTTGCCGACTCCCGGTTCTCCGCCCAAAAGCGTGACTCCGCCCATTACCCAGCCGCCGCCGAGGACCCGGTCAAGTTCTTCTATGCCTGACGAGACTCTTTCCTGTTCCTCGGCTTCCAGTCCCGATATCGGCACGGCGCTTTTAACGGGGACAGCAGCGCCGCTTAAGCTGCGCTGCGCGGTAATCTCCTCTTCCATGGTCCCCCACTCTCCGCACCCGGGGCAGCGCCCTATCATGGACATGCTCTTATATCCGCATGAAGAGCATTTATATACAGATATTTCTTTTCTTGTCATGCTGCGTCAGCCCCACGGCCAGGAAATGCGTCTTCCGTCCTCGCCGCGCAGGGCTTTTCTTATCTCTTCGAAGGTCGGTTCCTTCAGCATCATCCTGGTGCAGTTCGCACGGGAGAGCGTAGCAAGAGAGTGGGAATCAGAGGAACGGATAAACGCGCGAGGTGCGGGATACATATCGCGCCACTTCCCGGCTTCCTCGCTGTTTAAGCGGCATGATAGCTCAAAAGCGTCGGCCGGATAATCCGCGGCCATAGGACCGAGCGCAGCCGGATATGAAAAAGCGGGGCGGTCAACATGAGCCAGTATCGCAAGCCCGCCTGCCTCCTGCACTTTGGCCACGATCTGATCCACTTCATAACCCGCTCCCTGTATCAGCAATGTCTCTTCTTCCTTAACGATATTGTTTTCTGCGTCCACGACGATCTGATATCCGAACGTATCCACGTCGTTCGCTATCGGCCTTATCCGCTTCCAAAGCCATTCCTTGTATTCAAGAGCGGTCTCATAGAACGGAAAAACGCAGAGGATATGCACATCCTCTGCGCTCTGTGTCTCAATGCACGGAAGGACCACAGGGCTGCCGGCGGCCGCCCCGCTTACACCCGGAAAATTTTCGCAGGTGTTATGGTCCGCTATGCCTATTATATCTATCCCCGCTTCACGCGCTTTTTCCGCTATCTCGGGAGCGCCCATCTCCAGCTCGCCGCACGGCGACAAAAGCGTATGGACGTGAAGGTCGACCCAAAAGGGTTTGAGTTCTGCTTTATCCATCCAGCCCGCGGCGCGCCAGTTCGGCGCATACCTCATACATGCTCTGGGGTACGCTCAGGACAGCTATATTCTCCGTCCGGCAGCGCTCAGCCAGATCGTCCGGCGCTCTGCGTCCCGACGCGATTATAATAAGAGGCAGGTCTTTGAGTACTGCCACAGCCGCAACGTTCAGGTGCGCCTGTATCGTTATCCAGAGAGAACCCTCTTTTGCGGCGCCCATTATAAAGCTCAAAAGGTCTCCGGCGATGGCTCCGGTGATCTCGCGCCCCGGGTCTCCCGCACACTGCACCTCTCCGCCTAAAAGTCCGCAGATCTCACCTATCGTCAATTTGTTTCGCTCCTTTTCTTCAGCGTCTGAGGCTGAGACTCCGACATAACGGCGATCTTGTTGGCAAGCGTCGCTATTCCTTCGCGCAGTTTGAAGATACAGTCTGTGACAGCGCCGTGCCCGCGCACGATCTCCTCCGCCATTGCCTGGCAGGAAGGACGGCCGCAGGAGCCGCAGTCGATATGAGGCAGGCATGAATAGATCTCTTTCATCTGCTGCAGCTTGGCCATTGCTTCTGCGATATTATCGGAAAGAGGCAGATGCGGACGCGGCGTATATTCTTTTTCGATAGCCCAGCAATCCATCGCATACAGCCTTTCTGCGCGCTGTATATCGCTTTCTGTTATGTTCCAGTCAACATTTATGCTGTTTATCCTGAGGTTTGCAAGAAAGCGCGAATCCGCGGTGGCGGTGCCGCCGACGCAGCCTGTATCACAGGTCCTGCACTCGATGAAGTCCACATTGCGAAGCCTGCCCAGCTCAAGCTCCTGCAGGACATCGGTGGTATTTCTGAGTCCGGATACCGCAAGTACTGTCAGTTTTCTGTCTGAAAAAGCCTGTATATGACGCGCCTCTCCGCCGCGCCTGGCCCAGTGGAGCCAGCGGTTCGAGCGCTTCTTCTTCGGGGACTCAGCAGCAGGCGAAGCGCCGCTTGCCATTATGCTGCGCGCAACGCGGCGCAGTTCTACCGCTTTGTCTATGGGGGAGCGTTCCCGTCCCTGCGGATCCTTTACCATAGTGATCTTTGCAGGACACGGAGAAAGCAGGACCATCTGACTGCTGTTGTCAGTCCTCATGCGCTGCAGGTCGGCTGCTATCTCAATGGGAGAACATATGTTGACGACCCGCGGCAGAAGCTCGGGAAAACGCGACTGAATAAGACGCAGCGTTGAAGAACAGTAACAGGAAATAAGCGGCAGTGACTGGCGCGGTGTATGTGCTATCGCCTGTGCGCACGCATAAGCGCTCAGGTCGAACGCCTCTTCGATTCCTTCCGTCATCATATCAAAGCCTAAAGATGCGACAACGCTTTCCAGCGTATAAGGATCCATATAATGGCTGAACTGGGAATAAAAGACCGGATCGGGAATAAGCGTAAATTTTGAATCTTCTTTTATTTCGTTCCAGTCGTCGCCCTGTATGCCAAGAGCCTGCCTGCCGCATGAACGCATACATTCGCCGCAGTCTATGCAGCGTTCGCTTATGATGTTGACTTCACCGTCTACTATCCTTATTGCCTCTGTAGGACATATCTTGATGCAGTTTACGCATCCCTGACAGGCCTCTCTGGAGATCTTTACACTGTGAAGCATAATTGTCGCCTCCCGTGTATTCAGTTTTTATTGTTTGTTGAAAAATACTGTGCTGTAAAGTTTGGTCCCTTTCCCTACTTCTGACTCTATATTGAATTCGTCGCTGTTCTTTTTTATATTGGGCAGCCCCATTCCGGCCCCGAAGCCCATCTCGCGCGCCTGTTCGGTTGCGGTGGTGAATCCCTCTTTCATTGCCTTCGAAATGTCAGGGATCCCCGGACCTTCATCTTCTGCAGTCAGATTGACCCGGTCTTCTGTGATCTCGGCCTTCAAAACTCCCCCTCCGCCATGTATAACAAGGTTTATCTCCGCTTCGTAGGCTATTATGGCGACACGTGTGCAGACGCCGAAGGGTACGCCAAGCATTTTAAGGGTATTTTTAATGTTGTTGGAGGCCGCGCCGGCAACCATGAAATCGTTCCCCTCGATTCTGTATTCAAGACAGACAGGGGCGGACATTTTCTATATCTCCCGATCCCTGACTATCGGCTTCATGCCGTTTTCATAGAGGATGCCGCATGCTTCAAACAGCGTGTGGTTCGTGAGCAATATCGGCAGATTGTTGTCTTTGGCAAGCTGGATCGTCTCCTCCAGAGGCACCTTGCCGCGGACAAAGATCACAGCCGGTATATCGAGCATCTGGGCGGTGCGTACGATCTGCACGTTGGTAAGTCCGGTCAGAAGAAGAGTGCCGGGCGTACAGAAAGCAAGCACATCGCTCATCAGATCACACGCATAAGCATGGTCGATCACTATCCCGCTTAGGTCGCAGTCGTTGGAAATACACTTGGCGTCAAGAAGCGACGCTATCTCCTGCAAATTCATAAATAAATGCCTCCTTGAAAAGCTTTTGCACTGTTGCAGCATGCATATCTAATGCATAAAGGATAACAAAGAGAGTAAAGAAAAACAAGTCTGCAAACTTTCCGCATTTACGCTAAAATATTGCAGTATATCATCTGTCCGCGGGAAGTGACATTAATGTTTCTCTTTTATTGTTCGGCATTTGCGATGCTTGCCGCATTTATAGCAGGCGGTATTGCTGCCGGAAGATGCGGTGATAAAAAAGATTACAGCCTCGGCGGACGGAAAGCCGGCGCGGCCGGGGTCACCGGCATACTGCTCGGCGCGCTTGTCGGAGGTGCCTCTACCGTGGGGACGGTTCAGATGGCCTACAGCTACGGAATGACGGCATGGTGGTTCACTCTCGGAGGCGGCATAGGCTGCCTGATACTCGGTCTGCGCTTTGCAGAGCCGCTGCGGGCCGCCGAGATAACGACAGTCGCCGACTACCTTGAAAAAAGCTACGGAAACTGCGGCAGGATGATCTCCCTAACAGCCACTCTTTCTTCCTCGCTGGGAACATTTATATCGGTATGCGCTCAGTTTCTCTCCTGCATAGCTCTGATACGCGGCATCATACCGATACCGGCGGCACTGGCCGCATTGACTGCGGCACTTTCGATCTGGAGCTTCATAGCCACAGGCGGCATAAAAAGCTTTGCCGCACTCGGAAAAGCAAAAATAGCCGTCCTCTTTGTCGTCCTTATCATATGCGCCGCGGCAGCCGCGCTGAAAAACGGTACTGCGCCCTTTGTTAAGCTGCCGTTCCACCCCTTCTTCAACATCTTCGGACGCGGTTTTTTCCCCGAGTCCGGCTATCTGCTCTCGATGATAGCAGGCGTATTCACAACTCAGATATATCTTCAGTCAATAGCGGCCGCTAAAGATATAAAAAGCGCACGTTCAGGCGCCCTTGCTTCCGCTTTAATCATGCCGCAGATGGGACTTCTGGGCTGCTGGGTCGGGCTTACGATGCGGGCGTCCGGCGTCGAAGTTTCTCCGGATATGGCACTGTCATGGTTTATAGCAAACAATTTTCCCCCGCTTATCGGCGGCCTGCTCTGGGGTGGCATACTGATCACGGTGATCGGCTGCGCCGCTGGCCTAATTCTCGGAATCGCGACGAATATATCAAAGAACTTCATTCCGCCGCGCCTCAAAGCTAAATGCGGAGGGGAGAGCGGCCGGCTCGAAAAGCTGCTGGTCACCGTTATGACCGCCTCGGCGGCCTTCATTGCCATAGGCGGCGCAGGCAGCA
>JAEEGL012401729.1_pt1 | contig 12495 bp, 7 predicted proteins | sample 9134231 | NCBI WGS metagenome assembly JAEEGL01 (sample SAMN16246548, study PRJNA631951) | gut metagenome | biome: gut microbiome; feature: rumen; material: fiber-attached | host: Bos | place: Iran: Karaj | collected 2018-10
CTGGCAGCAGAAGGCAAGGACTCGATTGATATCGACCGTGACTTCCTCCAGCAACTCGGTTGGGCGGATATGATCATTAATTTCAATTCGGATCAAGTAGCTCATATCTGGGCAGAACTGATCCCGAACACGCTTCGTGACACACTCTATGATACCATTACGGTATATGTATGTCAGGGCGGTAGTTTCGAGGATACCATCCGTAATAACTACAAACTGATCGACCCGGTTGAATATTCCATGGAATGGAATGACACCGTTACCTTCCAGGATGGCGTGACGATGAAAGACTCTGTCATCACCTTCTATCTCCATCCGCTTGTAAAGCCGGAGGCTCTTACTGTGGATTCGATGAAGAAACTGGATGCAGCTCCGCTGCTCGTACAAGGTATGCAACTCTATGTGGATGCCTCCAACGCAGCGCTGACAGAGTACTATCGTAACCTGGGCGAGAGCGTAGATACAATCACCCGTATAGATACTGCTTATTGGGCTAAACCGGTTTATTGGTCCAACGGAGACTTGGATGAAGATAGTGAGGATCCACTGGATCTGACCTCGTATTATCCCAAAGGCAAGGAGCAGGATACTCTCCTCCTCGTTATCGTTAGTGATACGTGCGGCTTCATCCATCGCGAGGAAGTTGTCTTCCCGGTAGAGGACTATAAGTACACTGCGAAGGGTGATACGCTCTGTCCTGCTGATTTCAATGCCCTGGCGAAGAACCCGGATACATTGGCTTGCGCAGCTCCTGTAGCAGATACGCTCGGCTTGCCGCGTTATATCGATACGATCGTTACGTACGTATCGCGCACGCTGCCCGTTCTTTATGTACAAGGTGAAATCCTTGAGCCGGTCGTAGCAAATAGTCTTCCGATAGATACCGCCGGTACAATCGCTGCCCTCCTGACCCAGTTCGCTACAGATGCAGACGAACTGACAATGGCGGTAACAGGTGCCAAGTGGCAGGTTAACGTAGGCGGTGCATGGCAGGATATGCCGTATTCCGTAACGCGTTGCGAGACCAGTGTGACATTGCGTTATATCGTTACTACGGAGTGCGGAGATGAACTCACCAGTGATGACTTCGTCTATGCGCCCGCGGGTATCCCTGCTGACGTGGCTGATACTGTTGCTGCTGAGTGTGCACCGCTGCTGTGGCGTGGACAGAATTGTGATCATACCGGTGATTACACCGATATCCAGTATGACGCAGACGGTTGTGAGGAGTTGATTACGACGCTTCATTTCACGCTGCTCGTTCCGACTACAGGCGATACTACCGCTATTGAGTGTGACTCGTTCACATGGTACGACGGCGAGCATACAACGAGCGGAGACTTTGAGTTCACGCTTGTGAATGCTGCCGGATGCGACTCTATTGTAACTCTCCACCTGACGATCAACCACTCTACCATCGGTGATACTACCGCTGTTGAGTGCGACTCGTTCACGTGGTACGACGGTGAGCATACAACGAGTGGTGACTACGAGTTCACGCTGACCAATGCTGCCGGATGCGACTCTGTTGTAACCCTCCACCTGACGATTAATAAATCCGAGGTTGTAACGCTGCCGGATGTAACCGAGTGTAACCTCTATCGCTGGTCCACTCCGGATATTGATACGCTGATCACCACTTCCGGTTCCTATACGCATGTATTCCAGACCGTTAACGGCTGTGACTCTACCGTCACGCTGAACGTAACGATCAACACGCCGTATGTGGATACTCTCGAAGTCCGCGGTTACTATGGCGATCGTATTATCATGATTAACCGTAACCAGATCAACGAGATGCCGGGATGGCAACTGGATTCTATCGATAATGGCGAAGGCTATGTGAAGTGGTACCAGATGCTGGGCGCAACGCCGGATCCGACGACGGATACACGCGTTGCTGTCGGCTATTACTACACTCTCGAGACTGGTGAACCGATTCCTGCCGGTTCGTACTACGCTACCGTCGAGATCCCTGCTTCCAGTGCAGCTCTTTGCGGCGCTATCGGTACAACGGAGGTTTACACGATCGGTGCAGCCGCTCCGGCTCCGGCACTCATCCCGTCGCTCGCAAGACCGGGAGAGGAGATTAAGGTGATCAACCTTGATCCGGAGGTAGAGACTACAATCCGTATCTATACCGCAGAAGGATTGCTGCAGAAGAACTTCACTGTTTCCGGTGAGTCTTCCTTCACGATCCAGGCTGCTTACGACAATGGATTCTATCTCGTTGAGCTGATCTCGAACAATCTGAAATCAACCTTACGTTACATTGTTAAATAATAGGAGGTAGCACTATGAAGACTATAAAATCAATTCTAATTGCAGCCACCCTGATATGCACTTCTTTTGTGTCGACTCTGTCGGCACAAGAGGAGGCGCAAGAAGCTCCTAAATATGAGTTTGGCGTGGCTATCGGCGACTCCGTAATGATCAGACGCGAGTGCGTTGAGTACAGCACAGGCGAGAGACCTTCTACTTGGGTGTGGGATAAGGTTCATACCGTACGCCAGTTGGGTACTAAGAAACACCCGGACGGAGTACTCCTTATGAATATCTATTCATGGATATGCGACACGTGTTTGATTCCTGTTAACGAGCATGCAGAGGAAGCTGCTTCCAAAGCTGCCCAGGAGCAGAAAGAAGAGCGTGAAGCATGGGAGCAAGCCCAGAAATCCGGACAGGATCCTGAAGCAGCAGCTAAAGCAGCAGCAGAAAAGAAAGCTGCTGAAGAGAAAGCTGCCCAGGAGGCTGCAGCCAAAGCTGCTGCCGAACAAGCAGCCGCAGAGCAGGCCGCACGTGAGGCAGAGGAGAAAGCTGCCGCACAACAGGCCAAGGAGGATTCTATCAAATCGACTCAGAAGTTCAAACACAACTACGACCGCTTCACTATCGGCGTGCGCGGCGGTGCTTCGGCGCTCATGCACCATGCTGATAATGACTCCGCTCGTTGGACATGTGGTGGAGACGTCGTTCTCGACCTGCAGTATGCTCACTATTGGGCAAAAGACGGTCGCCCCGTTGACCTCGGTATTATCGTAGGTCTCGGTATCGGCTATCACCAGAGTGGATTTAGAAAAGACAGCGATCTGACTGCGTTCACCAAAGGTACCGTTGACTACACCGTCTATGCAAAGGATGTTAAGGAAACAGACCACCAGCTTCAACTCGAAGTGCCGGTTATGTTCTCTTTGATCTCCAAAGAAGGTGTGTTCTTCAATATCGGTCCTAAGTTCATGATTCCGGTTTATACGCCGTATAACCAATCGGTTAACCAGGATGAAACCCATATCTCGGCTTTCTTCCAGGAAACAGGCGTTACCGTTGTGGACAAGGAGGTAACCGGTGTTTATACCGGCCAACAACCCGAGGAGAAGAACGGCATCCAGTTCAATATCAATGTGATGCTGACTGCAGAACTTGGTTATGAGTGGATACTGAAGAGCGGTAACTCGCTGGGCCTCGGTGCATATGCTAACTATAGCGTCTATAACACATTCAAGAACACTCCGAACGCGGAAGGTCTGTTCAATCTGACTGCTCCGACCGACACGGATAAAGCACACTTGGATGTATTGTCCGCTACGCACGCATATGCTAACAAATTGGGATACTTTGATGCAGGTATCAAACTGGCATACCATTTCAACTTCCCGAAGAAGAAACATTTCAGAGATTCCAAACTCTTCTAAATCATGACGATACTATGTATCGAAACTAGTACATCGGTTTGTTCGGCCGCCATCTGCAAGGATGGCGCGCCGATCAAGCAGTGTATATGCCTGGAGGGTAGCAACCATGCGCGGTTGCTACCTCGCTATATAGAGGAACTGCTCTCGTTTGCGCGGGAGCAGCAACTCTCTATAGACGCGGTCGCGTTGTCCGAAGGACCGGGCAGTTATACCGGTCTCCGTATAGGTACCTCTACTGCTAAAGGACTATGCTACGGTCTGGATATACCTCTTATCCCGGTGCCTACCTTGGATGTCCTCTGCGAGGCTGCAAAAGCGCAATCACCAATCACCAATCACCAATCAGCTATTCTGGTGCCTATGATAGATGCCCGGAGGATGGAGGTCTATACTACGGATGGCGGAGAGAAAGCACGCGCCGTAGTGGTAGAGAACGAGGAATCAGTCCTTCCTCCCTCTCTTGTGGAGAGGGACGGGGAGAGGTTATCCGTCTGTTATTTCGGCGACGGAGCCGCCAAATGCCAATCGGTGCTGACTTCTCCTAACTGGCATTTCATACCCGGAATAGTGCCGGAGGCGAAGTATATGGGAGGATTGGTCGAAAGTCAAAAGTCGAAAGTAGAAAGCCAAATGATCAGCGGGCAGAAACTGGCTTACTACGAACCTTATTATCTCAAAGAGTTCGTCGCAGCGCAGAGTCATGTAAAAGGATTGAATTCTTAAAGATAGTACATTTTATTACGTCCAAATGAGACTGTGAACTTTTACGACTCACTTACGACTCGTTTACGGCTCATTTACGGGACAAGAGCAACTTCATATTTGATGCGGGAAATCTTAAAAATAGTACATTTCTTATCAGTAGGGTTAGTCATCCTGCTTCTCTCCTCTTGTTCCACCCAGAAAAACACATGGGCGACCCGTTCGTTCCACCAGACGAAAGTCAAATATAATATTCTCTATAACGGCAATATAGCGTACGAAGAGGGCCTCAAAGCCATTCGGGACGCCAATACGGATGACTACAGCCGCGTGCTGTATCTTTATCCGGTGTCCAATCATACAGCAGCAGAAGCATCGGCAACCCAGATGGACAAGACTATCGAGAAATGCCGCAAATGTATCAAACTGCATTCTATCAAATCGAAACCGAAACGTGACCCTAAAAAGGCGAACGATCCTAAATATAAACTATGGCTCCAATCCGAAGAGTTCAATGCCAACATGGACCTTGCGTGGATGCGCCTCGGCGAGGCGGAGTTCCACAAAGGCGATTTCCTCGGAGCCGTCAGCACCTTCAACTATGTTATCAATCATTACCAGAACGACCCGGATATGATTGCGCAATGCCAGCTGTGGATTGCGCGCGCATACGCCGAGATGGGATGGCAATACGAGGCGGAAGATATGCTGAACCGCGTGCAGATAGATGCGCTCAGCCGCAAACATGCCAAACTCTATTCGGCGGTCAAGGCGGACGTGCTGCTCAAGGGCGAACATTACCGCGAGGCAATACCCTTCGTCAAACTGGCGCTCCCGCACGAGAAACGGAAGATCTACCGTCCGAGGTTTGCCTATGTCCTGGGACAATTATATGAGATGAACTCCCAACGAGAGGAGGCGATCCAGTCATACAAGTCTGTCGTGCGCATGGCGCCGCCTAACGACATGGAGTTCAACGCACGCATACGCATGGCGGAACTGGGCGGGAAGAACTCGCTCCGCAAACTGCGTACCATGACCAAACAATCTAAATTCAAAGACCGTCTGGACCAGATCTACGGCGCGATGGGAAATATCTATCTCCAAACGAAAGATACAACCAAAGCTCTGGAGATGTATGAGAAGGCAATAGCGGAGTCAACCCAGGCAGGGACAGCCAAGGCGGCGGTCCTCGTGCGCGCGGGCGATATATATTTTGAACAACGCGCGTACGTGAAAGCGCAGCCATGTTATCGCGAAGCAATCACTATCCTGACTGCCGAGCATGAGGACTATGCGCGGGTGCAGAAACGATCGGAGGTGCTGGACGAACTGATCGTCTCGTACAACCAGTCACAACTCCAGGATTCGCTTCAGCGGCTCGGACATATGTCCGAAGAGGAACAACGGGCTGTTGTCGATAAAATCATCGCCGAACTCATAGAGACGGAGAAACAGGATTCGATCCGCCAGGCACAGGAAGCGCGTGAACTCGCGCACGGAGACGATATGCCCAGAAGTGTGAATACCGCTAATATGTTAGGCGGAGGCGGAGCGCAGAAAGGCGAGTGGTATTTCTATAACCCCCAGTTGATGAAACAGGGGCAGCAGGAATGGCGCCGCAGATGGGGCAACAGACCGCTGGAGGATAACTGGAGAAGGCAGAACAAACAAGTAACAGCCTCGTTCGCCGATGAGGAGAATCCGGAGGATCAGGACTCGACCTCACTTGCAGCGGATTCAACGGAACTCCGCCAGCCGGTGGAAACGGACACCCATAAACCGGAGTATTATCTCCAGCAGATCCCGCGCACGGAGCAGGATTATGCCCTCAACGACAGCTTGTGGCGGGAGGCTATGGTAGCGCTCTATTTCATCTATCGAGACCGCTTGGAGGATCAGCAGCAGGCGGAAGAGACCTTGCGGGAGTTGGAGCGCCGTTTCCCGAACCATGCTTGTCTGGCTCCTATCTATGAGGACCAACAGATGCAGGCGCTGCGCCAAGACTCGGCGTATATAGCGCGGATGCAACGGATGCTGGCGGAGCAGGATTCGCTCTATGCGGCTACCTATGGAGCTTATACCAAAGGAGAATATGCGCTCGTCAAGGCCAACAAACAATATGCTGACACCGCTTTCCCGCAAAGCGCGCTCATGCCGCGGTTCCTCTTCCTGAATGCCGTGTCGGTCGCCCGTACGGAAGGACAGGATGCTTTCGTGGCGGAACTGCAGGAACTTGTTTCCCGTTATGGAGAGACGGAGATGGGCGCTATGGCGAAGGACATGCTGGCGATGATGGGACAAGGTATGGAGAGCAAGAAAGGCGGCTCTACGGGTGATTTGGCCGAACTGAGAGAACAAACGGAATCGCAACCGCAAGAGAACCCGGAAGAGGAACAGCAATGGAGCGAAGACCGCAACCAGCCTTCGGTAGTACTGCTGATCCTTCCGAAAGCGGATGAGCAGGCGCTGAATGACTTGTTATACGAAGTGGCTCTGTTCAACTTCTCGCAGTTCCTGATCCGGGATTTCGACCTGCAGAAAATGCCGGTCTTCGGTAAAGGCTGCGCGCTGCGTGTCAGCGGATTCGCGGACATGGATGAAGCGGAATGGTGGATGGGACTGTTGCAGCAGAATGCAGAAATGCAGACCATCCTGCAGAAAGTACAATTAAAGGCAGTTACCGAAGTAAACCTGCCTTTAGTTGTCGGGGAGTAACATGCCATTCTCCCCAACAAAAAAGGACGACATTAAGCCATCCTTTTGTCGGGGAGACGTGATTCGAACACGCGACCTCCGGTCCCCCAGACCGTTGCGCTACCGGGCTGCGCCACTCCCCGTCTCGCGTCTTACGCGAAATCGGGTGCAAAGGTACTGCTTTTTTTTGAAATATGCAAGAAAAATGATAAAAAAATTCTATATAGAGACTTATGGCTGCCAAATGAACGGGGCGGACAGCGAGATTGTGGCTGCAATTATGCAGACTACAGGGGCTGAAATAACGGATAGTTGGGAGACGGCGGATGTCGTGCTGCTCAATACTTGTTCGATACGCGATAACGCGGAGCAGAAAGTGGGTGCGCGCCTGCGGGAGATGAGTGCTCATCTGCGAAACCAGAAAATGCCTATCGGGAACAGGGACAAGATTATCGGTGTGATAGGCTGCATGGCGGAACGCATAGGGCGCCAACTGCTCGATGAGTATAATGTGGATTTTGTTGCAGGACCGGACGCTTATTTGGATATACCTAATCTGCTGGCGCAATGCGAGCAGGGAGGCAAGGCGATGAATGTGGAACTCAGTACTACAGAGACTTATCGCCAGATCGTACCGGCACGGATAGGACGCTCTATCAGCGGTTTCGTCTCTATCATGCGAGGATGTAATAATTTCTGCGCTTATTGCGTGGTTCCTTATACCCGCGGCAGGGAACGAAGCCGCGACGTGGAGTCGATCCTTAATGAGGTGCGCGATCTGCAGGCGAAGGGATATAAGGAAGTAACCCTCCTCGGGCAGAATGTCAACTCCTACCGCTATACCCGTGAAGACGGCGAGGTGGTTGATTTCGCAGACCTGCTGGAGATAGTGGCGGACGCGGTGCCGGATATGCGTATCCGTTTTACCACCAGCCATCCCAAAGACATGTCCGATAAGACACTCGAGGCGATCAGCAGGCATCCTAACCTGTGCAAGTTCATCCACCTGGCGGTGCAATCAGGGTCGAACCATGTCCTGAAACTGATGAACCGCAAATATACGCGCGAATGGTATCTGGACCGTATTGCCGCTATCCGGCGAATCTTGCCTACCGCGGCGATCAGTACGGATATCCTGTGCGGCTTTCATGACGAGACGCAGGAGGACCACATGCAAACCCTCAAACTCATGCGGGAGGTGGGCTTTGACTCCGCGTTTATGTTCAAATATTCGGAGCGGCCCGGTACCTATGCTTCGAAACACCTACCGGACAACGTGCCGGAGGAGGAGAAGATCCGCCGCCTCAATGAGATCATAGCGCTCCAGAACCAACTCTCCATGGAGTCCAACCACCGGGAGATCGGCAAAACAGTCGAAGTGCTTGTGGAGGGCTTCTCCAAACGCAGCCGGAATGACATGTTCGGCAGAACGGAGCAGTACAAGACAGTCGTCTTCCCCCGTACGGACGAAAAGATAGGAGATCTCGTTATGGTACGTATTTACGAGGCCACTGCGGCTACGTTAATGGGCGAAATAGTAAAAAAACAAACAAAATAAGCATTTTTTTGTAAAAAAATTTGGCTATTCCAAATAAAAGCAGTACTTTTGCATCGAAAACAAAATTTTCATAGTTAAGGTTTAGGTTTAATGGTAATAGGAGGCTGTGAAGTTTCCTATTACTTTTAAACAAAAAGCAAAGGCGTAGGCCTTATTTTTTATATGGCTGAAGAAACGAATACCACGAAACCTCAGATACCGGACTTAACGGATATAGAGGAAGTTCGCAAAGCGATTATTGCGAGCGAGATTTTAAATCGTAAATGGTAAATGATTTAATGGTAAATGATTAAATGACAAAATACTATGGCAGTAACGTACATGACCGAAGAAGGTCTTAAAAAACTGAAAGAGGAGCTCCAGTTCTTGGAGACTGTGGAGCGCCCACGTATCATTGCCGCTATTGCAGAGGCACGTGAGAAGGGCGATTTGAGTGAGAATGCGGAGTATGACGCAGCGAAAGAGGCGCAAGGCGCTCTGGAGACCAAGATCGCGCTGCTGAAATCTCGGTTGATGGATGCACGCGTGCTGAACACCGCGGATCTCAGCACTGACGAGGTCAAACTCCTGACCAAGGTGCGCGTTCGTCAGAAAAATACCGGCATGGAGAAAACATTCCAACTGGTAACGGAAGGAGAAGCAAACATTGCGGAGGGAAAGATCTCTATCTCTACTCCGATAGCGAAAGGCTTGCTGGGTAAAAAAGTAGGAGAAGTGGCACAAATACAGGTGCCGGTCGGTCTGCTGGAGTTCGAGATCCTCGAGATCAGCCTCTAAGTAAATCGTAAATCGTCAAATCGTAAATGTTATGACTCTCTTTACCAAAATTATCAAGGGCGAGATCCCGAGCTACAAAGTAGCGGAGGATGACAAGAACTATGCTTTTCTGGATATCAATCCGATCGTAAAAGGGCATACCCTGGTTGTGCCGAAACTGGCGGAACCGGAGGCTGACTATATCTTCGATCTGACGGACGAGCAGTTGCAAAGCCTCATGACGTTTGCCAAGAAAGTAGCGAAAGGAATCAAGGCAGCCACAGGCTGCAAACGTGTAGGCGTTGCCGTTCTTGGGATGGAGGTAAACCATGTGCATGTACATCTGGTACCGATGAACTCGGAGAAAGATATGCTCTTTACCAATCCGAAATTGAGTCTTGAGGCAGAGGAAATGGCAATCATCGCCAACTCGATTGCCGAGGCGATGGATAAGCAATAAGACATATAAGGTCATAAGACCCGATATCATTTTTACTAACCATTTAAATTTAAACTCTATGACAAGAGATGAAATCGTTGCCGCTTTGACAGTGGCTTATGGCGTAGCCTATGTTGACGGAATGACAAATGACGAAACAGAGATGTTGCTCCGCGAGATCAAATCATTCAAGTTTGCTAACGATCCTGCCGAGGTACAAGATGTTATCGATCGCTACAAGAGAATGTCTATCCGTCAAGGTATCAACATCATTGCTGAGGCTGATGAAGAAGCCCGCAAAGAGGCACATGCCTTGATTCTTTATACCGTCGCCGGTGATGGCGAAATCTCCGACATGGAAAAGGGCGCTTTTACCCTGATGAAGGATATCTGCAACCTGCCGGAGATTAACTCTATCGAAGAGGCCAAAGCGATCTTGTGCTGGTAAAGATCCATGCATAATAAAAGAGGTCCGCAGTTTTGCGGGCCTCTCTTTTTTTGTCTTTTCTCTTTTAGAGAAGCGGTCTTTCGTCCTTCGTCCTTACCAGATACTTACTCGTTCTTCCGGTTTGACATACATCGGGCTTTCTTCCGTCACATTCCATGCCTCATACCACGCATTGATCTGCGGGAGAGCACCGTTAACGCGCCATCTGCCCAGCGAGTGAGGATCGCTCTTCGTGCGGTTGAGGATCTCCTCCGGACGGATGTTGCCTGCCCATACATTGGCATAAGCGAGGAAGAAACGCTGTGCCGGCGTGAATCCGTCGCGGGTCTGCAGACGGTCTTTCTCCGCTTTCGCCTCCTCATTCAGCGTGAATGCCAGATAGGCAACCTGCAGACCTCCGTGGTCGGCTATGTTCTCGCCTAAGGTAAAGGCACCGTTGGCGTGTACGCCAGGAGCCACTTCGATCTTGTTGAAGGCTTCTTCCATTACTTTTGTGCGGGCGTCGAAAGAGGCTTTGTCCTCCGCTGTCCACCAGTTCACCATGTTGCCGTCTTTGTCGAACTGGCATCCCTGGTCGTCGAAACCATGCGTCATCTCATGACCGATCACTACGCCGATAGCGCCGTAGTTGAACGCATCGTCGGCACTCATGTCGAAGAACGGGTATTGCAGAATACCGGCAGGGAAACAGATCTCGTTGGACGAGGGGTTATAGTAGGCGTTTACCGTCTGCGGGGTCATGTACCATTTCTTCTTGTCCACCGGCTTGCCGAGGTAACTCAGACTGTACTCCTGCTCGAACTTGGCTGCGCGCTCCAGGTTGGCGTAGTAGGTGTCTTCCGGGTTGATATCCAGCTTGCTGTAGTCGCGCCATTCGTCCGGATAACCGATCTTGATAGTGATGGCGTTCAACTTTTCTATCGCTTTGGCTTTGGTCTCGTCGCTCATCCATGTCAGGTTCTCGATACGGATACCTAACGCTTTCTGCAGGTTCTTGACCAGAGCCAGCATACGCGCTTTGTTCTCCTCCGGGAAGTATTTCTTCACGTACATCTGTCCCACTGCTTCGCCCAGGGTTCCGTTGACGATTCCTACAGCGCGTTTCCATAACGGACTCGGCTCTTCGCGGCCAGACAGCACCTTGCCGTAGAAATCAAACGAAGTCATGTATATCTCCGTCGTCAGATACGAGGAGGCGCCTTCGATTACCTGCCAGCTGAACAGGGTCTTCAGATCCTCCAGCGGTTCTTCGGCTAACATCTTGCCTGCTTCCTGCAGGTGAGGAATCTGACCGATGGATAGGCTGTCCAACGTCACGCCGAGAGCCTCGAAATATACTTTCCAATCTACTTGCGGCACTAACTCCTGCAGTTCGGCTACGCTCATCTTGTTGTAGTTCGCCTGCGGGTCACGCAGTTCCACATTCGAATAGGCGGCTTTGGCAAGACGGGTCTCCAGACGCAGGATCGTCTGCGCTTTCTCCGCCGCGTTCTCAAAACCGAAGAGTCCGAACATCTTCTCTACGTATTTCACGTACGCATCGCGTATCGATCGCGTGTGCTCGTCTTCATCTATATAATACTCTTTCTCTCCCAGCGAGAATCCGGCTTGGTACTCGTTGAGGATGTTCATCGAGCTGTTCATGGCGTCGGCATCTACGTACATCGCCCATAACTGGAAATCCATAGCGGCTCCGAGGACGTGGGACAGCTCCTCGCGTGAACGGATGTTCCGGATCTCCTCCAGCGTCTTTTGTACCGGCGCAATGCCTTCCTGATCGCGTCTGGCGGTGTCCATCGCCATGTTGTACATGTCGCCGATCTTCTGCTCGATCGAGCCTTTCGACTTTTGACTTTCGACTTTCGACTTTTCCGCTATCTCCTGGATCAGTCCGTTTACCTGCTCGAGGTTGTTCAGCCCCAGTTTGTCGAACGAACCGAAACGGCTGTATTCCGGTGTCAGCGGGTTGTTAGCCATCCATCCGCCGCAAGCGAACTGGTAGAAATCATTCTGCGGCACGGCGGTTGTGTCCAGGTTGGCCGGGTCGATACCCGTAGTCTGTTGTTTGTGGGTGCAAGCTGTTGTCATAACTGCTAACGCTGCTAGCGTAAAAATAAGTTTTTTCATTTCTTTAATTTGATTTTTTGCCGATTTTGCATGCAAAGGTACTGCTTTTTTGCCAATTATGCAAGTTTTGGAATAA
>JAEEGL012456793.1_pt1 | contig 12495 bp, 10 predicted proteins | sample 9134231 | NCBI WGS metagenome assembly JAEEGL01 (sample SAMN16246548, study PRJNA631951) | gut metagenome | biome: gut microbiome; feature: rumen; material: fiber-attached | host: Bos | place: Iran: Karaj | collected 2018-10
ATGCATGGTATAATTCTAATCTATCGAGCTATACTGATAAGCTTGAAGATACAGTATATTGTAATGATCGAACAATTACAAGTGGAGGATTTGATCCTGATTCTAATGTGCCTAGTTCTAATATAGTAACGTATGCTGCTAGTAATCGAGGTAGTAATCCAAGTTTAGCTTGTAGTAAAAATGATTCGTTTACGGTAGCTAATGAAGTAGGAAATAAAAAGTTAACTTATCCAGTTGGAATGATTACTTTTGATGAATTAAAATTGGGTGGAAATAATAGTACATCATATTTATCTAGTGGAAGTGAATATTTCACAATGTCACCAGCATATTTTCATATCGTAAATACACAATTTTATACATCGACAGGTGATGAAGCAGCACAAAATGCAATTGGATTAAGACCAATGATTTCGCTTAAATCAACTACTAAAATATTAAATGGATCTGGAACAGTTGATGATCCATATGTAGTAGATTAATAATATAAATTAATTAATTGATATAGAAAGGAGAATTTATGAAAGTAGCAATTAATGGATTTGGAAGAATAGGAAGGTTAGTATTTCGTTTAATGAACGATGATCCTAAGATGGAGGTTGTAGCAATCAATGATTTAACTGATGCAGAACAACTAGCTTATCTTTTGAAATACGATACTAATCATCGTAATTATGAGGTAAATAGTATATCTCATGATGAACAAAATATTATCGTTCGTGGAAGAAAGATTCGTGTATATAGCGAAAAAGAACCACAAAATTTACCATGGGGAGAATTAGGAATTGATGTAGTATTTGAGTGTACTGGTTTATTTACTTCTGTAGAAAAAGCTCAGGCTCATATTGATGCTGGTGCTAAAAAAGTTATTATTTCTGCACCTGCTAAAGGAGATTGTAAAACTATTGTTTACAATGTTAACCATCAAACACTTGATGGAAGTGAAAAGATTATTTCAGCAGCAAGTTGTACAACAAACTGTTTAGCTCCTGTACTTAAGGTTATTAGTGATAATTTAGGTATTGAAAAAGGTTATATGACTACAGTTCATGCTTATACTAATGATCAAGCAACACTAGACGTAGCTCATAAAAAAGGTATTTTAGCTCGTCGTGGACGTGCTTGTGCAGCTAATATTGTTCCTGCGTCTACTGGTGCAGCTTCTGCAATTGGAAAAGTTATTCCAGAATTAGCTGGACGTCTTGATGGTGCTGCTATGCGTGTACCAGTTCCTACTGGTTCAGTAGTAGACTTAACTCTTGAATTAAAGAAGAATACTACTGCAGAAGAAATTAATAAATTATTTGAAGCTAATCAAAATGAAACATTGTTATTTACAATGGATCCTATTGTTTCAAGTGATGTTATTGGTTCATACTATGGAGCAACTGTAGATGGTTTATCTACTAAGATTCTTGAAGTAGATGGAAAACAATTAGTTAAAATAGTTGCTTGGTACGATAACGAAATGGGTTATAGTGCTCAAATGGTTAGAACTGCTAAATATTTAATGAGGTAATTATGAATCCGATAATTGAATTTTTTAGAGATAAGATTACTGGTTTTACTTACTTTGTTTATGCGTTAGTTATATTGTTTTTTATCTTTGCAATTATTGGATATTTAGTAACTGAGAAGCATAATTCAAGTGAGTAATTAGAAAAAAAAGTAAGGAAATTATATTAATTTCCTTTTTTTTATGATATAATTTTTTATGAAAGTATGGTGAGACACATGGGATTAATTGAATTCAAAAATGTAACTAAACAATATAAAAATGGTGTTAATGCCTTATATGATTTAAACTTGGATATAGAAAAAGGTGACTTTGTATTCATTATTGGTGGATCTGGTAGTGGTAAAAGTACTTTAATAAAATTATTATATCGTGAAGAAAAAACTAGTAAAGGAACTATTACATTAGGTGGTATAAATGTTGGTAAATTACGTAATCGTAGTGTATATAAATTAAGAAGAAAATTAGGAATAGTTTTCCAAGATTACCGATTATTACCAAAACTTACTGTTTATGAAAATGTTGCTTTTGCATTAGAAGCAATTGGTGAAAAGAAAAAAGATATTCGACCAAAAGTACTTAAATCACTAGAATTAGTTGGATTAAAAGGTAAAATAAGAGAATATCCTGATAATCTATCTGGTGGAGAACAACAAAGAGTAGCAATTGCTCGTGCTATTGTAAATGATCCAAGAGTATTAATTTGCGATGAGCCAACAGGTAATTTGGATCCAGCTATGAGTATGGAAATTGTAGAATTACTAGATGATATTAATAAAAAAGAAGGTACGACAGTTTTAATGGTTACACATGATGCAGTTATTGTTAACAAAATGAAGAAGCATGTTATTGCCCTTAAAGATGGTCATTTATTTAAAGATTATAAGAAGGGGGAATATATCGATGAAATTCTTTAGAGTTATTGGAAGAAGTATTAGAGATTCCCTTAAAAGTGTAGGAAGAAACTTCTCATTATCTATTGCATCAATCACTTGTGTAATGATTACATTAATAATAGTTGGTGTTGCTTTAGTAGTATCTTATAATGTTGAGGATGCAACTAATAAATTAAAGAAAGATTTATCTATTGTAGTATTTGTTAGTAATGATGCTGATCAATTTGATATTGATTCAATTGGTACACAAATAAAAGGTATTGATAACGTAGATCCAGATAAGGTTGTATATCAATCAAAAGCTGAAATAAAAAAAGAAATGATGGATAGTAATGAAACATTCCAAAATATTATGGAAAATTGGGATGATAAAGAAAATCCATTACAAAATATTTATGTAGTTAAAGTATTAGATGCTGATAAAATAGGTGAAACTGCTACAACAATTAAGAATTTATCTAAAGTAACATTAGTTAAATATGGTGAAGGAATGGTTGAACAATTACTATTAACGTTTAATGGTGTTGAAAAATTCTCTTTTGTTGCTGTTATATCATTAGTAGTAGTTACAGTATTCTTGATTATTAATACTATTAAGTTAACTATTTTCTCAAGAAAAAGAGAAATATCTATTATGAGACTTGTAGGTGCATCTAATATATCTATTAAACTACCATTTATTTTTGAAGGTATGTTTATTGGATTAATTGGTTCTATTATTCCAATAGTAGTAGTTGTATATGGATATTTTTGGATATATAAAATACTAGGTGGTAAATTACTTACTGATATAATTACTTTATTACCTCCATCAACAATAGTATTTAAGATTGCTCTATTTATAGTAGTTATTGGTGCACTTGTTGGTATGTTAGGTTCATCTAGTGCAGTAAGAAAGTATTTAAAGGTATAGGAAACTATATCTTTTTATTTTATAAGAAATTAGCACTCTCACTTGACAAGTGCTAATTTTGTGATATAATTGTTCTCAAGAAGGTGATATTATGTATAATAATGAAGATCAAAAAGAAGAAAATGTATTAGAAAAATATGGACGTGATGTTACACAAGCTTCTCGTGATGGGAAGATAGATCCTGTTATTGGAAGAGATGAAGAAATTCGTAGTATTACCCGTATTTTATCTAGAAAAACAAAGAATAATCCCGTATTAATTGGTGAACCAGGTGTTGGTAAAACAGCTATTGTTGAAGGACTTGCTAATCGTATTACCAAAGGTGATGTACCAAATAGTTTAAAAAATAAGACTATTTGGGAATTGGATTTAGCTAGTTTAATAGCTGGAGCTAAATATCGTGGTGAATTTGAGGAACGTTTAAAGAATGTTTTAAATGAAATCAAAAAGAGTGAAGGTAATATTATCATGTTTATTGATGAAATACATATGATAGTAGGTAATAGTGCAGAAGGTGCTATGGATACTGGTAATATCCTAAAACCAATGTTAGCTCGTGGAGAAATACATGTTATTGGTGCAACTACATTAAATGAATATCGTAAATATATTGAAAAAGATGGTGCACTAGAAAGACGTTTCCAAAAGATTAAAGTAAGTGAACCAACTGTTGAAGACACTATTACAATTCTACGTGGTTTAAAAGAAAGATTTGAAATACATCATGGTGTTTCTATTACTGATAAAGCACTTATTTCAGCAGCTACACTTTCTAATCGTTATATAACTGATCGTTATTTACCAGATAAAGCAATTGATTTAGTTGATGAAGCATGTGCAACAATTAGAGTACAAATGGATTCTGTACCAATAGAGTTGGATACTTTAACTCGTGAAATACTATCTTTAGAAATAGAAAAACAAGCTATTAAAAAAGAGAAAGATGAGTTTAGTAAAAAGAGATTACAACAAATTGATGATAAATTATATAACTTAAAAGGTGAAGAAGCTAAGCTAAAGGAAGCTTGGGAAAAAGAAAAAGGTATTAATGACAAGATAAAAGCTAAGAAATCTGAACTAGAAAAAGCTAAATTTACTTTAGAACAAGCAGAAAATAACTATGATTTAGAAACAGCAGCAAGATATCGTCATGGTGAAATACCTAAACTTGAAAAAGAATTAGCTGAATTAAATAATATGGAAAAGAATAGAATACTTTCTGATACTGTTAATGAAGAAGATATTGCGTTAGTTATATCAAAATGGACTAATATTCCAATTAGTAAATTAATGAGTGGTGAAAGAGAAAAACTATTACATTTATTTGATAATATGAAAAAGAATGTTAAAGGACAAGATGAAGCTTTAAAACTTGTTAGTGAAAGTATAATAAAGTCACGTGCAGGGATAAAAGACCCTAATCGACCAATTGGTTCATTTATGTTCTTAGGGCCTACTGGTGTAGGTAAAACAGAAGTAGCTAAAACACTTGCTTTAGAATTATTTGATGATAAAAGCCATATGGTTCGTATTGATATGTCAGAATATATGGAAAAGTTTAGTGTATCTAGACTTATTGGTTCACCTCCAGGATATGTTGGTTATGAAGAAGGTGGACAATTAACTGAAGCAGTAAGACGTAATCCATATAGTATTGTATTATTTGATGAAATAGAAAAAGCCCATCCTGAGGTATTAAACTTATTACTTCAAATTCTTGATGATGGACGTATTACTGATTCTAATGGACGTACTGTAGACTTTAAAAACACTATTATTATTATGACTAGTAACTTAGGTGATGAGTATGCCTTAGAAGGTGATAATAATAAAGTAATGGAGGAATTACAAAAAACATTTAGACCAGAGTTTATTAATCGTATTGATGAAGTTATTATCTTTAAACCGCTTTCTAAAGAAACTATTTATGAAATACTTGATAAGATTATTTCTGAAATTGAGGATAGACTTAGTGATAAAAACATTCATATTAAATTAACTGGTCCTGCTAAAGATTATTTAGTAGATATTGGTTATGATGTTAATTATGGAGCTCGTCCACTTAAAAGAGTTGTATCACGTACTATTGAAAACATGATTGCGGAAAAGATAATTATGGGTGAAATTAAGTATGGAGATACAGTTACATTTGATTATGATAATGAACTTAAAATAAAAAATTCCTAATTTAGGAATTTTTTTATAATATTAAAGTTGTTTTTAAGAAAGCTAATTGTATTTTTTAATAATAAGTGATACCATTAATTATGTTAGAGGTGGATATGGATAATATTATTAATTATATTGAAGATCATTCAGTAATGTTTATAGCTATTGGTGTATTATTAGGTATTACTATTTATTCAGTAATAGCTGTATTTCTTAATAAATTACATAATGCTAAATATGGTAAAACTACTATATTAGCTTGGATACCTATTTTTAATATTTATGTATTAGGTAAACTAGTAATTCACTCAATAATTGGTTTATTATTAGTAATAGGATTATTATTTGGTATATGTATATCATTTAATATTAGTGGACTTGAAACTATTCATAATTTATTATCAAAAGAATATGTATTACCATATCAAATAACTTATGGTGTATTCATATTACTATTCTTTATAGTTGCTAAAATTAAGCTAAAAAGAATAATTAGAGATGGTACTGGTAAAGATACTATGAATGCATTTATTAATAAAGATTATGAAGAAAAAGAACCAGAAATAGTAGTAGATACAAAGCCAGTTGAAGAACCTAAAGAAATGATTGAAGATAATTATCAATATAATCATACTTCTTTAAGTAGTTTAAATACTCATAAAGATGATAATAATCCTAAATAGGATTATTTTTTATTATAAAAAGATTGCATATAATTATTATTTATGTTATATTATTATGCGAGTAAGAAATTACTCCTTGGCGAATAGCCCGTTTAGTCCAAAAGGAGGTGTGAGAATGAGAAACTATGAAGTTATGTTCGTTGTAAGACCTAATTTAGAAGATGAAGCTACTAATGTAGTTGCTGAAAACATGAAAAAGGTTTTAGAAGGAAAGAAAGCTACTATTAACGAAGTTGTTAATATGGGTAGACGTGAACTTGCATACGAAGTTAAGAAATTCAATAACGGTAGTTACTTTTTATTCAAAATTACAGCTGATAAAGAGGCAGTTAAAGAATTTGATCGTGTTGCAAATATCAATGAAGATGTTATTAGACATATTATTGTTAAAAGAGAAGATTAGGAGAATTTATGAATAAAGTATTTTTAGTAGGAAGATTAACAAGAGATCCAGAATTACGTTATACAAGTAGTAATTTAGCTACAATGAGATGTGCTATAGCAGTAGATCGTCAATTTGCAAGAGAAGGCGAAGAACGTGGAGCTGACTTTATTAATATTGTGGCTTTCGGAAATCGTGCAGAAACTATGAGTAAATATCTTACTAAAGGAAGTCAAATAGCTGTTGATGGTAGAATTCAAACAGGTAGTTATGATGGAGCTGATGGTAAGAAAGTATATACAACTGATGTTGTTGTTGAAAATTTCCAATTTTTAGATACAAAAGGTAGTCGTAATATGGAAAATGTAGATATTCCTACAGATAATGATATTCCTAATGATGATACTACTGATAGTAGTGATCCATTTGCTGACTTTGGTGCTAAGATTGAAGTTAGTGATAGTGAATTACCATTCTAAAAAAGGAGGATATAATGGCAGAGTTTTATAGAAAGAAAAAGAAAGTATGCTATATGTGTGCTGGAAAAGACATTGATTATAAAGATGTTGAAGTATTAAAGAAATATATTAATGATAAAGGTAAAATATTACCAAGACGTGTAACAGGTGCTTGTGCTAAACATCAAAGACATATTGCAGAACAAATTAAAATGGCTAGAGCAATTGCTTTATTACCTTATACAAAATAAAAAATATCTAGAATTTAATAATTCTAGTTTTTTTTTACAATAATTTGTGATATATTTAATATATAATAGGTGAGTATATGAATAAAAAAGGATTTACTTTAATAGAATTATTAGCTGCAATAATTTTAATAGCTTTATTAGGAGGAATTGGAATAGTTAGTTATCGTACTATTTTTAAGACTTCTGAGGAAAGATATTATAATGCTATTGAAAGTAATATGATGTTAGCTGGTAACGATTATTTTGAAGATCATCGTAATGAATTACCAATAGGTAGTGAGTTTAAAGAAGTTACTTTAACAACATTAGTTAATTCTAAATATATGGAAGAAGTTAAAGATACTGAAGGTAATACTTGTACTACAGGTTCAGTATTTGCTTATCGTGAAAATAATAAATATAAATATGAAGCATGTTTAACTTGTGGTGGTTATGAAAGTTCAGGTAGATTTTGTAATACCGTAGCTGCAAGAGTAATAGAAGTACATGCAAGAAGAGAAAGTAGTGAAAGTTATGACTATGATGTTTTAAGAAGTTATAATTCACAGGTTTATACAAATGATGAAAATGTAATAGTTAGTTTATCAATGGCAAGTGAATATGATATTGAACGTTATGTTGCTATTAATGTTAGTGATAATAGTATTCAACAAAGCTGTATGGTTTCTTCAGAGAATACTTGTGAGATTGAATTAGATGAAACAGGATCATATAGAGTAGTTGCTTATGATGATGAAGATAATGAAATATCAAGTAGATATGTTAATGTTAAAATAGCGAGAGGTGGTTCTGATTTCTCACTTAAAGCTGAATCTAGTTATTTAATTAATAAAACTGCTTGTAGTTCAGGTAATATAACTCGTGATGTTACTATTGAAATAGTACCCACAGTATTAGAAGATTTTAAATCAATAGAATATCAATTAAATGAAGGAGAACCAATATCTAATAGTGGATTAAAAATTAATTTAAACTTAGGTAGTGGACATTATATGCTTAATGTTACATTAACTAATTATGCAGGTGAAGTATCTGCTAGAACTATTGAGTTTGATGTAACATATATGGTAACTATTGTATGGGGAGATGGAGAAACAGATAATCATCCAGTAGTTAAAGGACATAATTATAATTTCGTTGAAAGTTTACCGGAATCTAGAGGTGAATTTGATCAAATAAGATGGTTTAAAAATGGAGATGAAGTATTCCCAACAGATATAATAACTGATGCTTGTTCATTTAATCTAGAAGGAAGAACTGCAACTGAGTATTCAATAATTTATTATTTAAATAATGGTATTCTTGATAATGATAATCCTGATAGATATTATTCTAATAATGAAACATTTACTTTAAATAATCCAACTAGAGAAGGTTATACATTCTTTGGATGGGTTGGTAGTAACGACGTAAGTAAAAATCTTGGTCAATATACACCAACAACACCATATGCAGCTGGTGGACGTGATCATATACTTGGTGATGAGTTTGATGTAACACCTGGTGTAACTTATCGTGTAATTTTAACAGCTAAAAGAAAAACTGGAACTATAGCATTACAAGGTGGACTATGGTATACAGAAAAGACTAGTGGTACGGCATATGAAGGTTATTCTGGTGAATTTAAAGTCTTAGAATTATTAGAAGATGGATATGCAAGATATTATAAAGATGTAACTGTACCAGATGGTAAATCTAAGGCAAAAGCTTACGTTCAATTAGAACAACAAGTTGATACTGCAACTACATCTTGGGATGTATGTAATATTCACGTAGTTGTATCGCCAACATCTGTATCTGTTTCAGCTGGAACAGAAGGTAATTTATCATATGATGCAGTTTGGAAAGCTAATACATATTCAATTACTTTAGATAGTCAAGGTGCAAATACTGCTGGAACAACAAAAGTATATTATCAATATAAAACAACAGCTGATATAAATGGAGTTAAATGTTTCTATTATTCAGATTCGACATTAAATACATGTATATCAACTAGTGGATATACAATTACTACTCCAACAAAAACAGGTTATGCATTTAGTGGATATTTTACAGCAACTAATGGTGGAGGAAATAGCTTTGTAACAGGAGCAGGTGTATTTGTAAATAATATTTATCAAAATTTACCAAGACAAATTAATAGTAGTTATACAAATGATATAAAATTATATGCAAAATGGGTCCCTGGTACTTATACATTGAATTTTAATGAGAATGTATTCTCAGCAACAACCCAAACAAATAATGGACTAACAGCAACATTTACTGAGGATGGTAATTATTTAACATTAAATGGTACTGCAACAACAACAAATATGCTTATATTATGGAATCTTGAAAAAAGAGCTTTATCAGTAAATGATCAATATAGAATAACTCTTAAATATGTTTCTGGTACATTATCATGTTCTGATTCAAGTAATTGTACTGGATCTAAAGGAAGACCTCACTTTGTGTTTGATTTGGCAAAAAATGAAAATACATATAGTGATAGAGGAACAGCTCCAATATCATTTATAGATGTTAATTTCCCAACTTCTGGTACAGAAGAGAAAACATTTACTATATCAGAGGGTAGAGCTACCGGTGATGGACTAGAATTCTGGATGTGGCAACAAACAGCAAGTAATTCAACATTCACAAATTACAAAGTACAAATTTTAATAACCAAGGTTTCTTCAAAGAGTGTTACACAAAATCAAACTTATGGAACTCTACCAACACCAACAAGAACAGGATATGACTTTAATGGTTGGTATACTGCACCTACTGGTGGAACAAAGATAACTGATACAACAACATTTACTGCTGCTGGTAGTCAAACATTATATGCACACTGGACGTCACATAAATTTAAATTAGCATATAATGGTAATGGTAGTGATGTTTCATGGTGTTCTACTCATGCATCATTAGGAATGGATTCAAGTAAATATCCATATTATGTATCTGATAATAGTAGGTATTATCATACTAGGGCATATGGACAATATATGAGTCAAGCTGATGGATTAAATAATTATGATAATGCATCATGGTTCTGTTTCTCTAAAACAGGTTATAAAGCAGCAAGTGGTAATGAATGGGTATTAAGTAATAATAGTAGTAAAAAATACAACCATAATGATGGATCATTAACTGCTCAAGGAATGGCGAGTGATGCTGGATGTAATTTAGCAACAACAAGTACATGTACAGCACAAGTAAATGTTAACTGGGCATCAGGGGCTAGCTATAAATTAACATTTGATGCTAATGGTGGTAGTGTAAGTCCAACAACAAAATCTGTAACATATGGACAAACATATAATGATTTACCTACACCAACAAGAACGGGTTATTCATTTAGAGGTTGGTATGGTTCATATGATGGAACTGCTGCAAAGGTAGTAAATTATGGACGTGCTTATATGTACACTAATAAATTAAGTGTTCACTTCTCAGCATACATGTCTAACTGGGCTAATTATGGTCGAGCAATATCATGTACTGAAGGTGGTGGATGGAACCTAGAACCAGGAACAAATGTTATTAACTTTGCATGTTATGATTCTGGTGTAGGATATAAGAGTGCTGGATGGGGTGTGGCATTCTCAACATTAGCTGCCGGATGGCATGACTTTGACTTAATATTTAATGGAACTAATGCAAAATTATATGTAGATGGTACTTTAAGAGGAACATCAGCTAATTACTCAAGTGGTAAGATTGGATATCATTCATCCAATTCAATATTTGTAGGTGGTGAAGCTGCAGGAACAGCAACAACTCCAACAACTCCATACTTTAATGGTTATGTTGGTAACCTTGTAATAAAAAATACTGATGCAATAACATCATCAAGTACTTATAATTCAATTAGTGCCCCAGCACAAAATCAAACTTTATATGCAAAATGGGTAGCTAATACATGTACTATTGCTTATAATGCAAATGGTGGTAGTGGTGCTCCAGGTAATACATCATATACTTATGCATCAAGTGGAACAATTAACTTATCAAGTACGGCACCATCAAGAACAGGTTATACATTTAAAGGATGGTCAACATCATCTGTCGCAACAAGTGCAACATATGCTGCTGGAGCTGCATATAATAAATCAAACTGTGGTACTAGTGGTACAACTACTTTATATGCGGTATGGCAAGCAAATACATATACAATAACTTATAATGCAAATGGTGGTAGTGGTGCTCCTGGTTCAACAACATATACATATGCAGCAAGTGGTAATACTAACTTATCAAGTAGTATACCTTCAAGAACAGGATATACATTCAAAGGATGGTCAACATCATCAACTGCAACAAGTGCTTCATATTCAGCTGGACAAGCATGGAGTAGATCAAATGCAAGTAACTATACATTATATGCTGTATGGCAAATAAATACATATACAATAACATTTGCAGGTGTTAATCCAATTAGTACTTCATATGATGGTCAAACAGTTACATTATCAGGTAGTGTAGCTGTACCAGCAGTCGAGTCTAATACATTATCTCTTGCAACTAATACGAATTACGTTGTATCATTCGATTACAAATGTGCAAGTGGATCTAATCAATTCGATGTAGACTTCTTCCCAGATACACTACCACAAACTAATCCAACAGCAACAACAACATTAAGGCATATGGATTGGATAACAAGTTCATCAAATTCAAATATGTCTTCATGTAAATTAAGATTCTTTGATGATATTCAAGGTAGTGGTGAAACAGATATTACAATTACTAATATCATGTTAAGTAAAACTTCAACAAAACAAGTTACATATAATAATACATATGGAGATCTTCCAGCACCAACAAGAAGCGGATATACGTTTGTAGGTTGGTTTACTGAAGAAAATGGAGGAGCACAAGTTATATCTTCCTCAACAATGAATACTCCAGGAAATCATACATTGTTTGCAAGATGGCAAAAGAATGCTCCAAGTTGCTTCCCATGGAAGATGAGTTTAACATGTAGTGGTGCATATTCTGATTTAAGTAAAACTACATATTATGAAACTCAATATATGTGTAATAACGCATGTAATAATAGACCATCTACTGCATTCTGTGGATGTACATGTACACAAAGATCTTGTTAAATAAAAATCTCTAAATCATTAGAGATTTTTTTCTATTATATTGTTAAATTGCTAATAATTTTGTATAATATTTATGGATATATGAAAGGTTGAAGTATATGAATAAGAATAAAATGAGTTTTGG
>JAEEGL013643045.1_pt1 | contig 12495 bp, 9 predicted proteins | sample 9134231 | NCBI WGS metagenome assembly JAEEGL01 (sample SAMN16246548, study PRJNA631951) | gut metagenome | biome: gut microbiome; feature: rumen; material: fiber-attached | host: Bos | place: Iran: Karaj | collected 2018-10
AAATACCCGCTCACCAGCGCCGCCACCAGGACCAGCGCCAGCAAGGCGCAGATCGGTTTATGATCTTCTATCCAAAGTTTCCAGGAGCTCATCGAACACTTCCCTCGTTCTTGTTTCCAGTTCCTTCAGGGAGCCGTTGTTTCGGATGACCATATTCGCCCGTTTGACCTTTTCCCGATCCGGCATCTGGGCCCGTATCCGCCGCAGGGCCGCCGCCTTGGTGGAACCGTCCCGGTCTACGATCCGCTGGACGCGAAAGCTCTGGCGAGCGGTGACCACCACGATCTTCGCTACTTCCCTCTCGTACCCCGCTTCGAACAGCAGCGGCACGTCCCAGACGATCAACCGCTCGGGCGTCTCATCATGGACCCGTTGGGACTCGGCGCAGATCACATCGTGCACGTAGGGATGGATGATCCCGTTGAGTACCGCCAACGATCCCGGGTCAGAGAAGACGATGGACGCCACCTTTTTACGATCCACGGTCCCGTCTGAAAACAGGATATCCCGACCGAAGGCGGCGACGGTTTTCTCGTAGCAGGCCGTGCCCGGGTCCAGGGCATGGCGGGATATCTCGTCCGCGTCCGCCACGAAGGCGCCCCAGGATCGAAAGAGGGTTGAAACGGTGGATTTTCCGGAGGCGATGCCTCCCGTCAAGCCGACGGCTGCATAGTTACTCATTTCGTATCGTACCAGCTCCTGCCCGTGGCCGCTTCGGCGATCAGCTTCACCTTCAAGTCGGCCACCTGTTCCATGCAATCCTCCATGAGCTGCCGGATGGCATCCGCTTCCGTCTCGGGGGCGTCCACGATCAGCTCGTCATGGATCTGCAGCACCAGCTTTCCGGTAAGGCCCGCTTCCCGCAGGGCTCGTTCCACACGGACCATGGCGATCTTGATGATATCCGCGGCGCTGCCCTGGATGGGCATATTCATGGCCACCCGTTCGCCAAAGCTTCGGGTGTTGTAGTTGCTGCTCTTGAGCTCCGGCATGGGGCGGCGGCGGCCGTAGATGGTCTGGGCATACCCCTTTTCCCTGGCCTCCGCCACGCAGTTTTTCAGATACGCCTGGACGCCCGGATAGCGTTCGAAGTACCGGCGGATATAGCTGCCCGCGGTCTTCACGGGAATGCCGAGATTTTGGGCCAGGCCGAAGTCCGAGATGCCGTAGACGATGCCGAAATTCACTGCCTTGGCGGCACTGCGCTGCTCCTTGGTCACCTCGTCGAAGGGGGTATGGAACACCTCCGCCGCCGTGCGCCGATGGATATCCGCGCCGGAATTGAAGGCGTCGATCAGGTTTTCGTCCCCGCTGATGTGGGCCAGGAGCCGAAGCTCGATCTGGGAATAGTCCGCGCCGATGAGCACGTTGCTGGGGGAAGCCACGAAGGCTTTGCGGATCTCCCGACCCTCCGACGTGCGCACGGGGATGTTCTGGAGATTGGGCTCCGCGCTGGAGATGCGGCCCGTAGCCGTCACGCACTGTTTGAAGCTGGTATGGACCCGGCCGTCGGCGGCGATAGATTTCAACAGCCCCTCTACGAAGGTGGCGTCCACCTTAGCGACGAACCGATACTCCGTGATCAACGGCACGATGGGATGCAGGTCCTTGATGGCTTCCAGGGTGTCGCTGTCCGTGGAATAACCGGTTTTATTCTTCTTTTGGGGCGGCAGATGGAGCTTGTCGAAGAGGATGTACCCCAGCTGCTTGGTGGAGAGGATGTTGAATCGCTCCTCCGCCTGGGCGTAGATCTGTTCTGCCAGGTCAGCCTGTCGTTTGGAGAAGGATTCGTGAAGGTGAGACAGCACCGAGCGATCCAGGGCGAAGCCGATGCTCTCCATGGAGAAGAGCACGTCCGCCAGGGGCATCTCCACCTGATCGTAAAGAAAGCGCATACCGTTTGCGTCCAGTTCCCCCATCATTTCCTTCTGCAGCGGGAACAGCAGCCCCGCCGAGGGTGTCTTGCTGTTCAGTCGCTCGAAGCAGAGGGCGGCGTAACTGTCGATGGGATGGTTGCTGGACAGGAGATAGTCGGCGATCATGGCGTCGAAGGCGATGGAAACAGGCGCGATCCCGTCCTCCCGCCAAGCGTGAAGCAGGGCCTTCTTGTCGAAGGTCAGCACCTTTTTCGGAGCGTCGGCAAACAGTATCTCCATAAGATCCCTGCGGGTCACGGGCTCATCGAAGAGGGTATCTCCGCCGATGAACTGATAGGAGCGCTGCCCGTCGTAGGCGAAGGAGAACCCTGGCTCGATGATCAACGCCAGCGCCTCCGCTGCGCCATGGGCGCGGGCGACCTCTCGCACCGCTTCGAGCGACGTGAGTTCCACCGTCTCGCAGGCAGGATGGTCCGCCTTAGGCCTGGTCTCCTCGGCGGCGGGCAGTCGGGACAGTATGCTCCGAAGGCCCAGCTTTTCCAGGAGTTCCCTGGCGCCGGCCATCCTTTCTTCATAGAACAGGCAGTCCTTCAGCTCCGTTTCCACCGGGGCGGCGGTGGTGATGGTGCCCAACCAATAGCTCAGGCGTGCGGAATCTTCGTTCTCCCGCACCCGCTCGCCCAGCTTGCCTTTGATCTCGTCCCCATGGGCGTACACGCCGTCGAGATCGCCGTAGCTTTCCAGCAGCTTCAAGGCGGTCTTCTCCCCCACGCCGGGGACGCCGGGGATGTTGTCGGAGGCGTCGCCCATGAGGGCTTTCAGATCCCGCATATGATCCGGGGTCAGGCCGTAGGCTTCCTTCAGGGTTTGGGGATCGTATTCCACCGTATCCGTGATGCCCTTCTTCGTCAACAGCACGTGGGTGTGCTCCGTGGTCAGCTGCAGGGCGTCCCTGTCTCCCGTGACCAGCAGCACGTCCAGCCCCGCCTGCTCTGCCCGCCGGGACAGGGTGCCCAGGATATCGTCCGCCTCATAGGAGGGACATTCCACCACGGCGATATCCATCTGCCGCAGGATATCCTTCAGGATGGGCATCTGGGTCCTGAGGTCGTCCGGCGTGGGCTTGCGGCCGGCCTTGTATTCGTCGTATTTGAGGTGCCGAAAGGTGGGCCCATGGACGTCGAAGGCCACCGCCATATGGCTGGGCTTGCGATCCACCAGCTTCAGCAGCATGCCCAAAAAGCCATGGAGCGCGCCCGTAGGCGTGCCGTCCCGGCTGGACATGGGCGTTTGAAGAGCATAGAACGCCCGATACATCAAACTGTTTCCGTCGATGACGATAAAAGGATGGTCCATGGTCACTCCTTCACGATTGCATACACCAGGGGCGACGGATCGGGTTTCTCGGCGGAGATGGTCATGCTCTCATGGAGCAAGGCGACGGCCTCCTCCAGATGGGATCCTTCGTTCACGTACAAGGTGCAGAAGGGCTCCTTCACGGATACGGGATCGCCCACCCGCTTGTGCATCACCAGGCCCACCGCAGGATCGATGGCGTCCTCCTTCTTCGCCCGACCGGCGCCCAGCATCTGGGAAGCTATACCGATCTTTTCCGCCACCAGGCCGGCAAGATACCCGTCCTGCAGGGGGTAGACCTCCACGAGGCGGCGGACCCGGCAGAGTTCCTTGATCTTTTCCGCATCGATATAGGCAGGGTCGCCGCCCATGGCTTCGATCATTCGGCGCAGCTTTTCGAGTCCAGCGCCGCTGCGCAGGGCGGTAAGAAGCTTCTCCTTCCCCTCCTCCTCCGTGGCGGCGAGGTCGCTGAGCATGAGCATGTGGGCCCCCAGCAGGAGGCTCACCTGCACCAGGGGTTCGTCCTCCGGCACCAGTCCGGAAAGGACGTTCACCGCCTCCTGGACCTCCAGGGCGTTGCCCACGGCGAGGCCCAGGGGCTGGTTCATATCCGTGATGATGGCTTCGCAGCGGCGGCCCAGGTGCGCACCGATGCGCACCATCAGGGAAGCCAGCTTCTTGGCATCCTCCACGGTCCGCATGAAGGCGCCTGAGCCTACCTTCACGTCCAGCACGATGGCGTCCGCCCCGGCGGCCAGCTTTTTGCTCATGACGCTGGAGGCGATCAACGGTGTGCTGCCGATGGTGGCGGTCACGTCCCGCAGGGCGTACAGCTTTTTGTCGGCGGGCACCAGGTTTCCGGACTGGCCGATGACGGCGAGACCGTTTTCCCGCACGATATCCATGAACCGATCCAGGGGCTGCTCGATGTTCACCCCTGGGATGGATTCCAGCTTGTCCAGCGTACCGCCTGTGTGTCCCAGGCCGCGGCCGGACATCTTGGCCACCGTACCGCCGCAGGCCGCCACCAAAGGCGCCACGATCAGCGTGGTGGTGTCGCCTACGCCGCCGGTGGAATGCTTGTCCACCTTGATCCCCTTTAGGGGCGAGAGGTCCACCGTATCGCCGCTGTGCATCATGACGTCGGTGAGGATGGCGGTCTCCCGATCCGTCATGCCCCTGAACACCACGGCCATGAGGAAGGCAGCCACCTGATAGTCGGGGACCTGCTCGTTCACGTACCCCAATATCAGCTCCTCGATCTCCTCGCGGCTCAGTTCTCCGCCGTCCCGCTTCTTCTCGATAATATCGACGATACGCATCCTTTGTCCCTCCTGTCAACTTTGATTTCCTCGGTGTGGATATTGCCGTTCCCATCGTATTCGGTCAGGATCACCCTGTCGAAGGTGAGCAATCGTTTGGAGAAGGCATACAGCTCTTCCGGGTCCTCTACGGGCATTGCCGCACAAGCGGGGCAGCTCAGCCCCCTGGCACAGAGGCGGATATCCGTGAACCCCCGGCCTTTGGCGATGGAGACCGCTTTTCCCAAGCCGTATTCTTCACTCAGCGGAGCCGAGATATCCGGCACGGTAAACCCGTCGATCAGCAGCCGATATCCCGGCAGAATGCCGAAGAGGCACCGATGCTTCTCTCCCGCTGCATCCGGGATCATCTCGGAGAACAGCCGTCCGTGGCGAAAAGCCGTCGCCGTGTAGACCGTACCCTCGCCGCCGAAGCTGAGGGGCAGCATCTTTAGATACAGGCTGTCATCCTGCTCGTACAGCTCCCGCATGGTCCTGCGGCACAGAGCTTCCCGCTGATGATACGGCAGCTCTCCCTTGGGCAGGATCAGCGCCGTATGCCGAAAACGCGCCTTCTCCTGTCGCTCGATACGGTCCGGGAAAAAGCCTTCGCAGCCCGCCTGGGGGACGACTTTTCGCTCCGGCGTGATCTCGGCCAACATCTTCGTTTCGGTGAACAGCTCCAGAAAGTTCTCCTGCGCCACAGGCCAATACAGGGCCAGGGCGCTCATGAGCCGTCCGTCCTGCCGCCAGAGAAGGCTGTTTTTCCGGCTGGGTGTGATGCTCTTTGGGGCGACGATGGCTATATAAATCGGCTGATCCGAGTCGAACAGCTCCGCCGATTCCGCCTCCAGCAGGGCGCTGTCCGTCAGATCCGCATAGCGGAGCGCCGGTAAAACATAGGACCAGCACCGCTTTTTGGTCTCAAGGGAAAAATCCTGTACGGGAAATCGGAATGCAACGGGAAAACCGCCCCAGTTCATGCTTCGCCCTCCTTCTCCAACTGTGCTCTCTTGTTCTCGGCCAGCTCCAACGCCTCGTACAGCCGGCTCTCCTCGTCCTGCAGCTGACCCAAAGCGACGCATAGCCGCTGCATCTGTCCAAAGTCGCCTCGGGTCTCTGCCTCGGCAATGGCCGATTCAGCGTTTTTCTGAGCCCTCTCGTTCTCTTCGATGGCCCGTTCCGTTTTGGCGACCTCCTGCCGTGCCGCCGTCAAAGCGGCCTTATACTCCTTCTGACGAAGGTAATAGTTGTTCCGGCTTTCCGCCGGCGGTTTCTCCTGTTTGGAAACGGGCCGTGTCATCAATCGGTCGAAGACGGTGCCTTCCTCCTCGTCCGATTCCACAAAGCCGTCCTTCTCCAACAGGATCACCCGGTCCGCCATGCGCTCCACCAGATACCGGTCGTGGGTCACGATCAGGATCGTCCCGCCGAAGGCCTCCAGCGCCCGCTCCAGCACCTCGCAGCTGGCGATGTCGAAGTGGTTGGTGGGCTCGTCCAGAAGGAGCACGTTGGCGCCGCTGAGCACCAGCTGCAGCAGCTTGATCCGAGCCCGCTCCCCGCCGGACAGGGATCCGATGCGCTTATAGATATCATCCCCGCGAAAGAGGAACGCGCCCAGGTAGTTGCGCAGCTCTCCCTCCAAGGCGTGGGGAAAGGCGTTTTGCATCTCCTCCAGAATGGTGAACTCCGGCGTCAGGCTGTCGGTATTCTGCTGGAAGTACCCCAGCCGTACCCCGGCGCCCAGACGGAAGTGGCCCTCCGTAGGCATCATCTGGCCCGTCAACACCTTCAAAAAGGTGGATTTTCCGCAGCCGTTGGCGCCTACCAGGCAAACCGTCTGCCCCTTCCAGATGAGCAGATCCGCATGCCGGAACACGTTCCTGTCCCCGTAGGACACCCCCAGATCCCGAACGTCGATGATCTCGTTGCCGGAGGGCTCGGCGCCTCGAAAATGGAAGTGGATGGCGGCCGGGTCCTTTTCCGGGGGCACCAGCCCTTCCCTCAGCCGTTCGATCTGCTTCTCCTTGGAAGCGATGGTCACATAGTTCCTGGCCTGGTTCCACCGCCGCTGTTGGGCGATGATGCCCTCGATGCGCCGTATCTCCTTCATGGTCTGCTGGTACCGTCGAGCCGCGATCTGCCGCTCGTCCATCTTCAGCTCCACGTGGCGGGTATAGTTGCCCCGGGTGGCGATGAGGTGGCCGTTCTCCAGCTCCAGCACCCGATTCACCGAAGCGTCCAGGAAGGCGCGGTCGTGGGAAACCAGCACGTACGCTCCCTTATAGCCGCTCAAAAACTCCTGCAGGTAGCAGATAGCGGCCACGTCCAGGTTGTTGGTGGGCTCGTCCAGCAGCAGCAGATCCGCCTTTTTCAGGATAGCCCTGGCCAGCATGGCTTTGGCGATCTGCCCGCCGCTGAAACGGACGATAGGCCGCGTCAGCTCCTCCTCCGTAAAGCCAAGGCCCAGCAGGGTCGAACGGGTCATGTTCCGAAAGGTCAGCCCGCCCTCCTGCTGAAAGCGTTCCATGAGCCTGAACTGTCGATCGATGAGCCGCCGACGGTCGTCCTCCGCTGCCGAACCGATGCCCGCAGCGATATGGGACAGCTCCTCTTCCCAGCGAAGCAGCTCCTGATGGGCCGAGAGGACGTAATCGTACAGACTCACGTCCTCCGACAGCTTCGGCAGCTGCTCCACGCAGGCGACGGTGCATTGAGGGCTGACGGAGATATAGCCTGCATCCGGCTTGATGAAGCCCTCCATCATATGGATCAGCGTGGATTTGCCGCAGCCGTTTACGCCGATAAGGCCGATATGATCCTTCGGCCCGATCTCAAACGATATATCGGAAAAAAGGACCCTTTCGGCGAACTCTTTCCGCACCTGCACAACATTCATGATAGCCATACTTTTCCATATGCAGTATAGCACACAATACGGATAATGGGAACCTTTTGCAAAAAATTCAAACTTTGGACATGACGAAAAAGGTCGAGTCATGTATACTGATATAGAGGCATAGATTGCACATGAAACGGCGTAAGCTTCCCTATATCCATATTCTGCCGCGGGTCCTGCTGGGGGTCCTTTTGTTCGGCATCCTTTTGGCGTTGTTGTACGTGCCTCTGATCTCCCGCAATATGCTTTCCATCAGCGCCCTTGCCGACGCGGCCACCTCCGTGCCCACCGCTACGCCCGCCCCTCCGGTGCAAACCCTTTCCCCTACGCCCTTTACTACACCTGCCCCTACGGCGATCCCCACCGAAGCGCCGAGCACCCCTGCGACCGACGTGGTGACCGTTTCCAAGTATTCCACCCTTCGTATAGGCGACGACAACGCTTCCGTGATCTCCTTGCAGCAGCGGCTCACCGATTTAGGGTATCTGGATTCCGATATGCCCGGGTCCCAGTATAACGAGTCCATCGCCAGCGCCGTCGTTCTGTTTCAGCGTGCCTGCGATATGGAGCAGACGGGCGTCGCCGACACCGCTACACAGGCCTCCCTCTTTGCGGACAATGCCCAAACCTACCGCATCAAGCGTTCGGATATCGGCACCGACGTGCTGCGTTTGCAGCAACGGCTGGCTGAATTAGGGTACTATACCGACCGGATAAACGGGTATTTCGGGCCCAACACGGAGCAAGCCGTCATGCTCTTTCAGGCCATCAACGGCTTGACCGTCAGCGGAGAGCTGGATTTCTTCGCCTGGGCTGTCCTCTATTCGGACGATGCTCTGGCCGTTCCTTCCCTGCCGACGGATACGCCTACCCCCAGGCCGACGCCCAGGCGCACCACAGCCAACCGCACCTCCGGCACGACCAGGAAGGCCACTGCAAAAGCCACGGCGAAGAAGACCGCCACGCCTAAGCCCGCAGCGACGAAGCCTTCTTCCGGCAAAAAGACCTATTCCAGCATCGTAGCCGCTGCCCAGGATCAGCTGGGAAAGCCCTATGTATGGAGCGCCGAAGGACCGGATTCCTTCGATTGTTCCGGCCTGGTGTATTACTGCCTGAAGCAAAGCGGCCACAGCGTCAGCCGTCAAAGCTCCCGAGGCTTCTCACAGAACAACAGCTGGAAGCTGATCACCTCCATGAGCGATCTGCGCGCCGGCGATCTGGTGTTCTTCAAGAGCGATTCCAGCAATTCTGTGAACCATACCGGCATCTGCATCAGCAACAGCGTCATGATCCACGCCTCCTCCTCCAAAGGGCAGGTGGCCAAGAGCAATCTTCATCAGGCATACTGGGAGCGCAACTTCGTTTGCGGCAGACGTCCATGAGCTGTGATCTTTGCCCCCGTCATTGCAGCGTGAACAGAACCGAGCAGCGGGGCTTTTGCGGCTGCAGCGATGTCATGCGCATCGCCCGTATCGGGTTGCACCGCTACGAGGAGCCCTGTATCTCAGGAGAGGGCGGCTCGGGCGCGGTGTTCTTTTCCGGCTGCAATCTGCGGTGTGTATTTTGTCAGAATAAGGTGCTCCAGTCCGGCAGACTGGGACAGGATTTCACGCCGGAAGCGCTGTCGAAAGCCATGCTGGAGCTGCAGCGCATCGGTGCGGAGAACATCAATCTGGTCACCCCTACGCCCCATGTGAACGGCATCCTGACCGCCATCGACATGGCCAGAGATGGCGGCTTGCGCCTGCCCATCGTCTACAATACCAACGGATATCTGTCTGTGGAAACTGTGGATAAGTTAAAAAATCATGTGGATATCTGGCTGCCCGACTTCAAATATCACGATCAGCGACTGGCGGATCGCTTTTCTGCCGCGCCCCAGTATTTCGAAACCGTCCTGGCTGCCATCGGCCGCATGTTGGAGGTCAGCGGGCAGTTGGAATTGGATGCAGGCGACCGCGCAAAAAAAGGCGTCCTCATCCGACACCTTGTGCTGCCCGGCTGCGTATACGACACCCGGGATATATTGACTGCCATCAGGGATCGCTTCGGCAGGGAAACCTATCTGTCGCTGATGCATCAGTTCACGCCTCAGCCGGACGGGAAACCGCCTCTCGATCGTCGGCTGACGAAACGGGAATATGACAACGCCGTCAGCGCCTGTCTCGATCTCGGCTTTACCCGCGTGTTTATCCAGGAGGCCCTGTCCGCCACCTTTGCCTACACGCCGGAATTCTCCGACGAGGTCACCGTTCAGTCCTGACCCTTCAGTACATATCGCTCCAGGAACCAGGCCACGCCCTCCTCGCTTTGCGCGGGGATGATCATATCCGCCGCCGCCTGGACGCTTTCCTTTCCGTTTCTCACACAGCAACCCACGCCGGCCCACTCGATCATATCCTGATCCAGGGTGTTGTCGCCGATGGCGCACGTCTCTGCCCGATCGATACCCAGCTGTTCTGCCAGCGCCTTTACCGCCGACCCCTTGGTGACGCTGATATCGCCGATCTCGATGAAGCCCGGCTTGGAGCCCAGGGCATGCAGGTGCTTAGGCAACCGTTCTGACACCAGACGCTTGTACGCCTCTTCCTCTGCGGGAGGCGCATAGATAAGCACCTTGGGCACCCCGCTCAGATCATGTTCCAACAGCTCTTCGTCCGTCCGGCAGGGCAGTTTCTGATAGGCGCAGTACTGCCTGGCAAACTCTGTCATGCGCTGGAAGATCACCTCGTCCCCCTGATAGATCTGCACATGCAGCCCCAGGTCGTTGGCGATGCGGATGCAGGCGGCCACGTCCTCTTCCCTCAGGAACCGATGGATGCGGGGCGCACCGCTATCATACGCCGCCACCAGCGCGCCGCCGAAGCAGATGATGTAGTGGAACCCATCCCCCAGCTGGCGACGGATAGCTTCCGTCCCCAAATACCCCCGGCCCGTGGCCAGCACGATCTCCACCCCCTGGGCTTGCGCCTGACGAAGGGCGTTCAACGAGCGCTGCGGGATGATGGAGGAATGATCCACCAGGGTATCGTCGATATCCAATGCCACCAAACGAATATTCATCGTTTACTCTCCTTTTCCCATAGCGGTGCGTACGTCCCCGGCCATATACAGGGACCCGATGGCCAGCAGCACGTCCTCCGACTGCGCTTCAGACAGCATTTTCTTGACGCCGTTTTTTACCGTGCCCACCGGTTCGGCTTCGCCGCCCAGGGCGCGTATCTCCTCCGCCAGGGCTTCCGCGCTCATGGCGCGGGGCGAATCCGGCTGGACGGTGATAAAGCGCTTCGCCTGGGGCAGGAGCTGACGGATCATATCCCCATGGTCCTTGTCCGCCATGACGCCCATCATCACGGTCACCTTCTTTTCAGGGAACAGCTCCTTCAGCGTCTCCGCCGCGGCACGGAAGCCATGGGGGTTATGGCCCCCGTCAAGCAAAAACACCGGTTTTTCCGACAACAGCTCCATCCGCGCCGGCCAGCGGACCGCCGCCATGCCCTCGTACACCGCGGCATCGGGAATGGAAAGGCCGCCCTTCTTCAGCTCCTCCACCGCCGTCAGGACCACGGCGGCGTTTTTGATCTGATGGCTGCCGATCAGGGGCAGGTGGATATGGGTGTAGGCGCCGAAGGACAGATCGTGGCCATGCAACGTATGGGCGTGATCTGTGACGCGGCTGTGATCGGTGACCACCAGCCGGGAACCGACTCGCTGACAGGTATTCGAAAACACCCTGTCCGCCTCCGGGTTCTCCCCATAGATCAGCGTGGTCCCGCCCGGCTTGATGATGCCGGCCTTGGCGGAGGCGATCTCGGTCATGGTGTCGCCCAGATACTTCATATGATCGAACCCCATGGCGGTGATGATCGTGAGCAGCGGCGTGTCGATCACGTTGGTGGAATCGAATTCGCCGCCCATGCCCACCTCCAGGACCACTACGTCGCAGCGCTGCTCCTTGTAGTACAGCATGGCGGCGCAGGTGATGAGCTCGAACTCCGACGGCTGATTGGGCATGCCGTCCACGATGGGCCGGATGCGCTCGAACACGTCCACCAGATCCTGATCCGGGATAGGGTCGCCGTTTATGGCGATGCGCTCGTTGAAGCGATTCACGAAGGGCGACGTATACAGCCCCGTCCTGTACCCCGCCGCCTGCAGGATGGAAGAGAGCATGGCGCAGGTGGAGCCCTTGCCGTTGGTCCCGGCCACATGGATAAATCGCAAATCCTTCTGGGGATCGTCCAGAAGCGACAGCAGCTCCCGGGTACGGGCAAGGCCGTCCTTGGTACCCTTCCAATATGCGCTGTGGATGTATGCTATGGTTTCTTCGTAATTCATGGGCGACCGCCTTTGCTGTAAGTTCTTTTGGACATTATATCACGGCTGCAAGGTAATGCAAGGCAGAAAGAAAGCCCGCCTGAGTTCAAGCGGGCGATTCCGAAAGGCAATGCTTATTCGTCAGCGTAGTTGTTGAAGTAGTTCTGCACCAATACGATGGGCGTTCCTTTATCGCCGCTGCCGCTGGTGAGGTCGCACAGGGACCCGATGAGGTCCGTGAGCCGCCGGGGCGTGGTCCCCTGGGAGACCATCTGGCCCTTGAGGCTGGCGTTCTTCTCCCGGATCCGCTGCTGGATGGCCTGGCGAAGCTCGGCGCCGCTGAGGCCCTTGAAATCGTTGTCGGCCAGGTACTTGAGCTTCAACTCGTTGGGCAGGCCGTTGAGCCCCGCGGTGAAGCCGGGAGAGACTACCGGGTCCGCCAGCTCCCAGATCTTGCCTACGGGGTCCTTAAAGGCGCCGTCGCCGTAGACCATGGCCTCCACATGGACGCCGGTGCGGGCGATGAACTCCGCCTGGATGGCTTCCGCCACCGCCTGGGCGTTCTTGGGGAAGAGCTTGACGGTGTTCTCCGTGGCCTTGTTGGAGCCCAGGAGGCCATACTCCGGCTGGCAGCCGCTGCCGTCCACGGGCTCGTTCATGATATCGCACAGGGTCAGGACCTTCTTGGCCCCGGCCTTCAGCAAACGCTTCTTGGTCCGCTCCCGCTCATGGATGTTGGCGCAAA
>JAEEGL014167050.1_pt1 | contig 12495 bp, 7 predicted proteins | sample 9134231 | NCBI WGS metagenome assembly JAEEGL01 (sample SAMN16246548, study PRJNA631951) | gut metagenome | biome: gut microbiome; feature: rumen; material: fiber-attached | host: Bos | place: Iran: Karaj | collected 2018-10
GCGGTTTCAATGGCGGTGGTATAGGCCTCGGGCACCTGAATGAGCTGAAATACCGTGCCCCGGATGCCCCTGAGCGTGCCGTGGGATTTTTCGCGCATCACGGCCTTTACGCTACCCTGGTAGCCCTCCATGTTCTTTTCGGTATCTTCCAGAAATTTCAGGCGCTGCTGCATCGAGAGCAGCTCCAGCTTTTTGGCCTCGTACGTCTCTTTGCGCTCGGCCAACTTTTCTTCGCTCTTTTTCAGCTTGAGCGCGGCGCCGGAGCGCATGTTCACGAGGGCGGTAAGGCCGTTTTTCGCGGTTTCCAGCGTCTGCTCCTCGGCGGCTTTGCGCTGCGAGAGCGTATCGTCGGTCTGTTTGCGGGCGGCAATGGCTTCGTCGATCTCGGCCATGCGCTTTAATATCTCTTCCACCGCGGAATTGGCGCCGCTCAGCTCGATCTTCAAGTCGGAAATGGCGGTCACGGCGGCGGTCAGGCGGTCGCTCACCTGATTATATTCGTCGGAATAGGCCTCGTCTTCACTCTTGAGCCCGGCCATCTGCGCGCCCAGCGCGGTAAGCTTTTCCCGCAGCCCGGCAATGAGTTCGTCCAGCTCGGAAACGCGGGCAAGCACCGCGGCTTTTTCGGCGTCCGCCTCGTGCATGCTCTTTTCCTGCAGGAAGATATCGGCGTCGATGCGTTCGGCGGTTTCGTTGTTGTGGGCTACCGAGTTTTCGTATACGGCGGCCTGCGCCTCCAGCGCGGCGGCCTCTTCCTCGATGCCGGCGTTTTTGGCGCGCAGCTGCTCCATGCCCACGTTGCAGTCGCGGATCTCCTGCGAAGCGTCGTCTATGGCGGCGGAAAGGGCGTCCAACGCGGCGCACACGTCGTCGTACTGCGCCCGGGCGATATCCAGCTTGTTGGCCTGCTCGCGCACCACCCGTGCGGAGCGCTCCAGCGTATTCAGCCACAGGCCGATCTGCAGCTCCTTGCGCTCGGCGGCCAGCAGAAGAAACTGCTGTGCCTTGATGGACTGCTTTTCGAGCGGCCCCACGCGGGATTTCAGCTCCGCCACGATATCTCTGAGGCGAACCAGATTTTCTTCGGTCTGATCGAGGCGCTTGATGGCGTCGGCGCGGCGGTAGCGGTAGTGGGAGATGCCGGCGGCCTCTTCAAACATATCGCGGCGGTTTTCGGATTTGACCGATACCAGATCGTCCACCTTGCCCTGGCTCACCATAGAATAGCCGTCGCGGCCGAGGCCCGTATCCATAAAGAGCTCGTCCACGTCCCTGAGGCGCACGGTTTTGCCGTTGATGAGATAGGCGGAATCGCCGGAACGGTAGTAGCGGCGGGTAACGCTGACCTCGTTTTCGGGGTTATTCAGCGCGTGATCGGAATTATCCAGCCGCAGCGTGACCTCCGCAAAGCCCTGCGGGCGGCGGGTGGCGGTGCCGGAAAAGATCACGTCCTCCATTTTGGCGCCGCGCAGCTGCTTGGTGGACTTTTCGCCCAGCACCCAGCGCACCGCGTCCGCGATGTTGGATTTGCCGCTGCCGTTCGGGCCCACAACGCCCGTGATACCGTGCTCGAACGTGAGCACAGTTTTATCGGCAAAGGATTTGAATCCCTGAATTTCCAATGCTTTTAAGTACATGTAGTTCCCCTGTCTGATAAGTGTGTTGTGTGTTGTGTGTTGCGTTTTGTGTGTTGCGTATGCTTAATTCTTTATAATTTGCGGTTTGTAGGGTTCCGCGCCCTCGGTTTCGCGTATTTTCAGCCGGTATCCGCGCGCGCGGAAATACATAAGGTTTGTACGCTTCTGCCCGGCGGCCTTCGAGGCGTGCCCGGGCGGGACGAGCAGCGTATATTCGCCCGGGGGCAGCCCCTCGAGCAGCTCTCCGGCGGAATCCCGGTAGATGCGGGCTTCGCACAGCTCCCGGAAGGCAGGGTGGTACGGGCCTGCCACGTAGCTTTTTTCCACGTCAGCGCCCGCGTGCAGCCCCAGGCGGATCACGGGGATCCCTGCGGCAGAAAACCGCAAAAGCAGCTTCGCGCAAAGGCTTACGCTCTGCGCCAGCGTGGGCGGCGCATAAGCGCCGCTGCGGTAATACTCCGCGAGGCGCGTGCCCTCCAGCACCACGGTGGGGTAAATGCGCACGGTATCGGGCTGCAGCCCGATGAGCGCTTCGGCGGTGGCAAGGTCGGTTTCGTCCGTGCTGCCGTAAAGCCCCGTCATCATCTGCAGGCCCAGCGAAATGCCGGATTGCCGGATCAGCGCGCTTGCCCGCTCGGTATCGGCGGGCGTGTGGCCCCGCTCGTTTTTGCAAAGCACTTCCGCATTCATGCTCTGCGCGCCCAGCTCTATGGCGGCAACGCCGTAACCCTTCAGAAACGCCAGCGTTTCTTCATCGATCGCGTCGGGCCGGGTGGAAATACGGATCCCGGAAAAGGCGGTTTGCAGATACGGCGCGGCGGTTTCAAGGCACATTTGCTGTGTGGCACGGTCGATGGCGGTAAAGCTGCCGCCGAAAAAGGCGATCTCGCTGTTCTCCCTGTCGTGGGGGCAGGCAGCCGCCGTTTCGCAGGCCGCTATGATCTCCTCCCGGGTGATGGGGCTCCCCTGCCCTGAAATAGCCCGCTGGTCGCAGAACACGCACCGGTGGGGGCAGCCCATGTGGGGCACGAACAGCGAAACGTTGACGTGCTTCATAGCTGAAGGCCCATCAGCTTCAGCGCTTCCCTCGCGGCGGCCTGCTCCGCCTTTTTCTTGGAGCGGCCGGTACCGGAGGCAATACAGTTGGTGTTTAAGAACAGATCTACGGTAAAGGTCTTATCGTGGTCGGGGCCGGATTCCGCCGCCAGCACGTAAGAGAGGTGGTCTTCGGGATTGTGCTGCACGATCTCCTGCAGCTTGGTCTTATAATCGGTAACCAGCTCCACGTCGGTTTGCGCGGTGCGGATGAACCGCAGCACGAATTCCTTGGCGGCCTCCATGCCGCCGTCCAGATAGATGGCGGCGATCACGCTTTCGAAGGCGTCCGAAAGGATGCTGGGGCGCTCGGCGCCGCCGGTGTGCAGCTCCCCCTTGCCCAGCAGCAGATGGCGGCCGAGGTCGATCTGCCGGGCGAATTCCGCCAGCGATTTTTCACATACCGCCGCGCTGCGCAGCTTGGTGAGCTCCCCCTCGGGCGTGCCGGGCATGGTGGTGAACAGATACTCCGCCGTAATAAAGCCCAGAACAGAATCCCCGAGGAACTCGAGCCGCTCGTTGTTGTTGAGCCCGCCCTTTTCGTTGGCGTAGGAGGAATGCGTGACCGCCAGCTCCAGCAGGGAGGGATCCTTGAATTTGTAATTTATCTTTGACTGTAGTGATTTCATATCTTTTCAGTTTTGAGTGTTGCGTGTTGAGTTTTGAGAGGTTTCACTCTCATTCCTCATGCCTCATTTCTCATTCCTCATTGTTGATTGCGTTTTCCAGATCTGCCAGCGCGCGCTGGGCCAGCATGGCATAGCGCAGCTTTTTATCGCGCACGCGTTCCTCCAGCGGCGGCAGCAGCCCCATGGCGGCGCCCATCGGCTGAAAATCGGTAACGGTTTCGTCCGCCACGTAGCGGCTCATGGCGCCCAGCATGGTGGTTTCGGGCAAAACCAGCGGCGCCTCGCCCAAAATGAACCGGGCCGCGTTGATGCCGGCCAGAATGCCGGAACCGGCGGATTCCATATAGCCCTCCACGCCGGTGATCTGCCCCGCGAAGAACAGCGACGGCCGGTTCTTTACGGCGTAGGCGGGGGTAAGCAGCCCCGGGGATTTCAGGAAGGTATTGCGGTGCATGACGCCGTAGCGCACGAACTCCGCGTTTTTCAGCGCAGGGATCATGGAGAACACCCGCTGCTGTTCGCCGAATTTCAGGTTGGTCTGGAACCCCACCAGATTGTAGAGCGTACCGGCGGCGTTCTCTTTGCGCAGCTGCAGCACCGCCCAAGGACGGTGGCCGGTGGCGGGGTCCCTGAGCCCCACGGGCTTCATGGGGCCGAAGCGGATGGTGTTTTCGCCCCGGGCAGCCATCACCTCGATGGGCATACAGCCCTCGTAAACGCCGTCTTTTTCAAAGTCGTGCAATATCACCCGCTCGGCGGAAACCAGCGCCGTGTAGAACGCCTCGTATTCCTCTTTGTTCATGGGGCAGTTCACGTAGTCGTCGCCGCCCTTTTCGTAGCGGGACTGCACGAAGGCGCGGCGCATATCGATGCTTTCGGCGGTCACGATGGGGGCGGCTGCGTCGAAAAAGCTGAGGGGCGCGCCGCACAGCCCGGCAATATCGGCGCTCAGAGCTTCGCTGGCCAGCGGCCCAGCCGCCACGATCACCACGCCCTCGCGGGGGACGGCGGTAACCTCTTCGCGTACGATCTCTATATTCGGCTCGTTTTCGATCTCTTTGGTTACGGCGGCGGAAAACAGATCGCGGTCCACCGCCAGCGCGCCGCCCGCGGGCACGGCCGTTTCTTTGGCGCACCTTACGCACACCGAGCCAAGCAGCTCCATTTCGGCCTTGAGCAGGCCCGCGGCGCTCTCAACGCGCTGTGCCTTGAAGGAGTTGGAGCACACCAGCTCGCACAGGTTTTCGCTTTTATGCGCCGGGGAAAACCGCACCGGCTTCATTTCATACAGCTTTACGCGGATATTCCGCCGCGCCAGCTGCATGGCCGCCTCGCACCCGGCGAAACCGCCGCCGATGACGGTGACCTCACTCATCGGATTTCTTCCCCCTTGCGGAGCCCTCGTAACCGCAGCCCTCGGCAAGGCAGTGCAGCTTGCCGGCGCGGGTACGGAACAGGGTTTTGCCGCACTTGGGGCAGGCCTGCCCGGTGGGCTTATCCCAGGTCATAAAGTTGCATTCGGGGTAATTGGAGCAGCCGAAGAAGGTGTGGCCTTTTTTGCTCTTTTTGCCGATCACCTCGCCGCCGCATACGGGGCAGCGGCCTTCGGTATTTTCCACGAAGGGCTTGGTGTTTTTGCAGGCGGGGTAATTGGGGCAGGCCAGGAACTTGCCGAAGCGGCCCACCTTGACCACCATGTTGGCGCCGCACTTTTCGCACACCACGTCCGTTTTATCGGATTCGAGGCTGATCTTGACGCCCTCCATGGAGGATTTCGCCTTTTGCAGCGTATCTTCAAATTCATCGTAGAACACGTGCAGCATCTTTACGTAGTCGTAGCCGCCGGCCTCGATCTTATCGAGATCCGCCTCCATGCCCGCGGTGAATTTGGTGTTCACGATCTTGGGGAATTTTTCTTTGAGCAGCGCGGTGATGGCCGTTCCCAGCTCGGTGGGCTTCAGGGTCTTTTTGGATTCCCGCTCCACGTAATCGCGGTCCAGAATGGTGGAAAGAATGGACGCGTAGGTGCTGGGGCGGCCCACGCCGGTTTCCTCGAGCATTTTGATGAGGCTGGCCTCGGTGTAACGTTGGGGCGGCTGGGTGAAGTGCTGCTCGTCCTTCAGATCCTTCAGCTTGAGAAGGGCGTCCGCGGCCAGCTCGGGCAGGGCGGTTTTGCCCTCTTCGTCTTCGTAGGAGTTATCGTACAGGGCGGTGTAGCCGTCGAACCGCACGGCGTAGCCGTTGGCGGAAAATACGATATAGCGGGTTTCGTCCCCCTGCGAGGCGCGGATCTCGGCCTTCACCGTATCCTGCAGCGAGTTTGCCATCAGGCTGGCAAGAAAGCGCCGCCAGATGAGGGAGTAGAGCTTATACTGCTCCGAGGTGAGGGAGCTTTTCGCATCCTCGGGGGTAAGGTACACGTTCGAGGGACGGATGGCCTCGTGGCCGTCCTGCGCGGAGGCGCGGGATTTGAAGTAACGGGGCTTATCGGGCAGGTATTTTTCGCCGTAGCGCTCCGAAATGAAGCGGTTGCCCTCGGCGCGGGATTCCTCGCTGATGCGCAGCGAATCGGTACGCATGTAGGTGATGAGACCCACGCTGCCGTAGCCTTCGACCTCTACGCCTTCATAGAGCTCCTGCGCCACCTTCATGGTGCGCTTGGCGGTAAAGCCCAGCTGGCGGGAGGCCTCCTGCTGCAAAGTGGAGGTGATGAACGGGGGCGAGGGCTGCTTTTTGCGCACGCCCTTTTTCACCTCCGCCACCCGGTAGGCGGCGCCTTCGAGGCGGGCGAGGATCGCCTTGGTTTCGGCCTCGTTGTTCAGCTTGATTTTGCCGGTTTCGTCGCCGGTAAAGGCGGCCTTGAACTGCTTTTTGGAGGTGGGTGGCGTGAGCGTTGCCTCAATGGTCCAGAATTCCTCGGGCACAAAGCGGGCGATCTCCTCTTCCCTGTCCACCACCAGCCGCAAGGCCACGCTCTGTACGCGCCCGGCGGAAAGGCCGCGATGGATCTTTTGTGAAATAAAAGGCGACAGCCGATAGCCCACGAGCCGGTCCAGAATGCGGCGCGCCTGCTGGGCGTTCACCAGATCCAGATCGATCTTCGAGGGGTGCGCGATGCCGTCGCACACGCTGCGCTTGTTGATCTCGTTGAATTTCACGCGGTTGGTGAGGTTCATATCCAGCCCCAGCACCGTTGCCAGATGCCACGAGATGGCTTCCCCTTCGCGGTCGGGGTCCGTTGCGAGATACACGGTATCGCTCTTATCCGCCAAAGCCTTGAGCTCGGCGATGAGCTTTTCCTTCCCCTTGATCACCGTATAGTTGGGCTCGAAATCGCGGTTCACGTCCACGCTGAGCTTTGTGGAATACAGATCCCTCACGTGCCCCATGGACGCGCGCACCTCATAGCCCGCGCCGAGATATTTCTGAATGGTTTTCGCCTTGGCAGGCGACTCCACGATCACCAAATTCTGCATTGCAATCTGATCCTCTCAAAAATGATTTTTTTGATATATGAATGAAATAATTCCTAATTCCGGATTTTTAATTGTACCCTGTCTCCCGGCAGCGTTTCTGCCAGATCCGCCAGCTCCAGCATGGTAACGGCCGTCATCACCTGCGGCGGCGTAAGAGCCGTAGCTGCGGCGAGATCGTCCAGCCCCAGCGGGGTCTCCTCCAAAGCGAGGAACACGGCGCGGGTATCGCCCGTAAGCCCCTGCGCGTCGGCGATCTTCTGCCTGAGCGCCACCGCCTCCAGCGGCAGCTTTGCGGGCTGCGCCGGTTTCGGCGCGGGGTTCGGGCGGGCGCGGGGTTCGTCCGGCCGGGCAACGAGTATATTATACAGCGGCAGAGCCTCTTCCAGATTCGCGCCGTTGAGCACCGCGAACTGCTCCGGCGAGCAGGCCTTCGGGTTCAGAATCAGGGGCAGGTCGGCCCCCTCGTCCGCCAGCGGCACGCTTTTTTTTGGTTTTCCGTAAAACGCAAGCGCGTCGGCGGCGTCCGATACGGGAACGGCGCCCTCGGCGATCAGCTTTTCGCAGCCCGCAGAGGGGCATACGGCGCTGCTGAAAGCAAAGCGCTTTCTGCCGTAGGTTCCGGCGTAGGCGGCGCTGATCATGGAACCGCCCTTTTCGCCGGACTGCGCCACGGTGAGCGTTTGCCCCAGCGCGGCGATCAGCCGGTTGCGCCGCGGGAAGGTGGCCATAGTGGGCGCGGCAAAGGGCATCAGTTCGGTGATGAGCGCGCCCCGCGCCTGAATGCGCCTGCGCATAAACGCCTTTTCGGGCAGGTAGTTGTGGCCGAAGCCGTTGCCCAGCACCGCCACCGTTGCGCCGGGGCCGCTGAGCGCCCCCTCGTGGGCGGCGGAATCGATGCCGAGCGCACCGCCGCTCACCGTAACGATCCCGTTTTCGGAAAAGGCCTGCGCCAGCCGGTAGGCGGCGATCAGGGCGCTTTTCTCCGGGCGGCGGGTGCCCACCACGGCGGCGGTCTGCCCGTACAGCAGCCATTCGGGATCGCCCGCGGCGAACAGCGCCAGGGGCGGATCCTTCAGCTTCAAAAACGCCTTCGGGTAGCAGCGGCTGTAGGGCGTGAGCACCGTCCAGCCCATGTTGCGGCATACCCCGGCAACGGAAGCGCCCTGCGCAAGAAGGCGATGCGCCTGCCGCAGTCGCCCGGCCAGATCGGAAGAGATCTCCCCTGCTTTTTCAAGCAGCGCAGGGTCCCCCTCCAGCAGCGGTTCTATATTCAGTTTTAGCCGGAGCAGCTCCCCGGCGGCTGCCGTGCCGCCGAACGCGGCGTGCAGGGCCAGCCAGTAAACGAGATTTTGTGTGGACATGTGTGTGTTGTGTGTTGAGTGTTATGTGTTATGTGTTGTGTGTTGAAAAACTGAATTTGAAATTTATCGGTTTGTATATTTTCCGCACAGCTCCCACAGCAGCACGGCGCCCGCAGCGGCGGCGTTCAGGCTTTCTGCCCTTCCCGCCATGGGAATGATCACGTGGTCGGTGCACACGGCGGCGGCCGCGTCGCTCACGCCGCTGCCCTCGTTGCCGATCACAAGCGCCCCGCCGCCCGTAAGGGTAACGCTGCGCACGTCCAGGGCGGTATCACTGAGCAGGGCGGCAAATACGCGCATACCGAGGCCGGTGAGCTTTTCCGCCGCTTCAGCGGCGTCCGCGGCACGGAACACGGGGAAACGCAGCAGCGCCCCCATGGACGCCCGCAGCGCTTTGGGCGACCAGAGATCGCACCCGCCGCACACGATGAGCCCGGCGGCGCCGAAGGCCTCGGCGCTGCGGGAGAGCGCCCCTAAATTATCGGGGTTCTGCACCCGGTCGGTGATCAGATAAAACCCGGCGGGGTCGATCGCCAAAGGCGTTTCGCGTTTGCGGCACACGCAGAAGAAATGCTGGCTGCCGGCGGTATCGGAGAGCTTTTCGGCCACGCTTTCGTCAATGAAAAAGGTTTCCTTTGCGGCGGCGCGCACGGTTTCGTAATAGGGCGCGTAGCCTTCGGCGGCGCGGGGGGTGAGGAACAGCGTTTCCACCGCAACGCCGTTTTCGGCGGCGTCCGCGCACAGGCGCGCGCCTTCCAATAAAAACAGCCCGGTCTTTTTGCGCTCCTTCGCGTCCAGCAGCGCGGCGGCCGCTCTTACGCGGGGATTCTGGCGGGAGGTGATCAGCATCGGTTCCATTTCAATCGCCATACGCTCCGGAATCCGCACAAAGCGGGATAAAAATCCGCGTCCTTATGCCCGGATCGCTCCTTTCGTCAGATTTTTCACGTTAAAGCCCCTTTATCCATTCGGCAAAGCCGGAAATATCGTTGATCGTATACCACAAAAGCCACAGAGCGGCGATGAGCAGCACCGGCGCCAGAAACAGCGCGCGGCCTTTGCCCGCGATGGGGCCGCACACGCCCGGGCGGAGCCGCAGGGCGTTGGGCTTGCGCAGCATATACACCGCAAGGCATACCACGCCGACGCCGATGCCGCCGTATATCACAACGTTGGAGGCCAGAATCGAAAGGTTCTCCCCCATCCGGTTCGAGATAAACGCGATCACCACGGAAACAAAGTTGTTGATGAAATGCACGGCGATGCTCGTTCTGAGCGACCCGGTGACCACGACCACGTATCCCATGGCCACACCGGCGATGATCGCAAAGGGCATCTGTGTCAGGTTGCCGTGCATCAGGCCGAACAGAACGGCGGTGGATACGATGGCGAACCAATCGCCGTATTTGCGCAGCGTTTGCAATATCACGCCGCGGAAGGCGAATTCCTCCAGCAAGGCAGGCACCAGCGCGCTTCTGAGCGTGAGCACGATAATGCCCGTCAACCCCTGGGGCACCGGTTCCGGCTCCAGCGCTTCGTAGTAAGAAAGAAAGCCGAAGCCGTTCGCATCCGCCAGCGCGGCGATATAGTTCGCCGCAATGCTGCCCGCAAAACACAGCGCCAGCGCGGCCGGCACGAGCAGCGCGGCTTCGCCGGTTTTATAGGGTGCGCCGTAGGGCAGCCGGACCCCGTGATAGAGCCGGGTGTGCTTCAGAAGAATAAAAACGATCAGAAACGGCAGCCCTACGCACATATAGGAGTAAACGATCTCCATCAGGTAGGTATAGAGCGGCGCGTTGAGATACAGGTCCCTGAGCGGAGCAAAGGAGCGCAGGATCATCGAGAAAAGCAGGCTCATGAGCAGATAGCCCAGAAAGCCGAGCCCGATCACGTTGCCGGTGAAGAAGAGCGCCCGGCGGGTGTAGGGCGTTTCCCGCGGAGTTCTGCGCGGCGGCGCGGGATTTGGCGCCGTTTCAGGATTGTAAGGGTTGTTCGGATCCATGGTTTCCCCCCGGATTGCGGCTTATCTGCCGCAGCACTGTTTGTATTTTTTGCCGCTGCCGCAGGGGCAGGGATCGTTGCGGCCCACCTTTTTGCCTTTTTTCACAGGCTGCTTCTTTTCGCTGCCGTCGGAGGCGCCCGAGGTGGAGGTGATGGTTACCGTCTGGGTGCGCTTCAGGTCTTCTTCGCTGCGCAGCACCGCGGTGAGCAGCATCTGCACCGTATTCTCGCGGATGGAGTTGGTCATCTCCTCGAACATCTCAAAGCCCTCCTGCCGGTAGGCCACCACGGGATCGTGCTGGGCGTAGGCCCTCAGGCCGATGCCGCGCTTGAGCTGATCCATGGCGTCGATGTGGTCCATCCACAGCAGGTCCACGTTCATGATGAGCACCTTGTGCTCCAGCTTTCTGAGCCGCTCTTTGCCGTAGAGAGCTTCCATTTCGTCGAGACGGGAGATGGCAAGATCGGTGAGGTATTTCACCGCATCGGCGGTTTTTCTGAAATCGGGCAGCTCGGTTTCGCCCAGCAGCCACGCGTATTTCGTGGTAAGGCCGGCGATGTTCCACTGGTCGGCTTCGTTTCCGGCGCAGTAGAAGCCCACGTTATCGGCAATGCTGTCGGTGATCATCTTGCGGATGGTGGCGTCCATATCCACGCCGTCCAGCACCTGGTTGCGCTGCTTGTAGATCACCTCACGCTGCACGTTCATCACGTCGTCGTACTGCAGCACGTTCTTGCGGATGGCGAAGTTGTTGCCCTCCACGCGCTTCTGCGCCATTTCCACGGCGTTGGAGAAGAGCTTGGCCTCAATGGGCTGATCGTCGGGATAATTGAACATATTCAGGGCGTTATAGAACCGGTCTCCGGCAAACAGACGCATCAGATCGTCCTCGGCGGAGAGGAAGAAACGGCTTTCGCCCGGGTCGCCCTGACGGCCGGAACGGCCGCGCAGCTGGTTATCGATACGCCTTGCCTCGTGGCGCACGGTGCCTAAAATGAACAGGCCGCCCGCGGCGCGCACCTTTTCGGCTTCGTCCTTGAGTTCGTCTTTGTATTTTTTCTCCAGCTCGGAGAACACGCGGCGCACCTCGATGATATCGGGGTCGTCGGTTTCGGAAAAGCCCGTGGCCTCCACGATGAGCTCCTCGGGGAATTCCATTTTGCGCAGCTCGGCCAGCGCCAGATATTCGGCGTTACCGCCCAGAATGATATCGGTACCGCGGCCCGCCATGTTGGTGGCGATGGTAACGGCGCCGTATTTACCGGCCTGCGCCACAATTTCGGCCTCGCGGTCGTGCTGCTTGGCGTTCAATACCTCGTGCTTGATACCGGCGCGCTTCAGGGCTTTTGAAAGCTCCTCGCTCTTTTCGATGCTCACGGTACCCACCAGCACGGGCTGGCCCTTATCGTGGCAGGCGCGCACCTGCTCGATGATGGCGTTGAACTTGGCCTTTTCGGTTTTATACATCACGTCGTCGTAATCCTTGCGGATCATCGGCTTGTTGGTGGGGATCTCCACCACGTCCAGCGAATAGATCTCGTTGAACTCGTCGCTTTCCGTCATGGCGGTACCGGTCATACCGGAGAGCTTCTTATACAGACGGAAATAGTTCTGGAAGGTGATGGTGGCCAGCGTTTTGGATTCGCTGCGCACGTTCACGCCTTCTTTGGCTTCGATGGCCTGATGCAGGCCTTCGTTGTAGCGGCGGCCCAGCATGATACGGCCGGTGAACTCGTCCACGATAAGCACCTCGCCGTCCTTCACCACGTAATCGATATCGCGCTTCATCACGCCGCGGGCCTTGATGGCCTGATTGATATAGTGGGAATAGCTCAGGTTTTCGGGCGCGGAAAGGTTTTCCAGATTGAAGAACGCCTCCACCTTGGCAATACCGGCCTTGGTGAGCGTGGCGGTGCGGGCTTTTTCGTCCACGATATAGTCCACGCCGTCCTCGATCAGGTCTTCCACGTCCTTTTTGGCGTCCATCTCTTTGATGCGCTGCACCTTCATGCTGCGGGCGCATTCGTCGGCGCGCTTGTACATATCGGAGGATTTATCGCCGCGGCCGGAAATGATCAGGGGGGTACGGGCTTCGTCGATCAGAATGGAGTCCACCTCGTCCACGATGGCGTAGGCGTGGCCGCGCTGCACGCGCTGCTCCTTATAGGTGACCATGTTGTCGCGCAGGTAATCGAAGCCCATTTCGTTGTTGGTGCCGTAGGTGATATCGGCGGCGTAAGCTTCGCGGCGCTCTTCGTTTTCTTTGTCGTGCACGATCAGGCCTACAGTGAGGCC
>JAEEGL014446382.1_pt1 | contig 12495 bp, 11 predicted proteins | sample 9134231 | NCBI WGS metagenome assembly JAEEGL01 (sample SAMN16246548, study PRJNA631951) | gut metagenome | biome: gut microbiome; feature: rumen; material: fiber-attached | host: Bos | place: Iran: Karaj | collected 2018-10
AACTAAACGTTCAATGTTCAACGTTCAATGTTCAACGTTCAATGTTCAACGTTCAATGTTCAACGTTCAATGTTCAACGTTCAATGTTCAACGTTCAATGTTCAACGTTCAATGTTCAACGTTCATGAAATGAGGACGGCGATGAAGGCGACTGAGAAGCCTGTGAGGAAACCCATCACTACTTCGGAGAGCGTATGGCGGTGAAGGAAAATCTGACATGAACCGATGATGCCCCACAGCGCTACAGCCAGGCAGATCCACCACACCGGGTCGTAAATGAAAAGGAGCGAGTAGCCCACAAGCACACCCACAACCGCTCCCCATGAAGCGCAGTGGAGCGAGAAATTACACCACTGATGGACAATGATGTGGATGAGCAGGATGATGATGGCCGTGGCCGTCATGCAACTGATGATATGGGGCAGGAAGATGACTTTCTGGATGAGATACCCCATGAGCAGACAAAAGAGGACGATGATATGGGGTATGTCTGTCATCCTTTTGATATCCTTCTCAGGATAGACATCGGAGTATGCCCTGCGGTAGGAGATGGTCATGAAGATAGGCATCAGCACAGTGATAATCATCATGATGAGCGGTATCTCATACATGAATGAGGGCGTGGGGTGTAACTGTCCGAAGAAGATAGTGAGTCCGCAGATGGTACCGCACAAAGGGAAAAAGAGCGGATGGCATATCTTGCACAGTGTTCTGGCGTATTGTTTCTTCTGTTGTTGTGTCATTGTTTTCTCAATGATGCCTTGGGGATTTCGAGTTGGTCGCGGTATTTATTGACGGTACGTCTGCTGATGGCGTATCCGGCCTCTTTCATCTTTTTGGTCAGAGCCTCATCGCTGAGCGGATGGCTTTTATCCTCTTCATCGATGATGCGTTTGAGTGCGTCCTTGACATTACGTGTTGACAGCTCCGTACCGTCTTCGGCAATATAACTGTCGCTGAAGAAATGGCGTAGAGGGAAGATGCCCCATCGTGTCTGTGCATATTTTTGGTTGCATACCCTCGACACGGTAGAGATGTCAAGTTCGGTCAGTTCGGAGATATCTTTCAGTTTCATCGGTTTGAGCACAGCCTCATCGCCCTCTTGGAAGTACCGTTTTTGGATGTCGATGATGGTTTTCATCGTCTTGTAGAGCGTGAGCCGGCGTTGTTTGATGGCTTCGATGAAGTTTTTAGCCCTGTCCACCCGTTCTTTGGTATAGGCGAGCTCGTCTTTCTCTCTTTTGTTGAGTTGTTTTTTGTCTTTATAGAATTCGATGGTCTCGACAAACGAGGGAGCCACGTGCATGTCGGGGATGCGTCCGTTGTTGATTTCAAACGTCACATGTCCGTTGTCATCGGTTTCGATGATGAAATCTGGTGTGATTTGCTGTTGACTCTTGCCCACCGTTTCTCCGAGCGATGCCCCGGGTTTGGGGTTGAGTTTGCGTATCTCTTGTTGCAGCAGGTTTCTTCCGTCTTCGTCAAGATGTAGAGCCGTTTGAATCTTGTTCCAATGGTTTTTCTGCAGTTCATCGAAATGGTTGGTCACCACGTCGAGCATCTGAGTCTTGATGTCAGAGTCTTTTTTCCGTTGTATTTGCAATAGCAAACATTCTTGCAGGTCTCGTGCGCCGATGCCAGGCGGGTCGAAGGTTTGCAGCAGATGAACCATCTCTTCCACCTCATGCGTGTCGGTGTCGATATAATGGTAGATAAAGAGGTCTTCGACAATGTCTTGCAGGGGTGTGCTCAGTTTTCCTGTCTCATCGAGCGAACCGATGAGATATTCCATGATGTCACGTTGTTTTTCATTGAGATTAAGTTCTCCCATCTGTTCTTTGAGCAGGTCATAAAACGACTTGGCATTGCCGAAAATGGGTTCGGTATAGTCTTCGTTGCTTCGTTGCGAGGGAGGTTCCATCTGGTCGTCCATGCCCATCGTCTGCAGAGCCTGGTCCAGTTGTTCTTGTCTTTCTTCCCGTTCGTTTTGTTGTTCGAAGGTTTCATTGCCCGAATCCGACGGTTCGTTGTCATAGTCGGAAACGGGTTCTAATAAATTATCATCGGGTATGTTCTCTTCCAAAGCACCGTTTTCATTGAGTTCGTTGTTCACGCGCTCTTCGAACTGCACAAGAGGCATCTCCAACAGATTCTTGACCAGCAGTTGCTGTTGTGATATCTGTTGTAGGGTTTGCAGGGTGGATATCTGTTCTTGGTGTAATGACTGTGGCATTGTTGGAAGTTTGGGAGTTTTGGGAGTTTTGGGAGTTTTGGGAGTTTGGGAGTTTGGGAGTTTAGGAGTTTGGACGTTACTTGGTCGTTTGGGGAGTTTGGGGAGGTTTTTAGGGAGTTGATGGATTTCGCGAGTAGGGACGCAGCTCGCCGCATTCCTACTTAGTAATCATAAAGTTCAATGTTCAATGTTCAAAGTTCAAAGTTCAAAACATTTGTCCCAGGAGTGAGGCGGTGGTGGCAAGTTTCTCTGCACTGTCGTTGACAAAGCGTTTCCAAATCTCCTCGCAGGCGGCCAGCAGAGGCGACGGTTCTGGCTGTTGGCGGTTGAGGTAGGGGTCGCAATACTGATAGGTCTTCATCACCTGCACCACCATGGATGCGGGAATCTTCATCCGCTGGGCCAGGTGTTTCACCTCAGGTGTGTCGGTGTTCATGGTCACCGGTGTGAGTCGGAAATATTGGTCCAAGATGAGGATGAGCATCACGGGTGTGAGCGGTTCCAGTCCGGCGATGGGTTTGAAGTCCTTTTCCCACGACTCATTCACTTCTACGCCCTCGTAAAAATCAGTTGGGTTGTTGAACCCTCTCATCTTTCTCCACAATCTGACTCCTTTGGCAAGTTTCTGTGGGTTATTACCATAATTGTTCCATAGCCGTTCGATGCGGGGCGTGGCCAATCTTCTGAGGAGGAACATTTTTTCGTAGAGTGTGCGTGGCGGTATGTGCAGTTCGAGTGCCAGGTTGACCATTCCTTTCGAGTAGATGGGTTTCACCCCAACAGGTTTGCGCAGATACAACTGTATGAGCGGCAACCAATACTCGTCTTCCCATTTGATTTTTCGTGTCATAAACAGCGCAAAGATGATTTTTCCGCAAAAATAATGCCAAAATGTGAATTATGCAAGAAAATAATGAAAAATAATGTTGAGAGTAGAAAGAATACCGACGGATGAACATCGTTCGATAATCAACATTTAATTATCAATGTTCAATGTTCAGGCATACCGCGATGGTCTTCAGCCTGAAATAGTTTTCCGACATATACATCCATCCGTGATAGGGGTTGTTGCGACCCCATGAGTTCTTGCAGATGTAGTATTTCCTGCCTTGCTGGTCGTGAGCCATGCCGATGATGGCCATGCAGTGGTCGTCGGTGGTTTGGAACCGCTCAAAGGCTGCCTGTCGTTGCCGTTGGTCGACGGTTTCCGTCTCATTGTTGGTCACGGCGGTGCCGGCCGCGAAGTTGAAGCCCGGTTCGGAGGTGTCGCCCTCCCAACATACGGGATGTCCCTGGGTCAGGGCGCGGTCAACATTGGTTTGCAGTGTGTCAATGGGCAGGTTGAGGAACGTGTCGTGGTAGTAATTGTCGGGCACCTCGAGTTCAAAAGCGTCACCGAAGGGATGGTGGGTGAAGGACGTGAGGGCAGTGTATTCATTTCTTCCGCAGACGCTGTGGGCAAACTCTTTGGGGGTGTATTCGCATGAGAACATAAACACAAAACGTGGTACGATGCCGAGCACCTCTTCTATGCGGCTGTCCACCTCTTTCATCAGACGTTGGAACCCGGCGTGTTGCTGTCGGTGGTTGTCAACAGTGGTTTGCAGCACGCGCGCCAGAGCATGGTAGTCGGCGTCGGGTTTGGCGTGGAACGTCTCGTAGGGTTCGCAGCCGTAGCGGTAGAGCAACTGTGGCAACATGGTCATCATGCCGCGAGTGCCGATGGGCTGGCCTCCCTTCATATAGCGCAGCCGTGATTGTTCGAGCAGATACATGTAGCCCACATAGTCGGCACTCAGGTCGATGCTGTCGCCCCGCATTAGGTGTTCGCTCTCGATGGTGGCGAGCATGGCATAGGCCCAGCAGAGGTGGCTCTTGCCTTGCGACTTCACGGGTGTTGTCTTCAGTAGCACATCGGTGGTGAAGCGTTGGGCGGCATCAGAGGTGTTGCTGACGTTGGTGGGGGCGTCCTGGTTCTTCCTGCAGGCAATGGCCAGTAACAGGCAAAGGGCAAAGAGGATGTTCTTTCTCATTGTGATATTAGCACTATTTGGGTGCAAAGATAGTGTATTTTGCTGAGATAGATGAAAAATGAATCTTCTATATTTTCGTATTTCGTAGATAATATCTAACTTTGCAAACTCAACAAAAAGATGGAACAACAACTGCGTGATTTTGAAATCATGGCACCCGTGGGTTCGCATGAGAGCCTGCAGGCCGCCATACAAGCCGGTGCCGGGTCGGTGTATTTCGGCATCGGACAACTCAATATGCGGGCGCATTCCGCCAATGCCTTCACTATCGACGACCTGCGCGACATCGCTGCCACCTGTCAAGAACACGGCATCAAGACCTATCTCACGGTCAACACCATCATCTATGGCGAGGACATACTGGTGATGCACCAGATTGTGGATGCTGCCGTCGAGGCGGGCATCACTGCCGTCATCGCATCCGACGTGGCGGTGATGACCTATTGCAACCGCGTGGGCATGGAGGTGCATCTCAGTACCCAACTCAATATCTCTAACATTGAGGCGCTGCGGTTCTATGCCCAGTTTGCCGATGTGGTGGTGTTGGCGCGTGAACTGAACATCGACCAGGTGGCCGACATCTACCGGCAGATACAAGAACAGGACATCCGCGGGCCGCGTGGCGAACAGATACGCATCGAGATGTTCTGCCACGGTGCCCTCTGCATGGCTGTCAGCGGTAAGTGCTACCTGAGCCTGAACAATGCCGCACGGTCGGCCAACCGTGGCGAGTGCATGCAATTGTGCCGCCGGTCGTATGTCGTGACCGACGCTGAGACGGGCACACAACTGGAGATAGACAACAAATACATCATGAGTCCGAAAGACCTGAAAACCATCCGTTTCATCGACCGTATGATGGCGGCTGGCGTCAGGGTTTATAAGATAGAGGGACGTGCCCGCGGTCCGGAGTATGTCTATACCGTGGTGCAATGCTACAAAGAGGCCATTCAGAGTGTCATCGACGGCACGTTTACGGAGGAGAAGAAGGACGCATGGGACGAACGCTTGGCGGCTGTTTTCAACCGGGGCTTCTGGGATGGCTATTACCAGGGGCAGACGTTGGGCGAGTGGAACAAGAACTATGGTTCGAACGCCACTGTGCGCAAGGTGTATATCGGCAAGGGGGTGAAATATTACTCCCGTCTGGGCGTGGCGGAGTTCACATGCGAGGCGGCGGAGTTCAGCGTGGGCGACCATCTGCTCATCACGGGTCCCACCACAGGTGTGATGTATGTCGATGCCACGGAAATCCGTTATGAGTTGCAACCGGTGGAGACGGCCCAGAAAGGTACTCACATCTCTATCCCTGTTCCGGGAAAGATACGACCGTCGGACAAACTGTTTAAATTAGTCACCTCGAACGATGGGGATAACACGACAACGGATGAAACAAATGATCAACAACATAATGACAATCAATGAATTGCAAGAAGAGGTGATTGAGGAGTTTTCCGACTTCACCGACTGGATGGACAAATATCAGTTGCTCATCGACTTAGGTAATGTGCAGGAACCACTCGACGAGAAGTATAAGACGGAGTCGAACCTCATCGACGGCTGCCAGAGCCGTGTGTGGCTGCAAGCCGACTACCGCGACGGCCTGCTATGGTTTACCGCCGAGAGCGATGCCCTTATTGTGAAAGGTATCGTAGCCCTGCTTATCCGGGTACTCAGCGGTCACACGCCGCAGGAGATACTCGACGCCGACCTCTATTTCATCGACCGCATCGGACTTAAAGAGCATCTCTCGCCTACACGCAGCAACGGGTTGGTGGCGATGATTAAACAGATGCGGCTCTACGCCGTGGCGTTTAGCAATAGATAGCACTCCCATGCGTAAATTACGAACCATAGAGATGCACCGCCTGACGGTGGAGGAGTTCAAGGCATCGGAGAAACTGCCGCTCACCGTTGTGCTCGACGATGTGCGCTCGCTCTACAATGTAGGGTCGGTGTTCCGCACTTGTGACGCTTTCCGTGTGGAGCGGGTCTGCCTGTGCGGCATCACGGCCTGTCCGCCTCATCCTGAGATACACAAGACGGCCTTGGGTGGCGAGGATGCCGTGGAGTGGCAATACTTCGCCTCGGCCGACGAGGCCGTGGAGGCCTTGCACCGCGAGGGGGTCTTCGTCTATAGCATCGAACAGGTGGAGGGCTCGACTAAACTGCAAGACATGCAGACCGAGTCGGGCATCCGTTATGCTGTGGTGTTCGGCAATGAGGTAAAGGGCGTGCACCAGAGCGTGGTCGATGCATCCGACGGCTGTTTAGAGATACCGCAGTTCGGCACCAAGCACTCGCTCAATGTGGCCAACACTGCCAGCGTCGTCATATGGGAGTTTGCACGGCATCTGTTATTCTAAGAAGTTGAAGAAATTGAGCGAATGCTAAGCATATAATGGAAGAGAAAATATCACCGATATTCAGGCGAACGGAACTGCTGTTAGGCCCAGAGGCGATGGGTCGTCTGACAGCCAAGCGGGTGATCATCTTCGGGGTCGGAGGTGTCGGCTCATGGTGTGCGGAGAGTTTGGTGCGCTCGGGCATCTGCCACCTCACCATCGTCGATTCCGATCGTGTGTGCATCACCAACATCAACCGGCAACTGATGGCCACCTCGCAGACCGTGGGACTGGTGAAGGTCGAGGTGCTGCGCGAGCGGTTGCTTGCCATCAACCCCTCTGCTGAAGTGACTGCCATGCAGAAAATCTTCACCGAACAGACCGCCGACAGCTTTGACATCGGCAGTTATGACTATGTGATTGATGCCATCGATTCGTTGAAGGACAAGGCCTTGCTCATCGAAATGGCTTGCCGTGCCAAAGTACGATTCTTCTCGTCGATGGGGGCCGCGCTGAAGATGGACCCCACGCGCATTCGGGTGGCTGAGTTTTGGAAGGTGAAGGGCGACCCGTTGGCACGCGCCTTGCGCCGCCGTTTCAAACAACAACAGCGGTTGCCACAACGTAAGTTCCTCTGTGTCTTCTCCGACGAGCTGCTTCAGAATAAAGGAAAGAACGCCACTTGTGGCACCGACCAGTGCGTGTGCCCAAAGGCGGTGAGAGGACCAGGCGACCCCATGCTGCTCAATCATGAGTGGTGTTCGTCGAAAGCGCAAATCAATGGCACGTTGGCTCACATCACTGCCATCTTCGGGTTTATGCTCGCCGGACTGGTGGTGCAGGATGCGTGCAAGTGACCGAGACGATGAGACACAGATGAGAGAATACCCCAACACCATGACACCCGACGAGGCGCGCGCTTTTCGCGAGGCGGTGTTCGACATCGTGGCGCAGATACCACGCGGACGGGTTACCACCTACGGCATCATCGCCGCATGGGCAGGGTGGCCCAGTCATGCGCGTATGGTGGGGCGCACGCTCCGCTATACCCCCGGTGCAGAGCAGTTGCCATGCCACCGTGTGGTGAACATGGCAGGGCGGACGGCTCCTGGATGGAGTGATCAGCGCACACTGTTAGAACGCGAGGGAGTGACGTTCAAATCCAACGGACACGTGGACATGAGCCGCCACCTATGGGAGATTAACATGTTTTAACAAAACACAGAACATCAATCTCCCTTTTTTGTGTTATTTTTGCAACACTATTGCACGATGGGTGCAATCTGCTAAAAATCTGTACTTTTCTACTTTTTGTCATTTGACATTCTTTCTATCAAAAACATGGTCAAAAGCACATAGTATATGAAAAAACTACTAACTTTAGGTTTACTGCTCTGCTTTTTGGGGCAGACAAGGGCAGCTACTATAACAGCGACTATTGATGGTCTCAATTATCAGTTGAAAGACGACCAGACCGCCACGGTCACCACGGGCAATTACTCTACGTTGAAATCGGTCACGATCCCCGATCGGGTGACCTACCAAAATGTGACCTACACAGTGACCGCAGTCGGTGATAATGCATTCAACGGTTGCACAGAGCTTTTGTATGTTTACCTGCCCTCGACGATGTTATCACTCGGTTCAGGTGCATTCTATAACACGACGCTGAAGGCCGTAGTTTGTTATGCCGAGACCCCGCCGTACATCCCGCCGCGAGGCACCTCTGTGTTCGGCTCGCTGAGCAACACCACACTGTATGTGCCGATAGGAAAGTTGGATCCCTATAAACAACCTGCCAACAGGTGGGGTAGTTTCAGCAGGAAATTTGAGCTTGGAACGATGATCGACGGTGTACAGTACAATTTCTTACACGACCAAGATGCCGCGGTTGCGGTTGGTTTAGATGGCAACCCCACAGACATTGTCATCCGCAAGTCGTTTACTTATCAGGATTACACGTTCAATGTGTATACCATAGCTCCTTGGGCGTTCAGAAACCAAACATCACTCCAAAGCGTGACCATCGAAAGCGGCGTGCATACCATCTCCGATTATGCTTTCGAAGGTTGTACGGGTATCAGGGAGATGTCGATTCCCTCTACCATGGTCGAAATAGGGTCGTATGCACTTGCCGGCTTAAGCAGCTTAGAAGTGCTTAGCTGCTATGCCTTTATGCCACCAACGGCCAATGCGACAACCTTCAGCGGCGGTACCACCTCTAATACCACGCTGTATGTCGAGGGTGGAGCCGGGTCCGTTTATGCCACTGACTCCAACTGGAGTCAGTTCTCGACCATTAAGAATCTTATTTATAGTGCCAACATCAATGGCATCCTATACCAACTTAATGCTGTCACTGGCGAAGCCATGGTTGTCGGGACTGAAAATACGGAACAAGCCATTGTCATCATCCCCGAGACGGTGAGCATCGACGATCTTACCTGTACGGTGACCTCCATCGCCAGTGTGGCGTTCGCTGAACATCACAATCTGACAAGCATCACCCTGCCTTCGACCTTGAAGGTTATAGGTGAGCGGGCATTCATGGATTGCAACAGTCTGGAGTCCATCAACTTACCCGAAAGTCTGACAGCCATCTGCGAAAACGCATTCTATGATTGCTCCGCCTTAAGCTCAATCTCTGTGCCCGAGGGTGTAACGACCATCGAATACGGAGCATTCTCTGGCTGTACCAGTTTGGCCGAGGTTAGCCTTCCCTTGACGCTGTCGACTATCAGTGAAAGAGCATTCGCAGGTTGTACCGCTCTGAGGGATATCAGCGTGCCCGAAGGCGTGAGGATCATCGAAAAGGAAGCATTCGTATACTGCTCCGCACTCAACTCGGTTGAACTGCCCTCAACGTTGACGTCCATCGGCGACGAAGCATTCTATTGTTGCTCCGACCTGCTGTACATTTGTTTCCCCGAGGGCGTGAGAAGCATAGGTGCAAGGGCGTTCTCTAACTGCAACAGTTTGGGTTGGGTTGCCATGCCTTCTACGCTGCAGATTATCGGCAGTATGGCTTTTGCTGATTGTGCGGGCTGGATGCATGTCTTTATCCATAAGAACATACCTCCATACATCGACTCTGACGTTTTCTCCAATGGAATAGCCATTCTGGATGTGAAGGACGGTTATGTGAGTGCTTATCAGAATGCAACTGGATGGCAAGATGCACAAACGATTAAGGAGATGTCGTGTCTCCTGGGTATCAAATATGAGATCAATGAAGAGGACAAGACGGCCCGGGTCATGGGTATCTGTGATGAGAGTATAATCAATGAACGCAATAATTTCATCGACAACCCCAATCTCGATTTCTCAAAAAAGTTAGATTACCTTACAGGCTATGTACTTGATCCCACTGACGAACGGCGGCAATATACCGTGACGGGTTTTGAACCGTATGCATTTGAGTACTCCTACATACGGTCCGTGGTTCTCCCGGATCATTTGACCTCCATACCAGAAGGCTTGTTTAAAGGAAACTATCGATTGACCGACATCACCATACCCGAGAGCGTGACGAGCATCGGCGATGAAGCGTTCAGCGAATGCTCCCTGGACACCGTCGTCTGTAATATGGTGAATCCGCCAAGTATCAATGTGAACGTGTTCTCCTGCTATAACACCGCCATACTCTATGTGCCCGCAGGCAGTGCGCAAACATACCAAGCCGACGAGGTATGGAGACTGTTCAACCGGATTGAGGAACTTATACCGGGCGACGTGAATGGTGACTCCAAGGTCAATGTGGGCGACTTCATCGCTACCGGCTCCTACATCCTGGGTCGCACCATCATGCCGTTCCACTTCAAAGCAGCCGATATCAACGGCGACGGCCTTGTCAACGTGGGCGACTTCATTGCCATCGGCAGTATCATCCTCCGCAGCGGGCAATAGGCAAAAAGCCCCTTTGAGTGGGGGAGTTACTTCAACAAAATCCACAGGGTGGATATAAAAATACAAGTGCGGACGTGTTATCGCGTCCGCACTTGTTGGGTATAAAGAACTGAACTGTCGCAAGAAGTTAAGTTCTTTGTGACGGGTAGTTTTGCCGGTTATGCCTTGATGTACTCAGCGAAGTCGGTGAGGTGCATGTCGCCCTTGCGTGCCAGTGTGTCGTGCATGGCGAAGGCGGCGGGCAGGTAGTGACGTGTGTGACCGCCCTTGGCAATCTTCAGGTAGTCCCAAAGCAGTTGTTTGTAGTCGGGGTGAGCGCAGTTCTCGATGATGCACTGTGCGCGCTGCATAGGGCTCTTGCCGCGCAGGTCGGCCACACCCTGTTCGGTGACGATGATATTGACATCGTGCTCCGAGCTGTCCAGGTGGCTGACGAAGGGCACGATGCTGGAGATGAGACCGCCCTTGGCCGTCGAGGGACAGGTAAAGATGCTGAGGTAAGCGTTGCGGATGAAGTCGCCGCTGCCGCCGATGCCGTTCATCATCTTCGTGCCGCTGATATGTGTGGAGTTGGCATTGCCGTAGATGTCGCACTCGATGGCGGTGTTGATGGCGATGACTCCCAGTCGGCGAATCAGTTCGGGACTGTTGGAAATCTCGCTCTGGCGCAGCGTGAGGTGTTTACGGAAATGGTCCATATTGTCATATACCTGCATCAGACACTCGTTGCTCACGGTGAGCGAGCAGGCCGAAGCGTCTTTCACACGGCCTTCAAGCATCATGGCGATGACGGAGTTCTGAATCACCTCGGTGTAGATGTTGAAGTCGGGCACGTGCTTGTCCTGACCCAGTGCGCCGAGGATGGCGTTGGCGGTGGAGCCCACGCCGCTCTGCAGCGGGAGGAATTCTTTGGGAATGCGTCCCTTGTGCATCTCCTCAACGAGGAATTCGGCGGTGAGGTATCCGATGCGGTCGGTCACGGGGTTGCTGTCGCTGAAAGCGCGGGCCTCATCGGGGATATTGCACTCCACCACACCCACGATTTTCTTCGGGTCAATCTCCACGTAGGGCTTACCGATACGGTCGCTCACATGCTCGATGGGAATAGCCTTGCGGTAGGGCGGGTCAAGTGGTTCATACACATCGTGAATGAATTTGGCGTTGGGGTTGTGGAAGGAGTTGAGCTCCAGGATGACGTGTTTGGCCAGTCGTGCCGCTGTGGGGCTGATACCGCCTGCTGCGGTGAGGTATGCCTTGCACAGGTCATCACCCTCTTCGATGTCACACACCTCGAGGATGGCCCAGTCCACATCACCATAGAAACCATAACGCAGTTCCTGTGCCATGTGGCTCAGGTGAAGGTCGTTGTAGGGAATCTCGCCCATGTTCACGTGTTTGCGGAAGTCAGGGTTGGTGGTGTAGGGGGCGCGGTATTTGATGGCTTGCGCCGCGGCCAGGTCGCCGTCGGTGCTCTGTCCGGTCGAAGCACCGGTGAAGATACCCACTTTGAATTCGCGTCCGGCCTCATGCTCAGCCACAGCGATTTTCGCCAACTCTTTGGTCACGGCCTTGGCCACGCCTGCGGGTGTGAATCCGCTCAGGGCCAGGTTGTCACCGTTCTTAATCATAGCTGCTCCTTCAGCAGCCGTAATACGTCTATAAGCCATTGAAATAATAAGTTATAATATTGGTTTTTCAAATTTGGATGCAAAGTTACGCAATAATTGTGAAATACAAACATGAAACAACAAAAAACGGCTGATATTTTGCTTATTAGCCGAAATTGCCGTACCTTTGCACCTTGAATCAATTCATAGAGGCTTTTCTAATTCAAAATTCATCAATCGCCGCAAGCGACCATTCAAAATTCAACATTCAAAATTCAACATTCAAAATATGCAGCGACTTGTCATCTATAATACACTGAAACGGAGTAAAGAACCCTTCGTGCCCCTGCACGCACCCAATGTGGGGATGT
>JAEEGL016460465.1_pt1 | contig 12495 bp, 5 predicted proteins | sample 9134231 | NCBI WGS metagenome assembly JAEEGL01 (sample SAMN16246548, study PRJNA631951) | gut metagenome | biome: gut microbiome; feature: rumen; material: fiber-attached | host: Bos | place: Iran: Karaj | collected 2018-10
AGAGGCGAAAAAGGCATTGTCCGCGAAACGGTGGAAGGATGCCGAGGACAAAGCGAACGAGGTTCTCGGAATCTGGAAGTCAAACGCGGATGCTATCGAAATCCGGGACAAGGCCAGCTCCGGCGCGGAGGCGGAGCGCAAGGCGGCCGAGGAGGAGGTAAAAAAGGCCAATGCGGCAATCCAGAAAGCAATAGACTCGGGCGATTTCAGATCTGCACGGAACAGGGTCGACGAAACGGCCCGTCGGAACCTTCCGGGTTTCAAGGCCGACGAGTGGCGGCAAAAGATTTCTCAAGCCGAAGCGAAAGCGAAGGCCGAGAAACTGGAATCCGACCGGAAGAAAGCGAAAGAGCAGTACGAGGCCGCGCTCAATGGCGGGCGCTGGGTGGAGGCGGAGAGATGCGCGCGGGAGCGTGAAAAGCTCGGCGACGGCAAGTTCGAATCATACAAGGCCGAAATCGACCAGTGGAAGGCCAAGCGCCGGGAAAAACTCGAAGAGGCTTGCACGAAAGCCATTGATGACTTCAAGAGGAATATTTCCGCGAACCTCACCGTCGCAGAAGCGGCGCTATCCAGCGCCGAAAACGCCTTGAGGGCCCTTGAAAAGGAGTTCCGGAGCAGTTCCGTCATTGGATCGACCCGCGCCGCCATCGCCAAGGGTCGGGATGATCTCGCCGCAAAAAAGCGAGAAAACCTTCTCAACGGACTTCCCCCTGTCCAGTCGCTCGTGGCAACGGGATCGGCGGATGGAAAACCGACGGTCGCCATTTCTTGGAAACCGGGTTCCGGCGAAACGCAGGTCGCGAAGTGGAGGCTGACGAGGATCGGAAGAAACCAGCCTTTCCCCGACATCGACGGGAAGACAACTCGTTTCGAGGATTCCGGAGACGATTTGAAGGTCGGCGTCGAATACGTCTATGCAATCACGCCGCTTGCCGAAACAGGCAAGAACCGGTTCTCTCCGAACGAAAAGGCGACGGTCCGAAGCGCCTCGGCGGTGTGTCTGGCAAAGTTGCCGACGGACTCCCTGCGCGGGAAAGGCGAAGGCGAGAAGGGATCGTGGGGGGCGGTGACGTTGCGTTGGTCGCTGCCGTCCGGCGTCGACGTCCGATCGGAACTTGCCAAACTCTTCCTGTCGCGCACGGACGGGGCCATTCAAGATCTCGACGTCACGCACAAAGGCGGGGTGTTCGTGGACGAATCCGTCTCCGTTGGGCAAAGTCCCGAATATCGGCTCTCCTTCGTTTTGGCCGGAAAGCAGTCGGGAACGTCTTCGATCCGGGTCTCTGTCGAACAGATGAGGATGCCGGAATCCGTTCGGGAGTTGCGGGCGGTACGGCTCCCCGTAGGCAGATGGCTCGTCGAGTGGTCGTGGCCCATCGGGATGGAGCAGGCGCTCGTGGCGCCGGTTGCGGGCACCGTAACCGATGGGGCGCAACTGGAATCCGCGTCGGGCGCGTTGCCGGTTACGCTGGAGACTTACAATGCCGGTCACGGAGTCGAAGTGTTCGTTCCGCCTGGCGCGGATCGCATCGCCGTTTGCACGTTCAAGGACAGACCAGGCGGCGGGGGACGCATCCATTCAAAGCCAGAAACCGTTCCGGTGACAACGAAGCAGGCGCAGACGACGGTTTTTTACGGATTCACGCCCAAAACCGGGGGACTGTTCCGAAAGTCCGCTCCGGCGACGGCCGTGATTTGGTCCGACACAGGCATTCTGCCCGACCTCGTCCTCGTCGAGGGACGCACCAGACGACCGTCGCGAAAGGATGACGGGACGGTTGTCGCGGAAATTCCCAAACACAGGCTGGACGTTCCAGAACGAATCGTTTTGTCCGACGCGGTTGACACCGATCGAATGAAACTGTTTCTGGCGAAGCCCGACCGCGATGTGGAGCAGTTCAAAATTTTGCTTCCCGTCGCCGTTCCGAAAAACCTGTTCCGATAATTGAACAAGAGAATTCCGACATGAGAAAAACATGCCCCTTCTGCTTTCACCGCGTCATTCCAGATCCGGGAACCAACGGATGTCCCGTTGAGGGATGCCAGTTCCACGAGCGGCACATCCCGTTTCCCGACGAAATCCTCGAAGGAAGCGAGGTCTTTCCCATTGCCATCGTGGGCGCCAGCAGCGCAGGCAAGACGTATTATCTGACCGCCTTGCTCAACGAGTTCCAGAACAATTCTTTCTGGGACGGCGACGGCGGCTTCTGGAGTATGGACTTCGTCCATTACGCGTCAAACAAACGGCAGGAAGGAGCGGACAACGAATTCATCCGACACTGGGACACTCTGTTCCGGAAACACCGACAACTGGATCCAACGAATGCCGACGAGAAACAGTATCGGGCTCCGTTGCTTCTTTCGGTCAAGTATTCCAGGAGTCCGAAATGGGCGTTTCGGGAACCATACGGGAAAAGGAATCTCGTTTTGGCCTTTCACGATGTCCCCGGCGAGTTTACCACGAATGCCGAGGCGAGAATGGCTCTTAGCGAGAGGTACGGAATCCTGGGCGCGGCCAAAGGGGCAATCGTCCTCGTTGAGCCGACGGAATTGCCGTTCGTCGGACAGACTCTTGCTCAAGACGGAGTTCTTCTTCCGCGTGGAGAACGCGGATTCGCCTTGGATGCCGTGAAGGGACTCCAAGCCGCACGATTTGAAAAGAAGCCCGTCGCCATCTGTTTGTCGAAGTCGGATTTGCTTCTGGGAAACCCGCGTCTGTTTCCGAGGGATTCCCATCTGTTCGAGTATCTCCACACCGTAAAGGACGATGTCGGAATGCTGCGTCTGGACGACGTTGAGGAAGTGTCAAATCAGGTGAAGGATTCGTTTGACCGGTTCAACGCTGGTGAATTCAGGCCGCTTTTGGAAAAGTCTTTCAAGTACTCGTCGTTTTTTGCCTTGTCAGCATTGGGAATGAATTGTGTCAATCCGAAAACGGGCGAATTGACGCGGACGCCCCAACCCGTACGCATCATCGATCCCATCCTGTGGATTCTCTGGCAATGGGGGAAAATCGGCGGTTCGAGACCGGCATGACTCAAGCGAAAGGATTTCAGAAATGTCCATGATAGAACAATTCGTCTACACCGCTTCTCCGTGGGGAAAATCCGATCCCGGTTGGATGGTATTCCGGAAATCGTCCGGAATCGACGAATCCGTCATCGTCTCCATCAGCTCTTACTACCGATATGCACGTCCGGACGGATGGGACGGAGCACCGAGCACAGACGCCATTTCCTCGTATCCGGTCCAGTTCGTGTTCGCAAAACCCAAAGCTTTCGGTGGAGATTTTCTTCTCGCCCAAACGAAGTTCACGGGCCAACGGTGGTACGACCCGAGACCGGGGGATTGGTACGTTCACGGCTTCCGGATTCCTGCCTCGATCATATCGTCGGAAAACGGTTCGAAGGAATCTCCGCTCCGTTTTTTCATGGCCGAGAAAATTCAACGTGAATACCCGGAAGATTTGCGGAAGAAGGCGACGTTAATCGAGCAGAAGAGAATTCCGTGGGAGGCGCCTCCCGATCTTCCCACCCTTGATTCTCTTGACGACCTTGAGCCGGATTCCCACTTCGAAGGCGAGGTCTTGTTCAGTCGAATTCCAGAAGGCACATGGTCCAAATTGGGCGCGCTGCTGGCGGCTTGCGTGAAACGCAACGATTCAGCGAAGGCCTTCGTCTTTGACGCGACCAAATCGGAAAGCCTTGACACGATGGCGGCGATTCTTTTGCTAATGCCGCAACAATCACGAGCAGAGGCTCAATTCTCTACATATTTTCACTTGGAAAACGTCCGCGAAACCAAGGCGGACGAGACATTCCTTTTCTATGGGACCGTGCGCGAAGGCGAATCCGCCGATCCGGACACGGGCCTCTACGGGGCGTTGCCCGAGGGTGGACCGGATTTCCGGAGCCGCGAGGACGTGGAACTGTTCAAGCGGATGGTCGACGCCGGCGGAACGAAACTCAAAAAAGAGGACTTCGACGATCTCGTTCTTTGCTGGGAGGTTGCCGCAGGACGGAGGACGGATGTCGAATCGTTGCGGAAGACCGTCCAGTTCGCGAAGCGGTTCCCAAGTGTGAAGGACGAGACCGGGATGGAGGACGTTATTGTTTCCGGTCTAAAAATATGCTACCCTGATCCGATGATAACCGTTGTGGCATGGTTCGAATTGGACATCCCGGAATGTAAGGAGGAGGCAATCGAGGTTTGCGAGAATTGTGTCCAAAACGACGATTCCGATTCTTTTTCGCATTACCTCGGCATTTTGGGGAACGAAGAGGCACGCAGACGTTTTCTTGAACAGGCCGCATTGACGGGCGTTCCGTTCGTTGGATTCTGGATTAGCCACGGGGCGGATATCCGCAGAGTCGTGCCCGAAACGAAAGACAGAGGCGAAAAATCCAGTTTCAACTCACTTGCAGATCTCGTCGAGGATTTCGCGCGTGTTTGCAATTGTGTCAGCCAAGGAACGGTAGCGCCCGGGGAAGTCGACAAGGATCTTGAAACCATACGGAAAATGGAAGGACGTTTCGGAACCGAGGTGGAGGGAATGAAAGACGCCAAGAGAGAACTTGAATACTTGAAGGCACTGAACGATGTTCGCACACATGGAGACGTTCCTTCGTTCTGGGCTTCCGCGAAAGAACTCGGAATCAAAGATGAGGCGAGAATCAAATCGGATGTTCTTTCCCGTGTTTCGCCGGAAAAACTAGGTGCGGCCGATCTTTGGAACGCCTTGGACATAAAGTCATTTTCAAACATCGGGTTGGAGCCCGAAGATGTCGTTCAACGTGCTTTGGACGCCGCGGAACGACGTGGAAAGACCGCCGGCGACCAACGGGCGGAAGAGGCAGACCGCAGGGCGGAGGCCCGTGTTCGGGAAGAAGAGGAAAAAGCCGATGCCAGAATCGTGGAAATGAAGCGAAAGGTTGAAGAAGCCGACTTGGTTGCTTCCCGCTATCGTTTCCGGGCGAAATTGGCATTCCCTCTTGCCCTTCTGGCCTTTCTTGTCGGCATTGCCGTCGGCTCTTTGGGTTTGCGACACCTTCCCAACTGCAATGGGGGAGGCAACAAGACGGAGCCCACGGTCGAGACGGGGAGCGTGTCCGGTGAGGAATCGTCCAAGTTGAATGAGCGGCCGCCTTCCGGAATGAATCCGGCAGAACCTTCCCCATCGGGAGTTTCGGAGGACTCTCTGACAGATGTGATCGGGGCCCGTTCATCCAGCGTTTCGCACGACGATTTTTCGGAATCCCAATCGGACGAAATGACGAAGGGGGGACAATCCAAAGGAGTCGGTTCCACCGGACAGCCATCGGTTGTCGGAAAGGTTCCTTCCCGGAAGGAAACGAATCAAAAACAGTTCTCCCAAACAAAGCCCGAAACGGCCAATCCGCAGAAGAACGCCGCAACGAAAACGGATGGGAAAGCCGAATCGCCAAAGATGGAAGAGGAAGGCCCCGCAAATCCGGATGTCAAAAGTGGTGACCTGAAAGGCGATCCACAAGATGGCATTGCAGCAGATGACAAATCGGCGCCGTCGATCGACGAAAGGGAACCGGAGTAGTTTCGTGCGAGTCGACTTCACACGGAAGATCGTGATTGTCGCGACGGTGGCGCTGCTCTGCGGATCGGCGCGAGGAGCCTCGTGGTACGAGGCCGCCGGCGAGTTGTCGTCTCCGAACGTCTCCGCGACGGGCGCCGCCGATGACGGCAAACGGATGCGCGAGACCGTTGACGCGGTCGTGGCGGAATACGACAAGATTGGTGCGGGGAACCTGGCCCGGCAATGCTTCGACGCCTCGCGGATCGTCCCGATTGCGGAAAACCCGACGGGACTTCACGAGTTCCTGTTTCTCGTCGCCGGCCTGATTTCCCTTGTGGCGGCTCTTGTCGTCACGAAACTCTGCGCCTCCATGTTCCGCGTGGAAATCGCGACCCTTCTCTGGATACCCATCGCTGCCGGATTCGGACTTCTGTTCGCCCTGTGGCGGGCGGCGAACGAAGCGAAAAAACGGAAACTCGCGTTGGGAGCGGGGGTGGCGCTTTCGGCCGCGGGCGTGGTTTCCGTGATCGATCCCGTGAGGCATTCCTTCTTCGGTCTCGTCGCGAACCTGTTCGTGTGGTTCACAGGTTGGTACGTTCCTCTCGCCTCCGCCGCAATCGGTCTCGTCGGGCTGTTGTTCGTCGCCACCCATCTGTTCCGGAATCTTGGCGGCGGTTTCGGCCGAATCGGTCCGTTTCTGCTCCGCAATGCCATCGGCCTCGTGGTCATTCCCCTTGGATGCGCGCTCGTCTTCCTTTCGATTCTCTCGGTTGTCGGGCCGTGGTTTGACGCCCGTTTAGGCGGTATGCCGGCGAAAGACGAGTCCGTTGCTTCGGCGCCGATGGCGGGGGTTCCGTTTTCGTCGTTTTCCAGGAAGACGAGGCGAACCGCGACGGAAATGGCCCGAGCGGCGGCTGGCGTCTACGACGGAAAGATTCCGGCCGGCGCCCGGCCGTTCGATGCATCCGCCGCCAGCGGGTTCTCCGCGCGTTTCCGTGGAGGCAACTGGAATGCCGGAACCGGAACCCTGACGACGGAGTCCGGCCTTGTCGCCCAGATCCTGACGAGACGGACCGGGTCCGGGACAATCCCGGAGGAGGCGGTCGTCGTCTTCCGCGGGACGGTGTTTTCGCTTTTCAAACCCAAGTTCGACGACGTCCGGGAAGACGTCTGCCAGATTCTTGGCGCCTGCGACACGCCTCAGTACGACGATGCAGCCGCGTTGCTGAGAGCGGTCCGTTCGGCGACGGGCCTGCCAATCGTCCTTCTCGGTCATTCGTTGGGCGCGGGCCAGGCCCAATACGCGCTGGCCGCCAACCCGGATCTCCAAGGCGTCCGCGGCGTAGGCTTCAATACGGCGGGTCTTTCGGGCGGAATGCTTTCATCCGAGGAGTCCGGACAATGCGGCGGCGTGCTCGACGCCGCGGGAAGGTTGGCGTCGATCCGGCTTGAAACGGATCCCGTTTCCGCGGCCGGAATCACGCTCGGACAAGTCGTATCCGTGCCGTCCGATGGCGCGTTGGGAATCACGGCGCATTCAATCGACAATCTGGTCAAGGCGATGGAAAGAGAATCCTGATGGAAGATTCCGGCAAACAGGTTGAATCATTCGGTCGTTCGGGCGGAATCGGCGCGTGGCTTCTCGCGGCGCTCGCCGTTCTGGCGGCCGCGGCCGTCGCGTTCCGCGTGTGGGCGGGCAAACGGACGGACTCGGAGCCGGCGGTCGACGTGCACGCCATGAACGGGGAGCTTGTCGAGCGGGAGGCCGCGCTGGCGGAACGGATACGGGTTCTGGATTCCGAGCGGGCGGAATACGCCCGCCGGACGATCCGCCGCGATGCCATGGAAGCGGACCGGACTCTGGCGGAACTGCCGCCGGACGACGGCGCGGACCGGCTCGCCCAGACGCGGGCGCTGTCCAGGTTCCGCATCGATTCGGAGTCCCTCGTCGCCGAGGTGTCGAGCGCCGTCGAGGCGGCTTCCTCCGCACGCGCGGAGGTCGTCCGGGCGGCGTCCGCGGCGAAGACGGCCGAGCGGGAGTTCTCCGACACGGTCGAACCGGAGCTGGACGACTGGCTCCGGAAGGTCCAGGCGGCGGCCGACGAGCTCGCCGGCTGGCGTGCGCAGCGGTTGGCGAAGATGGAAAACCGCGAATTCGCCACGTTCCCCGCATTCTACGCCGCCGCGTCCGACTATTACCGGGAATGGGAGAACGGGGCCGATACGGCGTCGGAAATCCGGATCCGGTTGTTCGACGACTTGCTGCCGCGCGCGGAGTCCGCCGCGTCCAATCTCGCCAACCGCGTTCTGGACGTTCAACGGGAATCGGTGCGAGCCGCGACCGCGAGCGCGACGTTGCGCGGGCTGCCCGTCGATTCGGGGCTTTTCGATTCGGCCCGAAGCGACGCGCTGTCGGCTTACGGAAAAGACATCCAAGGCGCGAAAGACGCTTTCGCCGCGATCGAGCGGTGGGCTTCTTCTTTTCCCGACGACACTCGGCAATCGATCCTCGACCTTCGGAATCGTTCCGATTCGCTGGAGAAAGCCGCAGGCGCGGCATCGCCGCCGCTTCCCTACGAGGCGAGGGAAACCGTGGCGGAGGCGGTCCGGGCCGGCCGGAACGCCGTGGCGGAAGAATCCATCGCCTCGTTCGAGACGGAATGGGATGCCCTCCACCGGGAATGGTCCGGAGCGGAGGGGCGCATCGGAGAAGGCGATGCGGCCGCGAAACGGATCCGGAACGCGAAGCGGAAAGACGAGGCGGACGTCATTGCGGATATGATCGTGCTCGAAACCGTCCGGAACCTCGTCGACGGAATTGCCGCCGTGAAACGGATCGGGGAACTTTCGGCCGTCCGGACGAAAACCGAAACCGGTTTGTCGGATGCAGGAAAAAAGATCGACGAGGCGAACGCCGTCCGATGGAACGCGGAGAAGGACGCCATCCGAAACGACTTGCTCCAACTGAAGGAGTCGTGGACCAAGCCCGCCGCTCCCGGTTGGATCCGGCCGGCGCAGGAAACCGCGGAGTTGCTTCGCTCCATCAACGGTCTTTTGGAAAAACTGGATTCAACGCCAGAACAGCAGGTTCGTTCCGGAAAGGCGTCCATCGCGAAAGTCTCCAAGGATCTCGAAGGACGCGTCGTTTGGACGCCTGGCGCGCGACACCCGAACAAACCGCACGTCTTCGCGACGGACAAGGAAAACGTCTGGGACGCCGACCCAGGATATTGGTTCGACAATCCCGGGGAAAACAGTGATCTTGTGGTCAGTTGGCGACCGGGCTTCCGCCATCCCGACCACCCCCACGTTTCCGCGGGGCAGCGGGAGGGGACATGGGTTCCCGATCCCGGATACAAGGAGGGCCGGAACGGGGATCTCGATCCGGTCTGGACCCCGGGGGCCCGCCATCCGACCAAACCTCACGTCTTCGCAACGGACAAGGAAAATAACTGGGATGCCGATCCCGGATATTGGTTCGACCATCCCGGGGAGAACAGCGATCTTGTGGTCAGTTGGCGACCGGGCAACCGCCATCCCGACCATCCCAACATTTCCGCGGGACAGAGGGAGGGGACCTGGGTTCCCGATCCTGGATACAAGGAGCGCTGGAACGGGGACCTCGACCCGATATGGACTCCCGGGATGAAGCATTCGCGCTGGCCCCATGTATTTGCCGGAAAGGAGGCGCGCAAATGGGACCATGATCCCGGATACGAATGGGCCAGTTCGGATGGCTCCGATTTCTCCGTCCGCTGGGTTCCCGGTAAGAGTCATCCCGAACATAATGGCATTGAAACGGCGCAACAGGAAGGAAAGTGGTTGATTCATCCCGGATGGGCGTGGGTGAATCCGGGAACGTCGGACTTGCGGACTCGATGGACGCCTGGGGTTCGGCATCCGGACTATCCGCATATCCGCGCGAGCGACACCAACTGGCAGTGGTTCGCCGACGATGGGTATGAGTTCAATGTCCCCAATTCAAGCAATCTTTCCGTCCATTGGAAGCCCGGAAAAAGGCACTCCCGGCATCGCGGGCTGGTCGCGGCGAGCCGCGAGGGATGGTGGGAAACGGAGGAGGGATGGAAGTTTATTACGTCTGGTCTTGCTCAACGACAGGAATCGGACGACATTCGGACGAAATGGATGGCCGGCGTCCGGAAACACGGGGCGCCGCACGTCCACGCGAGCGACGAGGAAGGCAAGTGGACGACCGACGACGGATATGCCTGGGCGTCCGATGCGGCCGACGACTTCTCCGTCGTCTGGAATCCGAATTGGGTTTCATCGGACGGAATGAAGCGAGCACGGGAAAGGGAAGGGCAGTTCTCGAGAAAACAGAAGTGCCATTCCTGTAGCAACGGCTGGAAAACCAAGACGGAACGCTGCCCCGGATGCCGGGGAACGGGGAAAATCGCCTTCGGTCTGCCGTGCCCGAAATGCAATGGGAACAAGCGGATCCAGACGCGGAGCATCTGCGACCGATGCAACGGAGCGGGCTGGTATTGGCCTTGATCGAATCAACGAAAACGGAAAACAAAAACAATGAAAAACACGATGCCCCGTCTGATCGACGACCGCCGCAGGCGTCACCTCGCCATGTTCGGCGCGGGAGTTGTCCTGCTGTTGGTTGTCGTTTGGTGCGGTTACGGAGCGTATATGGCTCCATACGAACAGCGCAAGGAGATTCTCTTTGAATTGATTCGAGATGGGCAATCGGTTCTGGACCGGTTCGACGAAGTGCGGGATTCCGGAGACTCGGGGAGACTGTCCGACGCAAAGGCGAAGATGAACAGGATCGCCGGAGGCGTGCCGTCCGCGGGCAAACCGATTCCCGACTTCAATCCCGATCCGGACTTGTACGTCGGAACGGACCGGCCGAAGGCGAAAAGAATCAAGGACGACTACGCGAGAACCGTCTTTGACTGGAATCGCGCCAGGGAGGGCCTCGAACGCGCCAGGGAGGATGCGGGCAGGGCATCGAGAAAACTCGAAAACCTGTCCCTTTCGTCGGGATCGGCGGGCTTGACGGATGCGCGCGAGGACCTCGGCGGAAGCATTGCGGAGCTTTCCTCCCTTCGCGAAACACCTCGCCCGACCGCGGGAGCGTTCGCCGGCGCGACGAATCGCTTCGCTCACGCCCAGGCCAAGGCGTACGCCATGCTGTCGAACACGGAAAAGAAAAACGGAGCCGTGAAGGCCGCCCTGTCCGAAGCCGCGGAAATCGAGAAGAACGCGAACAACGCCGCGAAGTCGGCGGAAGTGGCGTTCGCAAGGGCGAAGACGCTCCGCGACGAGGTCAAGGCCCTTGAAATCGACCGGACCGGCAAGAAGATGAAGGAACTCCGCGACAAGCTGGACGCAATCGCGGAGTCGACGCGGAAAATGCAGGAAACGGTCGAAACGGCCATGCGAACGGCGGACGGCGAAAGGGAGCGAGCCGTCAAGGCGGCCCGGGAGTCCTGCAACCGTGCCGTCGCGGCGATCCGGGCCTTGGACAAAAAGCACGGTCCCCTTCTGACGCGGGCGACGATCCATGAGGGGCTCTCCGCCGCGGGCTCGCTCGAAGACGCCGTCAAGGAAGAAGCATCCGACTGGAAGGAGAAGACCGACCGGGCGAGGGCATTGTCTCTCCAGGCGAAGCGTTCGTGCGACGAAGCCGACCGGATCTCCCGTGGGTTCGAGCAGGAGTCGAAAACGGGGGGCGCTCCGTTCGACGGCGCCCGGGCGATGGAACTGGCGGGAGAACTGCAGACACTTTCGGATGAACTGGCGAAAGCGGCCGAATCGCTGTCCTCGACCGGATTGAAAAACAAGATTTCCAGAATCGTCTCCGTGTCCGAGGCGGCGCTCGCTTCGCTCAAGGCGGAGGAGCCCGACATCCCCGAACTGCTTCGCGCCGCCAAGGCAAAGGTGCTGAAGGCCCGTTCGGACCTGAAGCGCACGAACGACGAACGGGACGCATTGCGAAACCTTTTGTCCGAAGGCAGCGGAAGCGCCAAGGGCGATCTCGAGTCCGATTTGTCGAAATGCGCCCCGTCGGCGACGATCGTCAAGGAGATGGAACGGCTGGAGGCGGCGACGGCTGCGGACGGAAACGCCGTCGCGGAATTGCAGAGGAAAATCGACTCCGTCGTCAAATCGGTCCTCGACTACTCGGATGCGGTAGCCCGGGTGAAACGGTCGGTTGACGCCGCGGAGCGGGAGAGAAGGTTCGTCCGCCTGGCTTGGGAGGAAGGCGCGGCGGGACGGGAACCGGGTTTGTCGGACAGGGAGCCCGACATCACCAGGGGCGGGGCTCTTGTTCCACGCGGTTCCGAGTCGTCCCGCCGTTACGAGTGGTCTTTCGCGCTGGACATCCCCAAGGACGGGGAACACAAAGTCGAGGTCACGGTCGAGAAGCCGACGTCAAGACCCGTGAACGGATCGATTCCGGAGAAGGAATATTTCAAACAGGAGGGCAAGCGGGTCAAGGGGGGCTGGATCAACGCGAAGTGTTCTCTCGCCGTCGGTTCGAAAACACGTGTCGACGATCTTTGGTTTCCCAACTTTCAGGAATTGAAGCGTCAGCCGGTCTTGGAATTCCGTGGGCCGTTGTCGGCCAAGCGGCAAGAATTCTCCTTGAATCTCGAGTTCGACGCCAATCCGGCTGTTGCGCGCTTCCAGGGATGGCATACCGACAGACTGCAGTTCCGCGTCTATCTGGATGGCGCGGAAGTCTCGACGTTCTGGCACAAGAACCAGCCGTTCCGACCGTGACCTTGCTCCGGATGCCACGACGGACGCCGGGCAATCGGCGTTTCAGGAAGCTCGCCACCGCGAGAAGCATGCATGGGAAAAACGCCCTGCAACGAAACGCGAACGCGCTTGCCCGGGCGGTGGGGGCGTGGTAGAATCGCGCGCCATGAACATCCGCGCCCTCTCCGTCCTCTCCCTCTTCATTG
>JAEEGL016913524.1_pt1 | contig 12495 bp, 10 predicted proteins | sample 9134231 | NCBI WGS metagenome assembly JAEEGL01 (sample SAMN16246548, study PRJNA631951) | gut metagenome | biome: gut microbiome; feature: rumen; material: fiber-attached | host: Bos | place: Iran: Karaj | collected 2018-10
ACGGGGACCTTCGCGACGCCTTTGGTCAACGTCGGCCTGATCGCTTTCCTTCCCATCCGCTCACCGGCTTTCCAGCAGGAAGTCGATGGGGCGCGTATGCTCCACGACCACGGTCCCGTCATAGACGCCGTCCGGGAGCGTCACCTCCGCCACGCCGAAGGTCCTACCGTAGTCGTCGGTGCCGGTGGAGGCAAGATAGAACTCCTGCGACGCGATGCGCAGCGGCATCCCGTCCGCCACGGCCTCCGTTCCGGTGGGTACGACCTGCGCCATGTGGTCGGCCACGATCACCTTGACGGGCGCGCTCGTCTCCAGCGTGCCGATGGTCGCCCACGCGAAGAGCGCGGCGAGGAGCAGAATGACGGCGGCGAGGATTACCCAGATCCCCGGATTCGTCACGCACAGATAATCCGTCAGCTGCTCTGGGGACGAGATGCGGTCCAGAGTCTTCTTGCGGAATACGGTTTGTTGATTTCCTTCCATCGTTCACACTTCCTCAGTAAGTCAAACAATTATCCGGTAAACAGACGCGTCGAAACATACGGATCTCCCAGATCCGGCCATACGTGCTGAGTCTCTTTTCTCCGCAGACAGGATCAAATACGATTGCGTCGTCCGGCAGCAGTTCCAGCAGCGCCGTAAAATGACGCTCTGCCCGCTCGCCGGGTACGGTGATGAGACACGGGAAGCCGCGCCCGGTCGCCCGGATCAAAACGTCTCTGCGATACGGGACCGCCCCCAGATATTCCAGCGGATAAAGCCTGCCGATCCGGGAGAGCTCGAGATCGGCCGCGGCTGTAAACGCGCCGCAGTCGATCAGCTTTTGATTCAGGATCCACGGATCGAACGCTCTTTCATCCGATGCCTGCTCGACGCCGCAGTGCCGGAGCATCACCGCCAGCGCGCACACCAGGCAGCCGCAGTCCCGAAAGTATCGAAACTCCGCGTCGGGAAACTGCGCCGCACTCCAGGCCTCCGCGCGGTTGAGGCGCGGATCCGTCTGCAGCCATATCATATAGCTCCGATCCATCCCCCGTCTCCCCCGTTCACACATCCGGCTTCGCATCGGCGGGCAGGTTCAGATACAGGGACAGATGGTTGAGATCCAGCACTCTGTCATAGTTCGCGTTCGCGGTAAGACCCAGAACGATCATCGCCTCCAGCGAACCCGGCCTGTCCCAGCCTGCCTCGGCCAGCTTGCTCAGCGGGCTGTAGGCCACGCCGTCGTCAACGACCGTGACCTGCACGCCGTCTTCATACCGTTTCAACCGGATGTCCGCGCTGACCTCCGTATCCGGATTCTGCCGGGCGATATAATTCATGCTGTCCTCCATCACCAGAGAGACTTTTGCGCAAAAGTCCGCCGGATATACGCAGTCGAGCAGCTTCTCATCCGCGTCGGCTTTCGCGGCGACGATCTGATCCGGCGTCAGTCGGAGCGAATAGTCGAACATCATCTCCGGGTCGCGCTCCGGAACGAACCAGAAGCGGTCGCGCTTCATCAGCGCCAGCAGGATCAGCGCCGCCGCCGAACACGCGATCACATAGCCCGCAAAGATGCCGCGCAGCCCCATCCGATATCCGATGATCCCGGCGATGATCGGCAGGAGCTTCTGGATCAGGACGAACAGGTGCGTCAGAGCGATCCTGTTGACGGCCGGCAGATAGGCGGTAATGACCGTCAGGAATACGATCGCGGGAAACGCGATGCATCCGATGCGCAGGCATTGGGCGCAGAGCTCATGAAGTCCGGCGGCGACATGGAATGCGCTCGCGATCGGACCTGCAAACGCCAGCACGATCGCAACCACGATCAGACAGATCCGCAATGCCTGCTTCGTTCCCGCCTGCGCCGAGAACCTGACGCCGTCGTAGTCCCTCTGGCCGTACAGAAGTCCGGCATGCACGGAGACGCTCGCCGATACCCCGTTGCTCAGAGAGATGACGATCCTGCGGATCGTCTTGTAAATCGCCCAGATGGCAAGCCCGTCCGCACCGCAGACGGCGGCGATCGCTCCCGTCTGCACGGTGAGCGCGATGCTCTCCATCAGTTCATCCGCGGTCGCCGAGCTGCCGATGCGGACATCTTCCTTGAGATAGGCCCGCATTTCCCTGAACGAAAGGATCACGGAAAAGTCCGGAGTCACCGTCCGTTTTTTGCTGAAGAAATGGCTGAGCGAAGCGGAATAGCCGAGCAGCGTGCTGATGACGGAAGCCCAGGCCAGCCCGGACAAGCCGAGCTTCAGCACGGACACCAGCAGGAAGTCAAGCAGGATGTTCCCGACGTTCGTGTTGACGCTGCGCAGCGCCAGCAGCTTTGCTCTCCCGTCGATGCGAAACGCTCTTTCGATGCACAGGAACACTTCGAAAACCGGCGCCGCCGCCAGGAGCGGCCTGGAATACCGGATCACCGCGTCGATCAGGGCGGGATCATGAAGAAAGAGCCCGAGCAGCTGCCGCTCGAAGAGGAGCACCGGGAGAAACACGACAAGATAAACGGCAAAGACGGCAAGAATGACCGTGCCGAAAATGCGATCGGCCTCTTTTCTCCTGCCCTTTCCGATCGCCCGGATCATCAGCTTGTCGATGCCGAAGCCCAGGAGGCAGTGCAGGATCTGGGCAACCGCCAGCAAAGGACCGGCGGCCGCGATCGCCGCCAGCGCGTCTGTGCCGATGCTGATGCCCGCGATCAGGGAGTCGATGGCCGTCACGGCCGCGACACACAGCGTGCTGCTGATATACGGGAGCGCCATTTTGCCGGTCCTGCCTGCAATCAGAGACGACCTTCGGTAGATATCGTTGATTTTCAGATTCCCCCGCACTATGGAATTCACCGCCTTTTCATGTCGGGCTCACAGCAGAACGATCCCCGAGAGCGTCTGTCTGCCGGGGACGGACCGGCCGTCTCTTCTGTATGACGCGAACGCTTCCGATTCATAGGAGCAGATGCCGGTATCACAGAGATTGGAAGGTTCCGCTCCGGCGCGGGTCAGCTCCATGAGGATCGCCCGCCGGAGATCCAGCAGGTATTGCCCGCTTTTCAGGGGGCGGAACAGCGCATCGAGCTCGTGCGCCGCAAACCGTTCCGAGAAGAACTCCCGCAGCTCGCCGCCGACTTCGTAGCAGTCTCCGCAGATACCGGGACCGAGCGCCGCGGCGATCTCCCGGGGATCCGTACCGAAGCATCTGCGCATCCCCTCGACGGTGTTCCCGACGATGCCGCTGCAGATGCCTCTCCAGCCGCAGTGCGCGATGGCGGCGGCGTGCTTCCCCGTGTCATAGAGAAACAGCGGAACACAGTCTGCCGTCCAGACGCACAGCAGGATCCCGGGGACTGCCGTGATCATGGCATCATATCCGCCGGCCGGTCCCAGGATCAGGCGCTCCTCCACCGCCGCGAAGCTCCCGCCGTCCTCCGATATGGCGAAGACGCTGCCGGAATGCGTTTCAGGCGCATACGAGATCCGCCGCAAAGGTATAGGAAGGCAGGCCTCCATGATGCGTTTTCTGGAATCGTCGTCCTGCCATCCGGTATGGCGCTGCCAGTCTTCTTTGCCGCTGATCAGCGTTTTGAGCGGATAGCGCCCGTCAAGAAATGAGATCGAATGCATTGTTTCCCTCTCCAAGGGTCTCCAGCCAGCGAATCAGCGCGAACATTTCCCAGATCTGTTTCCACACGCCGTCGTCGCCGGCTGCATAGAAGGCGTTCAGGATCCCGTCCACGTCTGGGCCGTCGAGCGTTTCGCGCGCGAGTTCGCCTGTCAGCGCGTCCAGGATCTGCGTTTGATACGGCGCTTGCCGCATCCATTTCCGAACCGGCACGGGGAATCCCCTTTTTCCCCGAAAGGCGATCTCCCGCCCGACGTATCGCTGCGCCGCCTCCCGGAAGAGCAGCTTCCCCATGCTCCGGTCCGCCTTGTACTGCGGCGGCAGCGACAGCGCGAAGTCCCAAAGGTCCTGCCTCATATATGGCGTTCGGATGCATATCCCCGCGCCCTTTGCCGCGGCGCAGACATTGGGAAGGATGTTACCCCGCATCCACCTTGTCAGATCGAAGGCGTTCATTTTCAGAAACCCGTCGCCGCCGTAATCGGGCAGCGAGGGGATCTCCCCGACGTCCATGATCGTGTTGACACGCAGCCAGAAATCCTCGCGGGGATCTTCGAAATAGCTGCTGTAGCAGGGATAGCCGCAGAACAGCTCGTCCGGCCCTTCTCCGGAACATACGGCGCCTGTATAGCGGGAAGCTTCCCATGCCGCGAGAAACAGGGCGACGTATGAGGCGTCCCCTGTCGGCGAGCAGCGGCAGGCCATGGCTTCTCCCACCGCCGCAAAGTATTCTTCGGGGCCGATCTTCACCACGCGGTGTTCACTTCCCAGCTTTTTTGCAGTCGCCATGGCCAGTGATGATTCGTCAAACTCCTGCTCCTCGTATGCCACGGAAAACGTCTTTTTCGCATGGATCCCTAAGGCGATCAGTGAAGAATCCACCCCGGAGGACAGAAAGGCCGCGTCGGAGGATTGCCGCTCCGTCTCCAGCATGTCATCCAGGATCCGGATCAGTTCCTCCAGATACTCGTCTTTTCCCCGTTCCGGCTCGAAAGAAAACCGGATCTCAGGATCGCAAAAGCGCGCTCCGCCCGGAAGCGCGGCCTCTCCCGGAAGATAGGAAAACCTCAGATAAGACTCCAGCGCGCGCCGATCCAAAGCGGGTTGATGCATGTGGGTTGCCCCGTTCATTCTCTCTGTGCCTTCCGTCATTTGAGTTTTTTATGGAACCAGAAAGCGGATTTCTCATATCCCATTTTGGGTAACAGGGCCTGCGAGCCTGTGCGCCTGAAGCTTGTGGCGGCGCCGATGGAATCGGCGCCACGTCTGCGCGCTTCCTGTTCTACGCGTTCGTTCAACTGCTGCGCGATCCCGCGGCGCCGGTATTCCGGCATTACGGCGATGCCGTTCATCTTGATATACCCGTCCGGGTCGTCGATCGAAAGGACCTCGACAAAGGTGACAAATCCGACCACTTTCCCGTCTTCCACCGCGACATAGGTACCGTAGCGGCTGTCTTTGCTCATTTTCTCGAACGTTCGGCTCACGCTTTCATCCGTCGCCGCGGGCACGTCCAGATAATCGCGCCAGAACCTGGCGACAGAAGCATAGTCTTCCGGCTGAATTTCTCTGATCATTGTTTCTTTCTCCTTTCCATCGTCTCCAAGGAGCGGATGCGCACCGCAGCATCCTCCGGGGCAATCCGGATCATACGAAATGGATCATTACATCCGGAATCAGACCATGCTTCCGCTATTTTCCGGACGCTTCTCTGATCAGGGAGACCGCCGTCGTCACGGCCACGACGATGTTCGCAGCACAGCCGACGTAGTTCATGATCGCAAAGCTGAAAACGGAATACATCAGCATATTGACCAGGAATGTGAGCTTGAGGTTTCTTTCCCGATCCCGGAATCGGAATACCGCGATCGAGTATTCCAGATTCGCCGCGATCGGCAGCCAGCCCAGCGCTCCGCGGTTGTTGAACACGACGCCCAGCACGACGCCCAGCAGGATCAGGATCCACTCGACGAGCCTGCTCTTGATCCGTTTCATTGCCGCCAGATTGCGGAGGACGGCGACAAGATTCTGCGCGGTGCTGCTGTATCCCTTGAGAAGGATGGAACCGACGCCGTAAAAGACCTGACTCAGGATCTGAACGGCGAGGATCTGGTTTTGCTTTTTTCTGGTGCCGCTGACGGAGTCGCTGACCATCGCGCACAGACTGCAGACGTTGCCGATGATGATCTCCTTCACCGTTCCACCCCTTCCTCACGCATCGCTTCCGGCGCTGTTCCATCAAGCCGCCGCTCAGGCGGCTTCGTCGGCGCCGCCCGGAAAAGTCACTGCGTCGCCGTAAAACAGGCATTGCGTATGCAGCTTTCAAACCGTTCCGGGAAACCCGTCCAGCGTTCCGTGCTGCTCGATCCAGCAGAACTTTTCCCAGTCCGGCTGGCTCAGAAAAACCCTGGCCGGGACATAGTGGTGCGCTCGGCCCGCATCACAGCTCATGGCCTTACCGTATACCTCTTCGCCGACGCATTCCCTGAAGAACGCTTTCGCCTCAGCTTGATATGCGCCGGGTTGATACACGCCAAGGGCGCCCGTTCCGCCGCTGACCGATTCCAACTGATCCGTGTTCAGTAAGCGTACATCTCCGTGCTTTCCCATGTTCGGTCTCCTTTTCCCTCATTCGGTCAGTTTGCTGCCGGGTCCAAAAAGATATGGATCGCCCTTGCGATCTCGGCGCGGGTGGCCGGCTCGCCGGGACGGATGTTCCCGTCCGCGTCCATATCCAGCACGCCGCTGCCGCAGGCCCAGCGCATGGCGGCGTTCGCCCAGTCCGCGATACTGAAGGCGTCGCCGTAGCTCAGGATGTTCGTGTCCTCGCCGACGCTCACGTCGCAGCCCTTCCACTTCGCGTAGCGCCAGAGGATCGTCGCCAGCTGCTCGCGCGTCACGTCGTCGTTCCGCCCGAAGGTCCCGTCGCCGTAGCCGAGGACGATGCCCTTCGCCGCGGCCCACTCCACGCCGTCGCTGTACCATTCGCCCGCCGGCACGTCGCTGAAGACGCCGCTGTATTCCGCCGCGGGCTCGCCCTCCATGCGCCAGAGCACGGTCACGAGCATCGCGCGGCTCAGCGCCGTCTCCGGCCCGAACTCGGTCTCGCTCATGCCGATCATAATGCCCTTTTCATAGACGTACTCGATATCGTCCCGGAACTCGCTGTCCTCCGGAACGTCGATGAACGGGAGTTCCTTCTTCCCGGGGGCGGGATCTCCGTCAGCATTTCCGCCGCGTGTCTCCGGTACGATGCCGCCGCCGGGGATGGGCTTCGGCCCGGGTCCGGGTTCCGATCCGGGTCCGGGCTCGGATCCCGGTTCGGGCTCGGATCCCGGTTCGGGCTCGGATCCGGGCTCGGACGAACCTTCGATCTGCGCATACTTCGCCGTAAATGTCGGATCCGTGTCCGGCATATAAGCGGGAACCTCGGCGTTCCAGCCGTCGAAGCGGTATCCGTCCGGCGCGACCGGCGTGGGGACCGTCAGCTCCGCGCCATAGATGTTTGTGATCGTCACAGTGGTTTTGCCGCCCTCAAATTTGCCCTGTCCCGATTCGAAGGTGATCGTATATTCCTTCGGCTCCCAGCAGGCGGTCAATGTCAGATCCCCGGCGGGCATCGTTTCCGGAAACGCGGGATCCCAGCCGCCGAATTTATAGTGATCCTTCGTCGGGGCGGCGGGCGGCGCAAGCTTCTCGCCGCTGACCGCTTTCATGGGCGCCACTGCGCTGCCGCCCAGCGTTTCAAACGTGATGGTATATCGGAGCGCTTCCCACTGTGCCTTCAGCGTCAGATCCTCTGCCGGCATGGTCGCCGGGAAAGCCGGATCCCAGCCGATAAAGCGATAGCCCGGCCTCGTCGGATCCTCCGGCTGTTTAATCTCCTCGCCCGCTTTTGCATCGATCGCGGCGATATTGCTGCCGCCGTCGGTGTCGAAGCTGATCGTGTAGACGTCATCTGCGGCCGGTTTTTCTTTCCAGAGCGCTGTAAAGTTCAGGGAATCATTGTCCGTCAGGCTCCAGTCCTCAAAGGTGAATTCCTCGCCAGCTGCGTGCATCTTTCCGTTTTTGTCCTCCCAGCCGACAAAATTACATCCTTCTTTCGTCGGTGCGGCCGCGAGCTTGAGGACGCCGCCGAACGAGACCGTTCCGTTCCCTGCTCCGTCGTAGTACACCGGGATCTCCTTCGGCGTCCATCGGGCGGTCAGGGTCACGGTGTAGTAGCTGTAGTGCTTCGCCGGCTGCTCGTTCCGGATCGGATCGCCGTCGGCGTCTCTGTCACAGTATTCCGGCGAGACGCCCCGGCCCTCGTTCCATTTGACGCCGGCGCTCGTGAACCATCCCGCGAGCGCATAGCCCGGCTGCGTCGCGGCGTTCATCGCCTCCATGCGAAGCTTTTCATTCAGGTTCACTGTGAACTTCAGGCTCTGCTCCTTGCCGTCGGAGCCGAGCGGCATTTCCACATCGTCCCCCGGCACCAGGTGGACCTCCAGGCGGTCCCGCACAAGCAAAGGATAGAGCGTCAGGTCGCGCTCCGGCATGACCATGCTGTCGAAGAGGACGCAGGGATACTGCCCATCGGGATCATTCCTGTTGGGATCGCCGTCCGGGAGGGATTCATTGTAGTTGAATTCGCCGTCCGGTCTCTGCGCTTCCGTCCACCCTGTAAAGGTGAAATCCGTTTTGTCGACCGTCTCGTCAAAATAGTCGGCGATGTCTGCCCCGGCGGGGACCTTGGCTGATTTGAGCACGGTATTCCCGCTGTGGTCCCCGCAAACGGTAAGATCGTAGACCTTCGCTCCGCAGCCGTCGCATACATGGTCTCCGTTTTTATCGATATGTACGGCCTGAACGGAGGCGACAAAGAAATTGGAAATGCTGTCGGTGTTCATGAGCACCTGCGTCCCGTTTCCGCCCCGGATCTGCTTGCCGAGATCCTTCGGGAGGAACCAGCCCCAGTCCGTGCCGAGATAGCCCGTCGCCTTGTATGTGTTTCCTCCGACCACGGTCAGGGGACCGTCGTCGATCCCGCTGATTCCGTAATCGCTGAGATCCCAGCTGTTGTAAAAGACCTGATAATCCTCAAAGTGACAGTTTCCGGTTACGGTCATCTTCGGCCCCGGCTGCGCCCAGACAAAAGCGCCCGTCTTCCACGCATACGCAATGACTGTGCCGCATTCCGGCGGCGTGAGCGTCAGCACCACGTCCGAGACCGGCTGCGCCCACAGCGCATGGAAGGTGACGCCGTCGCGGTAAGACGAATCCATTCGGTCGTTGAGATCGCTCACATCCCATCGGTAGGCGTCTCCGGCGTCTTTGGCCGGCGGCCAGGTGCTGTCGTCAAACGGATTCCATGATTCATGATTATAAGGATCGTGCGTAGGGAATTCGCCGTAGTGCTCGAAATAATACGCGCGGGTATGGAGTCCCAGCTCGCTCATCAGCCGCTCGCCGTTGTCGTCATATTCCACGAGATCATAAAAGAGGACCTGAGCCGCGCTGCGTGCGTTCGTGCAGCTGTCGTAGTCGGCCGAATCCGGCACATACTGGAACGACACGACGGAGCCATCCACCGAGAAAACCAGGTCCCGGCCGAAATAACCCTCCAGGACTTTGCCGTCGAAGTTCCGCTTCACGTAATCCTCATGTCCCGCTCCGAAGTCCACATAGACCGTGTATTGCCGGTCAAACTCCGCGTGGATCGTGACGGCCTCGGCGGGCATGGAGAAGCTGTAAACGCCGTCCGTCGCCGTGATCTCCGTCTCCGTCTTGTCAGCATTGGAATAATACAGGCGCTTGAGCATATTGCCGTCGTCCGGCGAGACGTTCACGGGAATCGTCTGCCCTGCATAGCCCTTTGTTCTGCCGTTCACACTGACCGTTCCGCCCGTGATGGTCTCGTCCACAGAGAGCGGATAATAGGTCGGCGTGACCGCGGTAACGGCCGCCACGATCGCGTCGCCCACCGTCACCGGCTTTTTCCCGTTGACGGTGATATTGTTGTTCTCTGTAGTGCCGAGGTACTCGTCGAAGGGGGTGCGGACCAGAAAGCGGACATAGTAATCCTCACCGCCGACGATGGTGCCCTGCAAATACCCGGATTGATCGATGCTGCTGTAGGCGATCTCTCCAGCCGGGTTGTCGACCCAGACGCCGTCCGCGTAATCGCCGCCGTGGTAGGGATCGTGCCACAGCGTCGCACCGCTGACCGTGATTCCGGGGGAAGGATGGGTATGGGGAGTATTGCCTGAATAGCAGCCCGCATGCACGTCATTTGCCCATTCGATCACATCCCCGTCCACCGGAGGCGTGACCGTGACCTCGACCGCTGCCAGCTGCTGCCACAGCACATAGAACGTGGCGCCGTCCGCAAGCGGAGCCTCGGTCTCTCCGTCGTTCAAGAAATTCTCATCGCCCAGCTCAAACACATCTGCATATTGGGTGATCGGCTTCAGCCCCAGGGGACTGCCAGCCAGTTCATCGCCGTATGCGCCGTACATGTGTTCGCCCTCGTGGACCCATGATGCCGGGGAAAGCGTCTCTCTCAGCGTTTCATTCATGAATTCTGACAGGGCATACTTTGCAGCCGGTACGGTTGGCGCAAGAAGATCCAGCGCAACAGTGACCATGGACCCGGAGACGGTACAGCCGTCCTTGCCGCTGAACTGTGCCGCCAGCGCCTGATGCCCCTCACCGAAGTCGACGGTAAGCGTCGCTGCGGTGTCGGCCGCCAGCGCCGCCGCCGGCAGCAGGCTGAGCGCCAGCACGAAGGCCAGCGCGATGGAAAGCCATCTCTTCGTCTTCATATCCGTTCCTCCTATCAGCTGTCCAAAAACGGTTCGGTTTCGAAAATGTTTATGTTTATAGTAAATCGTCTAAAGAATAGCAAGCCGTGTCCTAAGGATGTCCAAAGAAAAACCGCCCTTTCTCAAAACACTTTGAAAAAGAGCGGAATATTTCTGTATGTTGATTTTTTACTGGTTCGTTGTCTTCCAGGACAGGATCGCCTCCGTCATGCTGGCCCAGGAATAGGAGCTCATGTACTCTCCGCGGTAGGCGTTGATCGTATCGCTGTCGCCGGAGTAGAAGAGGTAGGCGTCGCAGATAAAAGCATCCGGCCTGACACGAAGGATCCCCTTCTCCATCTCCATGATTTCCGGAATGCCATATTGCTGCAGGGTTTCCCTCAGAGATCGGATGTAGACGTCCAGCTGCTTCTGCATCCTGCGGTCATACGGGCTGTCCTCCCACACGGCGGCGAAGAGCTCGCTGCGCGTGACCCCCGAGCCCTGCTTATCCACAAGGTAGGCGAGGATCTCCTTGGCTTTTGCCAGCTTGAAGCTGACCGGCCGGTCATCCACATAGACGTCAAACGTCCCGAAGGTCCTGATATGGATATGTCCATAGGAGGATCGGCGCGTTCTTCCGCATGCATAGCGCACTTCGGAGGCCAGCTTTTCCTGCGACACCGGTTTGAGCAGATACCCGGTCGGATGTACCGCGTAGGCGTCAAAGGCATATTCCTTATAGGCGGTCAGGAACAAAATCGCCGTCTCCGGCCGCGCCTGCTTGATCCGGGCGGCCAGCGTGATGCCGTCGATCTCCGGCATGTTGATATCCAGAATGGCAAGATCCGCCGAATGGCCGCGAAGCCAGTCCAGCGCGGACTGCGCCTCCGTAAAGCCCTTCGCCTCATCGATCCCGGGCAGGAGCGCGCATTGGCTCAAAGTGTATTCCACCGCCAGGGGTTCGTCGTCTACGCAGATCACTTTCATTTCCGGTTCTCCTTTGCATCTCTTCCGTTTCCGTCAGGGATCAACAGCGTAACGTCGGTGCCTTTCCCGATCTCACTGTGCAGGAGCATCGTGCCGCCGCACATCTGCTCCACTCGTTCCTTCACATTCCGGATCCCGATGTGGGTCCCGTCGCTGCCATCCTGTTTCGCTGCGTCAAAGCCCACGCCGTTGTCCTGTACCGTGATTCGATGCGCGCCGGATTCCCTTGCGGTGGAGACGGTCACCAGACCGTCCTTCCGGCTTCTGACGCCGTGGCGGATCGCGTTTTCCACCAGCGGCTGGATCGTCAGCGCAGGGATTTCAAAATGATCGTCTTCGATCCGGTATTCTACGCGAACATTGGGGAACCGAAGCGTTTCGATCTCCGCATACAGCCGGGTATGCTCCAATTCCTTGGCAATCGGAACCAAATCGGTTTGACTCAGCGACTCCAAGTTCTGTCGCAGGTAGGAACTGAAATCCTCCAGCGTCCGGTCCGCCAGAGGGGGATCCTTTGCATACAAAGCTCGGATGGTGTTGAGGGCGTTGAACAGGAAGTGCGGCTGGATCTGCGTCATCATGATCTGAATGCGCTGCGCGGCCTGCAGATCCTTTTCATGTTCCCGGACGAACTGGAAGTGGAGCCAGATATAATAGAATACGCTGCCCACCACGATGGTAATGGTCAAAAAGGCCACCGGCTGCTCGATTCTCATGCTGAGATCCAGAGTGACAGATACGGCGATGATCAGGGCAACAGAAACCGGGATCAGCTGCTCCAGCTTTCGCGTCTCCCGATAGCGGAGGATCGTCCGTACCAAGAGCTCAGCAAGCAGAATCCCGCTGATGATAAAGCAGGTGAAACCCAGCGGTCCCCGCAGGGAGATATAATCGGATTCCCGGATCTCAAAGCAGAGCTTTGTAAAGGGAGAAGTGAAATACAGAACTGCGTTGATGCCCGCCAGCGTCCACCAGGGCCACTTTTTCCCCTCCGGACGGATAATATAGAGAAAGAGGATCAGGATCACTGGGCGAACGGAATAGCCGTAGGCGGACAGGATGTTTTTCAGCGCAAAGTTGGAATGGCGGACGAACAGCGCGTTTTCGCCCA
>JAEEGL016960849.1_pt1 | contig 12495 bp, 13 predicted proteins | sample 9134231 | NCBI WGS metagenome assembly JAEEGL01 (sample SAMN16246548, study PRJNA631951) | gut metagenome | biome: gut microbiome; feature: rumen; material: fiber-attached | host: Bos | place: Iran: Karaj | collected 2018-10
GCCGTGGCGATGGGGCTCCTTTTCGCTCTCACGGTCTTCCTCTGCGTCCGGCTCTTTGGCGGCGGGACGGCAGAAGGTGCGGTCGAAGTCGCCGAAGAAGCTTCCGGCGGCGTCTTCTGGACTGCCCTTGAGCTTTCCGTTGCGATGCCGCTCTCCTGGCTGCCGCTTGTCGCGGACTACACAAAGGACGCGGAGCGGCCCGTTGCCGCTTCCGCGGCTTCCGCTGCTATCTACACCGTCGTTTCATGCTGGATGTACGCGATTGGACTCGGCGTCGCCCTCGCGGGGCTCGGCGACAGCTTCGCGGCCGGCGTCCGCGCCGCAGGCGTTGGCCTCGCCGGAGTGCTCGTGGTTGTGTTCTCCACGGTGACGACGACCTTCCTCGACGCCTACTCCGCAGGTGAAAGCGCCAGGAGCCTCTGGAACCGTCTGCCCGCCAAGGGTGTGGGCGTCGCCGTCTGCGCAATTGGCATCCTGCTGGCGATATTCGTCGGCATGGACCACTATCTCGATTTCCTCTACATGATTGCCTCGGTCTTCGCCCCGATGGCGGCGGTGCAGGTAGTCGACTGGGTTATGGCCAATAGGCCGGGGGATAGTTCCCCCGCACCCCCGTTGCACTGGCCCCGCACCCCGATGGAGATCGTGGTAAACCTCGTCGCCTGGGCCGTCGGCCTCGCCGTCTACCACCTCTCCCTTCGCTTCAATTCGCCTGTCGGCGCTACGATTCCGGCCATGGCGGCTGCCGCCGCCATAGCCGCGTTTAATCGGCGTCCTTCACTAACCCACTAACCCACTAACCACTAACCCACTAACCCACTAACCACTTATGAAGATCAGCACCTATCTCGACTCCGTCCGCGCGACGACACCGCTCGTACACAACATCACCAACTACGTCACAGTCCATGACGTGGCCAACATCCTCCTCGCATGCGGCGGAAGCCCGATCATGACGGACGAGCCCGACGACGTCGAGGACATCACCTCGATCTGCGGCGGGCTCAACATCAACATCGGCACGCTCAACAAGCGCTCCATCGAGGCGATGTTCATCGCCGGGCGCAAGGCGGCCTCCCTCGGCCACGCGCTGCTTCTCGACCCCGTCGGCGCCGGCGCGAGCCGGCTGCGCACCGAAACCGCGAAGAAGCTCATCGCCGAGTTCCGCTTCACGGCCATCCGCGGCAACGTCTCGGAAATCCTCGCGCTTGCCTCGGGCGGCAGTTCCACGCGCGGCGTCGACGCCTCCGTGGCCGATGCTGTCACGGACGCCAACCTCGCAGCCAAGGCCGCATTTGCCAAGGCCTACGCCGGCGAAACGGGCTCCGTGATAGCCATTACCGGCGCCATCGATCTCGTGGCGGACGCCACCCGCTGCTACGCCGTGCGCAACGGTACGCCGCGCATGGGCGGCATCACTGGTTCCGGTTGCCAGCTTTCGGGCATGATGACGGCCTTTCTCGTCGCCAACCGCGAAGAGCCGCTTGAAGCGGCACTTGCCGCCGTCTGCACGATGGGGCTCGCCGGCGAAATCGCCGAATCCCGCATGCAGCCGGGCGACGGCAATTCAACCTACAGCGACCGCATCATCGACGCCGTTTCGCTCATGGATGGCGCGACTCTTGAAAAGGGCGCGAAGTATGAACTGCTCTAAGGAAGACCTCCTGCTCTACGCCGTCACGGACAGAAAGTGGCTCGCCCCCGGCGAACGGCTCACGGACAAGGTCGCCGAGGCCATTGACGGCGGCGCGACCTTCGTCCAGCTGCGCGAAAAGCACCTTGACCGCGACGCCTTCGTGGCCGAGGCACGGGAACTCAAGGCTCTTTGCGCGGCGCACCACGTCCCATTCGTCATAAACGACGACGTCTCCATCGCGCTTGAAGTCGGCGCAGACGGCGTCCATGTCGGACAGTCCGACATGGAGGCCGGCTCCGTCCGCGACCTCATCGGTCCCGACCGCATTCTCGGCGTGTCGGCCGAAACCGTCGAGCAGGCGCTTCTCGCCGAGCGCCGCGGTGCCGACTACCTCGGCGTAGGCGCGGTCTTCCCCACGGGGTCAAAAGACGATGCCGAGGCCGTGAGCTTCGAGACTCTCCGCGCCATCTGCGCCGCCGTGAAGATTCCCGTCATCGCCATCGGCGGCATTACGCTCGACAATCTTCCATCGCTCGCCGGCACCGGCATCTGCGGCGTCGCCGTCATCAGCGCGATCTTCGGTCAGAAAGACATTCGCGCCTCTGCGGCAGCTTTGGCTGCCGCAGGGCGCGAAGTCTTTCGTGTTTAGTTATGACTCCGTCTTTGACCATCGCACACATTGGCGATCCGCAGCTGGGGTTCAACCTTAATGGGGAGGATCCCGAGACCAAGTACCGCGAGGACTTGGCCCGCATGGAGAGCGTGATAGCGGCGGTGAATGGGCTTGGCCCAGATGTTGCTCTAATATCTGGTGACATGACGCATCGGGGCGCGGACATTGTCCGCGACTGGCCAAGGTTGCTCCCACTCTTCAAGGTGCCGGTCATCGCGACGCCCGGCAACCATGACATGCGCCAACGGCTTGAACGTGAAGCTCTCGACAATTACAATGCGATTTTCGGCCGCGACTACGGCACGATGGATGTCAATGGCTGGCGCATCATCTTCGGCAACACCCAGTACTGGCTTGAGACTGACGAGAAAGCGTTGCAGACGCGCTACGGGAAATGGCTCTCCGACGAGCTTGAGCGCGCGAAGGAAATGAGAGGCAAGGTCATCCTCGCCGGCCACAACGCACCCTTCGCCTACCGCCCGGATGAGGACGACGGCTACGAGAATTGCCCGAAGGCAAGCCGCTTCGCGCGTCTCGACGCCTATCTTGCGGCTGGCGCGCGCTTCTACCTCGCGGGGCACATGCACCGACTTTGCATGCGCGGTTATCGCGGCCTCACAATCCTGAGCGCCGAAGGCCTTTCCCTCAATTTCGACCAACGTCCATTCGGTTTCCGCGTCTTCCAGGTCGCGGATGACTTTACCTATTCGTGGAACTTCCACCCGGTTTGACGGTTTGACTGTTATCACTAACCACTGACCACTAGCCACTGACCACTAAGGACTAACCACCATGAAAACAGCACTTACCATCGCTGGGAGCGACTCAAGCGGAGGCGCCGGCATACAGGCCGACATCAAGGCGATGACCATGAACGGCGTCTTCGCCATGAGCGCCATCACAGCCCTCACAGCGCAGAACACGCTGGGGGTGACGGGCATTTCCGAAGTCACGCCTGAATTCCTCGGACTCCAAATCGACGCCGTCTTCACGGACATCCCGCCCGACGCAGTGAAAGTCGGCATGGTCTCCTCATCGGCGCTGATCCGCGTAATCGCCGCCAAGCTCCGCCAGTACGGCGCGCGCAACGTGGTGGTCGACCCCGTCATGGTCGCGACAAGCGGCGCGCGCCTCATATCCGAGGACGCCATCGGCACCCTCAGCGCAGAACTTCTGCCTCTTGCTACGGTCATCACGCCCAACATCCCCGAAGCCGAGGTGCTTGCAGGCCGCGAAATCAAGTCGGCCTCCGACATGGAGGCGGCCGCACGCGAGATAGGTGGCAAGTACGGTTGCGCCGTCCTCTGCAAGGGCGGCCACCAGCTGAACGACGCCAACGACTTCCTCTGGCGCGACGGCGGCGGCAAATGGTTCAACGGCAAGCGAATCGACAACCCCAACACCCACGGCACCGGCTGCACGCTCTCCAGCGCCATCGCCGCCAACCTCGCAAAGGGCGCGACGCTCGACGAGGCCGTCGATCGCGCCAAAGCCTACCTTTCCGGCGCCCTCGCCGCAATGCTCGATTTAGGTCACGGACGGGGACCGATGAATCACGCCTGGCTGGTCAATGCAAAACTGGCTTAAGACATGCCAACCACACCGCTTTCATTTTCGGGTTGCATTTTCCGGGGCAGTCTAGTATCATATTAAGCATAAAACAACGGTGAAATGCCGTCATCCGCGGAGAGGTGGCCGAGTGGCCGAAGGCGCGGCACTGGAAATGCCGTATACCACACCTTGGTATCGTGGGTTCAAATCCCACCCTCTCCGCCATTTTTGTACCCTCGAATCTGCGCTTTTAATCCCCGTTTCGCCCTTTATTCATGCGGTCTAGCGCATTTTCCCCCGTTTTTCCCGTTTTCCGCGTTCTTTCATGTTTCTTAGTGTTTCGTTGCGTAAATTGGTGCCAAAATTGGTGCCAGTTGGTGCCAGCCCACCCCAAAGCCCACCCCGGCGCCTTTGTCTGTGTTGAGGCTCGGCCTTGAGGCTGCCCGCCTCGCCTCTACGGCCTCAATGAAACAATGCACAAGCCCTGCGGCCCTCTACGGGCGTCCAGCGGTCTCGGCCTTGCCATTTCCAGGAATCGCAAGCCGCGCGCCCCTGCGGCCCTCTGTGCGCCTCTATGCGCCAAAATCGGCCCTTTCAGCCCTGATCAACTCCCCGTGCGCGGCTTCGTTGCCGCGTTCGCCGTCCATCCGGGCGGGGAATCCAGGCGCGCGGCCTTCGTCGGCCTTCGAAGTGTCGGCCCGTCGCCGTGCTAGGCTTTCGGCGCTCTGCGCAGCGGCCCGCCGAGAATCGCCTCGACAACCGGATCAAGCCGGCGCTGCTCTTCAAGCCTCGCCCTCGCCTCCGCCGTGCGCTTGGCCCTCGCGGCCTCGATCTCCTCCGCGCTCGGCTTCGGAGGCTTCGCCAGGGCACGGGGGAGGCCGTGCCGTCCGCGTCTTGTCCCAGGCGGCCGCCGAGGTTCAAGGCGTCGCCGGCGCAACCTCCCCCGCGCATCTGTCAGCCCTCGAATTCGATCTTGGCGAACTCCGCGCGCAAGTCGCCGATGAACTCGGGCGTAGCGTCTATGCCGTCGCAAACCAAGTCCGCCTCGTACTTCGCGTCGTTGGCGTAGTCAAAGCGCCCACAGGCTAGCGAAAAGTTCCAGAACACGGAAAGCGGCGTATTGTCGCCGCCATCCTCCAGCCCCCTTTGAATGTCTACACGGTTCAAGGCGTCCGCAATCCGCTTCAAGTTGCGATATGCCGCGCCCCCCATGCGAAGTGTGAGGCTTTCGCCGTCATCCGTGAGACTGTAGGCCGGATCGTCCCCTTTCGTCGTCCAGGTCTCCGCCTCGTGCGCCGTCCCTGCGTCTCCGTCCGTCCGATCGGCAGCCAGTTCCGCGCCCGCGCCCTCGATGGTGTCCGCCGCGCCCTGCGCGGCCCCGTCTGCGGTCTCTCCCGCCGTCTGTCTCTTCTCGCTCATGGTCTCTAACCTCCGTGGCATGAAAAGCCCGTGGCCGTCTCGGTTAGAGAGTCCATCAAAGGACGGCGAGGGGCGCACGGGCAAATGGAATTTAGGTTTTCACGGTCTCTAACCTCCGTGGCCACCCGTCCGCTATGGGGCGGAAAGCGGGAAACATTCTACCACAATCGGCGGGCCGTGTGCAAGGTACTTCCTCGGCATTGTGGCTGCTCCCCATAGGGCGAAATCGGGCACGGGAACTGACTAACGCTTTTTTAGGTGTTACTCACTTTCCTTGCTTGACTTCGCCCGGAGGGGTGGGGCGCTTCGCCCTGGACAGTACCTTGCCGCCGCTTCGTCGAAACGAAAAGGCCCGCACCTCGTCCGCTTGAGAGGAAAGAGGGGAAAGCAAAGACGAGGGCGGGCGAAGAAAAGGCCCGCACCTCTCCGCCCGAAAGACAGGAAAAAAGCGAAGAGGGCGGGCAAATACTTACTTCCTGCCGCCTTTCTGCCGCAGCCGAGCGGCCATAATGCGCTTGATCCAAAGCCGATTGAGGTCGCACGGCGCTTCCATGAACTTCAGAATATAGGAGGGGTCGGCGTCCACCTTGAGAATTTCGTCGGCTATGTCCTCCAGGGTTTCCGTCTCGAAGGATTTAGCCCAGGCGTCCCCGCGCTCATGGATCTTCAGCCGCCTATCTGTCTCGGCCCGCCTCTGCTTCTCGGCCTCTTCCTTTTTGCGTGCGGCCTCCTTTCTTTCTTCTTGCAGTCGTTTCCATGCCCAGGGGCTGCGTTTCTTAAGATTCTCTTCCGCCTCCTCCTGCCGGCGCCGTTCCTCGGCCTCGGCCTCCTCGCGCTTCCGCTGCTCCTTCTCTTGGTTCCGCTGCTCCTCGGCCTTGGCCTCTTCGCAGTGCTTTAGATAGGCTTCGTACTCTTCAGGTGTCATCATGGTTAACTCCTCTTGTGAACATTGGCCAATCATTGCGCAGCCGGCGTCCTTTGTGCCGTTCGCGTTTCCGCCTTGGCCGTGGCGGAAGATCTTTTCTAAAAGGGCACTTCGTCGCCGTTTTGCGCGGGCACCCGCGCGCCGCGGCTAACCGTTCCGGGATTCAGATAGAGCAATTCCTGCAACCGCCCGGAATCGAAGCGGACAACGCCGGGAAGCCGTGTCGCCTGACCGGGCCGCATTGACTGCTCGTCGGCCCGGAAAGCCTTGTCCTCGTCGGCGGCGAGAAGTCGGCGCAGCTGGTCGCGGCGCTCCGCCCACTCCGCCAGCGTTGCGCACCCGACATAAAGGAGGCCATGAAGTGACTTGCCGCCGCTATAGGTGACAGTCGCCACCGTCGCAGCAAGCGGCGACTTCGTAAGAAGTCCGCGCCAAAAGGCGCATTGCTTTGAAAGCGGCATGTCGTCAAACTCTACGATGATGAAGGGGAAGCGGGCAAGGCATGATTGCGCCGTAAAAGACGGCCGGCCCTCCGTGGTTACGCCCTCCTCTCCCGTGTAGGGGTTGGGGTTGACGAGGCACCGGTCGCCAAGCCCGTGAAGGCAGTCGGGCCACTCGCCGGCGGGAAGCAAGTTGACCTTATAGTCGGGCGGGGCCGCCTTTTCCGCCTCCTTATGGATGAAAAGAAGGTCGCCCGGATCGAAGAGGCGCAAGAATGCAGCCGTTTGCGCAAGTGTCGCGTTGGCGGTTCGCGGATACCAGTACGGCGACAAGCCGCGCACCGCGTCGGCGTCCGCCTCGCCGCCTCCGGCTTCGATAAGGTCGCGGACAACGTGCGGGAAGGTTCGCGGGGGCGTCGGTCTCGGCCTCCGCACGATGTGACAGTCTCGCGGGGCGTCCCCCTGCGGGGTTGCGGAGTTCCAGCAGCGCCTAATGTCCGCGTTGCGGTCGCGCACCCCTGCCGCCCGTACATCTTCGATTATTGCGTAGGCGTCCAGCCCTGCGGCCTTGCCCCAATAGGTCAAGCGGCCCGTGTTGCTCCACCGTGCGCCAGGTTGCGAGAAGTCGGCAAGCGCCGCCTGGTATTCTTGCATTGCGTCTTTCATGGTAGTTGTTCCGTGGTTTATGATTTACGGATTTATGACTTGCGGATTTAGTAAACCGTAAATCGTAAGGCAACCTCTAAATGATGATTTACGGTTTCCGGGGCGCGCTCTTTAGAGCGCCCCGGACGGTAAGTCATCGATGTTGCGGGGCCTCGTTTAGTGGAAGTTCGTCGAATTGCGCTTCATAGGCGGCGATCTTCTCAGGCGTCCCGACGAGGAACCCGCCGTTCTTCACGTTCTTCACTCCGCCGGAATCCGTCCGCACCTTCTGCGTTGTCTTGGCTAGGATTTTGCGCTCGATGAAGGAATCCAAAGCCGCGCGCAAGGCGTCGCGCGAAAAGGCCGCGCCCTCCGTCGTTTCGGCCATGTCCTGCCGGAAGGTTCCCATGCTTGTGGGGCCATGCGTCGCGGCGTATGTCTTGACGGCCCTTTCTAGCGCTTCCAGTTTTAAGCGGTTGCGCTTTGCCTTGTCCGTGGGGTCGGCGTTCGCGCCCGTGCCGCCGCGCTTCGTCTGCTTCACCGTCGCGGGCGTTTCGGCGTCGGCGTCGAAAACCTGCCTTTCCGGGTCAAAGCAGATTGAAAGGTCAACCGGCGCAGCCCGGTAGCGGCATGAAGTCGAAAGCACGGAATAGCCGTCTTGCTCATGCGGCGACAAGGCAAAGGCGAAATCATAATCAGCGCCAGCCGTGTACGATCCCGCGCCCCGGTCGGCCTTGTCCTTTCCGGAAACGTCGCCCTTCGGATCATGCCCGACAATCAGCACCGCCGCGCCAGTTTCCTTTATCAGGTTGTCGCGGAAGTCCAGCACCCCGTGCAATCCCGCCGCGCTGTTCTCGTCCTCACTTTCGCCTATGAGTTTGTAGCGGGGGTCAAGGATTACCAGGTCTATTTCCTTCCGCCGCAAGTCCGCGACAAGCGCCGAAAGATTCTTGCGCAATTTCCCGCAAGCAAAGCGGCATGGATAGATGTACAAGGCACCGCCCGGCGTCCCGCCTAGCGCCTTGCGCATTGCGTCGAAACGCTCCCATGTGCCGCGCCCCAGGAGTTCAAGGTCGAAGTACGCCACCCGCCTCGGCGGGGAGGCGGGCCAGTTGAGGAACGGAAGTCCAGCCGCAATGCAATAGGCAAGCTGCATCGCAAAAAATGATTTCCATTGCTTGCTTTTTGCGTTCAAGTCGCCCTTGCTTCCCTTTGCGATTACCTCAAAGAGAATCCAGTCGAAAAGAGGCGGCTCGTCTTCCATGAAGTCATCGAAACCGCGTCCGACGATACCAGCCTCCGCCAGTTCGTCGCCGGCGTGGTCGGCGTCGTATGCTTCGACGGTCGCCTCGATTGCCTTGTCAAAGTCTGCGTCGGCCATTAGCGCACCGCCTTTCATTCGCCTTGCCCATGCAAGGGCATTGCCGCCATGATCCGAAAAACCGCACCTCGCGGCCCTTCACCTCGGCCACCTTGCGGAATTTCTGCCCTGCGAGAATGTCGGCACCCTTCGCCTCGAAAAGAGCAAGGCCGCATTTCGTCCGATCCGTCGCATTTCGTCGCCCGTCTTTCATGCCGCGTCCCTTCGAAGTGCCCATTATCCCGCAATCGCGCCAGGCACGTTGCCGGCGCCGTCTTTCATAAGCGCCGCAAGACTGCTAGCGAGGATCCCGCTTGCCCTCGACTGCTTGCCAAAGGTCGCCTTGCGCAAGAGGCCCTGCCGCGCGTAGAGGTGTACGGTCTTCGGCGTCTTGTGAAGTCGCCGCGCCACCTCCGCGACTGGTAGCACCTCGTCGCCGTCCGCCCTGCCGCCGTCAAGGCTTGCGATGATTGCGGCCTTGTCGGCCTCGGCCATTGTGCCGTCAAGCCCAATGACGCTTTCAATTATTGCCCGTGTCTGTTTCGTCATGTCTGTTTCTCCGTAGTTTCAGCGGCCCAAGTAAAGCCCGTCCTGGAACTTCGGGAAACATGATAAACCCCGTTTTTCGTTTTCCCGCCTCGACAATCCACTTTTTCTTTTCTGCAGCCCGTCAAACCCGCATGGGAAGAGGCCAAAAGCCGACAAAAGAAAAAGTGGACTCAGCCGCGCTAAATCCACTTTCCACTTTCCACTTTCCCGGTCTTCATTTTCTCTTGCGCCGCTTCCGGAAGTAGTCGCGCAATGTTCCGGGCGGCATTGGATCACCGTTCATCTTGTGCAATCCGCCCTTGACCTCGACCTCGCCCGTCCGTGGGTTCACCTTCTCGCCGTAATGCTTGCAAACATGGCGGCAAGCGGCCAGATCTTGCTCTCCGCTCTTGACGCGGGCCGCTACTTGCTCTAGGGCTTCTTTGATTCTCTCCTTATAGGGCTTTTCCTCCGCGCCCTCTTCTGCTTCCGCTCTTGCTTTAGCCGCTTTTTTGCCGGCCTTGCTGCGCCGATCCTCCAGCCCTTTTTTCTCGCCCGCCAGGAAAGCGATACCAGCCCGGATTTCTCCCAGGGCGTCGGCGAATGGTTCCGGAAGTTGATTCACTAGTGCGCACAAGGTCAGGCTGCACAGTTCGTGGGAATCGCACAATAAAGCCGCCTTTGGTGTGCCGCTCTTCATGTTTGCGCACAACCGCGCGCCCATGAAGGCCCATGCCTCGGCGTGAAGTTTGTTGAAAAGGGCGACTAGGTTATTCATGCCTTCCGCGGTGGAAGCAATGTAGCCTGGGTACTCGATGTACCAGCCGCCGCCGCGCGGGGTGAATGTGCCGCAATGCGTGAAGTGCTTGAAGAATAGTACCTCGTCAATTGTCCAGTTCGCCCGGATATGTTCGCGCAATGCGGGAATGCCCTTGTCACTCGGCACGGCCTCCCGCTTAATTGTAATGCTTCCGTCGGCGTTCTTCACCTCCCGCCGGATTGCGCTTTCAAGTGTGAAGCGGTCTATGTCCCGCGCCAGTTCCTCTAATTCTCTCATCTCTACGCCCTCCGCTTCCGCTCGGCCCGGATTATCCGCGCGGCCTCTTCCAGTTCGCCCGCGTCCATGTCGGCCAAAAGCCGCGCCAGCGCGTCCAGGCGCGATCCTGGGCGCGTCCCGGCCTCGGCGGGTATCTCCGCCACCTCTGCGGCCTCCGCGCGCTCTACGCGCGTTTCTGCGGCCCCTGCGACGATTGCGGGAAATGCCGCCATAGCCGCGCGCAAGTCGGCTTCGTTCGTGTGCGTGTAGTGTGCCGTCATTGCGGCGTTCGTGTGGCCGACAATCGACTGCACGACCGCTTGACGGATCCCGGCCCGCGCGGCCATTGAAACGAATGTATGCCGCAAGGAATGAAAGCCAAAGTCCGTGACTTTGCGGCTTCGTCCTTCCATGCTTGAAGTGACTTTGATTCCCGCGTGTTTGAATACGGTCTTTATGCGGTTGTTTACGCGCTTGCCCTTGCTCGCCTGGTAGAGTTCCGCCAGTTCCGGCAAGACATAGCCGCCCGCGTCCCCGTCGGCGTCCCTCGCCTCTCTCAATGCCGCCGCAAGCGGGGGAAGTATCGGAATTGAAACGGCTATCCCGTGCCGCTTCGTCTTGATCGGGACTGTGCGAATGAAGCCGCCCGCAAGGTCTATGGTGTCCCATTTCAGCAAGGTGCAATCCTTCAGCCGCAAGCCCGTATAAATCCCGATGAAAAAGAGCGTCCGCATTTCGCCGGAAGTGGCATGAAAGAGCGCGTCCAGCTGCTCCGCCGTGAGTTCGCTCTTTGTGTGCGTGTCCTTGTCCTTGCGCTCGATCCCGGCCCATGGATTTTCAGCCGCGCGCCCGTCCGCCACAAAGGTTTTCCAGGTCAGCGAAAGCACGGCCAGGAAGTCGTTAAAGGTCTTCGGTGAAGCAGTCTCGGCAATGTGCGCCATGAATCGCCGCGCCAGCGCCGGCGAAACATCGTCTACATTCTCGACCTTGCCAGCCGCCCACCGGGCGAAGACGGCAAAGCGGAGGCGGTAGACGCGCAAGGTCGAATCGGCTAAGGCCCTGCGGAGTTTGTTCCGTTCGTATGCGTCCCAGGCGTCGGCAATGCGGAGATTGTGCCGGGCGGCCCGCTGCAAGGATTCCTTGACGGAAGAAAGCACGGCCTCGGTTTCGCGGCCCTTCATGAAGTTCTCGACGATTTCGGCAAGCCGCTTGCGCGCCTCGCGTTCCGTTGTCTCATGCGTTGAGACGCGGTATTTCTTCCCGTTGAACATCCATGCGGCATAATAGACGCCGCCGCGCCGTATTAGTGTGCCGTTGCCATTTTTCGCTTTATGTGTTATCATGTTTTCTAGTGTACCAAAAGACGGGGCGCAATGCAAGGATTGGTGCCAAAATTGGTGCCACCCTCTTTTGAAACACTAGTTTTAACCGCATGGGAAAAGGCTTTCCCGCGTTTGGCGGTGCGGGTTCAAATCCCACCCTCTCCGCCATTTTTGTGCCCTGCTGGGCTGGTCATAAGGAGAAAAGCAATGAACAAGTCAACACAAATCATCGCCGCTGCCATCTCGGCTTGCGCGCTTTCACTTCCCGTACAGGCCGCACTTGAGAACGGCGGCGCGCCAAATGGTGAGATATCCGTCGGCTTTGGCGTCATGGAGCTGGACAAGGACCGGACCGGTATCGATGATTCCGGCTTCGGCATCAACATGGGCATCCGCTATGGAGCTGACAAGCTGCCGATTGGCGCGGAGTGGCGCCTCTATGGTGGAACGTTCTATCTGGATGACGATGTGTACACGGTGCCCGATGGCCACAACCGTACATACGAAGTCTACTGCGATGACTGCGAATACAGCATTGCCGGGACAGACTTTTCACTTCTCTTGAACTTCTACCGCAACGGACCGGTAAACCCCTATTTGGGCGTGGGCTTCCTCTACGAGAACACAACGTTCGAGGCCGATGTGCACGAAGGGACCTACTATGGCTGGAGACACCACGCATACCATGACGATTGGGACGAAGACGGGATCACCTTCCTTCTCCGCGCCGGTCTTGATTTGCGGCTCGACATTGTCTACGCCCGCTTTGATGCCAGCTATATCGGCGAAATCTACGACGATGACGACCAAGGGCAGTTCCTTCTCTCGGGCGACCTAGGCTTCCAAATTCTTCCAATGCTCCGTCTCGACTGCTTCGGCCACTACTTCACCGAATACAAGAGCTTCTACGTGGGCATTGGCGCCACGGTGACGCTTTAGCCGCTGCAGCGATGGAAACCC
>JAEEGL010913689.1_pt1 | contig 12494 bp, 11 predicted proteins | sample 9134231 | NCBI WGS metagenome assembly JAEEGL01 (sample SAMN16246548, study PRJNA631951) | gut metagenome | biome: gut microbiome; feature: rumen; material: fiber-attached | host: Bos | place: Iran: Karaj | collected 2018-10
CCTGCCTAACCAATATGCCACCCTCGAAGATATGACCTTGTTCAAAGATGAGGTAGCAAAGGCGCGCACCTTTGTATTTGTGCGTGAGATAGAACCGTTGCTGCAATTAGGTCTCATCAAAGGTGGTGACCTTGACAATGCAATCGTTATATACGAGCGTCAGATGTCTCAGGACAAATACGACCAGCTAGCCGATGTGATGGGAGTGCCCCATATGGATGCCACCCAACTTGGATATATCATGCACAAGCCTTTGGTATGGCCCAATGAGTGCGCACGCCATAAGTTACTTGACCTCATTGGTGATATGGCACTGATAGGTAAGCCTATCAAGGGCCGCATCATCGCCACCCGTCCTGGTCATACAGTGAACAATAAATTTGCACGTGAGATGCGTCGTCAAATCAGGCTACATAGTGTACAAGCTCCTAAATATGATGTCAATGCTGCCCCGCTGATGGATGTCAACAAGATACGTCAGCTTATTCCTCACCGCTACCCAATGTTGCTGGTGGATAAGATTGTGGAGATTGGTCCCGATTATATAGTTGGTGTGAAGAACATCACTGGCAACGAACCCTATTTTCAAGGACATTTCCCATTGGAGCCCGTCATGCCAGGTGTACTGCTGGTGGAAGCAATGGCCCAGACAGGTGGTTTGCTAGTGCTCAACCAAGTAGATGAATTAGAACACTACTCTACTTACGTTTTGAAAATCAACAATGTGAAATTCCGTAAGAAAGTAGTGCCTGGCGACACACTGGTGTTCAAAATAGAAATGATACAGCCCCTGCATCGTGGCCTTACTACCATGAGAGGTTATGCCTTCGTTGGTGAAGATGAGGTATGCGAAGCAGAAGTAATGGCACAAGTAGTAAAGAATAAATAAAAAAGAATATATATGAGCAATCAAATCAGTCCGTTAGCATATGTTGATCCCACTGCTAAGTTGGGTGATGGCAATCAGATAGGTCCTTTTTGTTTCATTGACAAAGGAGTAGAGATTGGCGATAACAATGTGCTGATGAACAATGTTTCTATTCATTATGGCGCACGCATTGGTTCTGGTAACACCTTTTTTCCTGGATGCAGCATTAGTACCCTACCACAAGACTTGAAGTTCAAAGGTGAAGACACTGTAGCTATCGTTGGCAACAACAATAGTATACGCGAAAACGTCACCATCAGTCGTGGAACTGCTTCCAAAGGTGAGACCGTAGTGGGAAGCAACAACCTCTTGATGGAGAACATGCACGTTGCACATGATTGTGTTGTAGGTAGTGGTATCATCATAGGTAACTCCACAAAATTGGCTGGAGAGGTAGAGGTTGAAGACAATGCCATTATCAGTGCTGTTGTGTTGGTTCACCAGTTCTGTCGTATAGGTGGCTATGTTATGATTCAAGGCGGTTGCCGTTTCTCAAAGGACATTCCTCCCTACATCATTGCTGGTCGCGAACCTACCATCTATTGTGGAATAAACATTGTTGGCCTGCGTCGTCGTGGTTTTTCTAACGAAACCATCGAACAGATTCACAATGCTTATCGCATTATCTATCAAAGTGGGTTGAATGTCACTAATGCCTTGCGAAAGATTGAGGAAGAGATGGTGCTGACACCAGAGATCAAGTATATCGTTGATTTCGTAAGAAGTTCTAAACGAGGTATTATAACTGGGTGATTTATCATTAACATGTGCTTTACTCAACAGACAACTTAATGTAAGTCAATCGTCAAATTTGCAAAGCAACTCATAATTTTAATATATAGAGAATCATGGTATATCGTTTTACAATAATATCCGACGAAGTTGATAATTTCCTGAGGGAAATACAGATTGATCCGGACGCTACATTTCTGGATTTCCATAAGGCAATACTTGATGCCGTAGGTTTCAAGGAAGGTGAGTTGGCTTCTTTCTTCGTATGCGATGACGAGTGGAACAAAGACATTGAAGTTACCCTCGAAGAAATGGACACAGACTCTGCAACAGACAGCTATATCATGTCTGATACACGCATTGGCAAACTAGTAGATGAAGATACCTATCAAAAACTGATTTATGTATTCGATTACATGACTGACCGTTGTTTCTTCATCAAGCTTATGGAGGTCATTACAGGCAAGCAGCTTGACAAAGCAGTATGCACCAAGAGTCGTGGTGAAGCTCCACAACAGACCATGGATTTCGATGAGATGGAGAAAAAGTTGACTGCTGGCTCCGATGATTTAGGAGAAGATTTCTATGGCGACCAAGGCTATAACTCCGATGAGATTGATGCCGAGGGCTACGAAGGCTTGGATGGCATTGTAGGTGGAGACTCCTACGATGGCTCTGACATCTATTGATGAAAACATTAGTTGTACTCTTGGGTCCTACGGCAGTAGGCAAGACAGAATTAAGTCTCGAATTGGCAGAACAGCTGCAAACCAGTATCATTTCTGCTGATTCGAGACAACTTTATGCCGACTTGAAAATAGGAACTGCTGCCCCTACTCCTGAACAACAGGAGCGTGTACACCATCATTTTGTAGGTATCCTGAAACTGTCAGACTACTATAGTGCAGCCCAATATGCCGATGAGGTACTTACTCTGCTTGACACTTTATACCAAAAGCAGGATGTGGCACTTATGACTGGTGGTTCCATGATGTATATTGATGCTGTCTGCCTGGGCATGGACGACATACCCACCATCGACGTCGAGACAAGAGCCAAGATGTGGCAACACTATGATGAGGTGGGACTAGAGGGCATACAGCGCGAACTAAAACTGCTTGACCCCGATTACTATGCCATTGTTGACTTGAAAAATCACAAACGCATCATTCACGCTCTAGAGGTTTGCTATATGACAGGCAAACCATTCACGTCGTTCCGCCAACGTAAACAAACAGAACGTCCTTTTCGTATCATCAAGGTAGGATTAAACAGAGAACGTAGCGAACTGTTTAACCGTATCAACCTGCGTGTTGAACAGATGATGCAAGAAGGCATGCTAGAAGAAGCTAAGAAAGTTTTTCCCTTTCGTGACCTCAACTCACTTAACACCGTAGGTTATAAAGAGCTTTTCAAATACCTTGATGGTGAATGGACATTAGAAGAAGCTGTAGAGAAAATCAAGCGAAACACCCGTATCTATGCTAAGAAGCAACTTACTTGGTTTAAAAAAGACATGTCCATTCGCTGGTTTCATCCTGACCAACGAACAGACATCATCTCTTATATCAATGCGCAATTAAAAGCTTAAAAAACAGGAAAACGGCTATCTGTCTGTGATTTCGCTGCCATACATTCCATCTCCACCAACCACCCTGAACGGCACACAGGGGCATTAACAAACACCTTGGGCTTGTCAGGGAATCGTTCGTCATACAATGCCTTTACCACTGCATAATCAGCGATATCACGCAAATAAACTATCATCTGCTCTACCTCGTCAAAGGTGCATTCTGCCTCAGCCAACAGTGTTTCAACATTCTCCCATAAGCGTTTGGTCTGCTGGCATACATCACCACAATACATGATTTCACCTTTGTTGTTAATGCTGGCAGTACCAGATATCAGCACGTGGCGTCTGTCACCATAGTCTATATAGGTACCACGTTCAAAGCTCACACCATATTCATACGTTGGATTCAAATGCGTTCGTGCATAAAGGTAATGCACCTGCTCAGGACTGATACCCTCCACGGCATAGGCATCCAATTGGACCAGCACCTTAGGATCTGCCATACGCCCACCAATGCCAGTACTGGCGATGAAGTGCGTTTCCGAAGTGAGATTCTGTGTCATGAACACTTCGTTACGTGCCTTCACTACACCTGCATAGTTATTGTCGATATTTTGTACGAATATCCAGGTACGCATACAGTTGTCAGCGAGCGTGCAACCTTCTTGCATGAGGTTCATCACATAGTCATTCAACAATAGCCTCATTTGGTATTCTGATGTAGCAGCATGATTACTGTTGCTGCCCGTCCATAAATGACGATAGGCACCATGCTTTGCCTCAAACAGTCCATTCCTCAGCGTTTTTGTATGCATGTCAGTCAGCAAATAAGCCCACAAGGCAATCTTAGTTCCATCCAATGGAGCCTGCTGCACTATTGAAACGGCACAATCAGTGCCTTCTGTAGTGGTAGCCAGCAAGATGTCCGACTGGTTAGCCGCATCGCTCAGAAAGTAGCGTTTAAACACAGCCATAGCTCCTGGCAACTCTTGCAGCACAGCACTATAGGCATCCAGCAAAACCTCCACCTGTCGTTGGTAAGAAAGTGTTACATCAGTTACATGCACCATCATGTGATATTCCGCCACCCTACCTGTAGGCTTAAACGTTAACAGCTCCACACAAGCTTTATCAAATTGTATATTTTTCATAGCTGCAAAGATACAAATATAATCTCTTCCATCAAAAGCTTAGTTATCTTTTTTCAATAGGAGCAATGCCTGCTATCTATCGAAGCAAAGTTCCCTATCTGTCGTGCCAAAGCTTACTGCCACTCTCTGCAGTATCTGCTATCACCCAACACAATATCTGCCATACCCCCATAGGAGATACTGCGATGAGCAATGAGAGATATTGCAACGACCCATAGCAACGCCTCCGACAACATGTCGGAATACTTGGAATAAAAGAAGGTAAAAAAACAGCGTCTGCAATCCTGTAATTCAATACTGGATATCCGCCAGAAAGAGGCCTTGGGCAGGAACAGACATTCCTGCAGAGCAACGGTCTTTTTGTTGGATGACTTGCTGGAAATCTTCTAAAGTGAGTTTGCCATAACCCACCTCCAGAAGAGTACCGACAATGGCACGCACCATATTGCGAAGGAAACGATCGGCCTGAATATTAAACACCCATGTTACCTCATCTACCTGACTCCATTCAGCACGAGTAACATGACAGATATTGGTCTTCACATCAGTATGCAACTTGCTGAAACTGGTAAAATCCTCAACCTGTAGCAGTAATTTAGCTGCCTGGTTCATCAACTCGAAATCTGGCGCTTTGTGCAACTTGTAGCGATATTGACGCATGAAAGGACTTTTGGCTGTGGTAACATAGTACTCGTAACGGCGAGCCTTAGCGCTGAAACGGGCATGCATCTCAGCATCCACAGGTTCTACCTTGAATACACTGATATCGGGTGGCAACAGGCGATTAAGCTTATCGGCAAGCATGGTGCAGTTGACTGCCTCATCGTAATCAAAATGAGCCACCATGAGTTTTGCATGTACCCCAGTGTCAGTGCGTCCTGCTCCTGTAACTTCTACAACCTCACGGCGCAACAAGGTTTGCAACGCCTCCATGAGCTGCTGCTGCACACTATCACCATTGGGCTGTATCTGCCATCCATGATAACGAGTGCCATCGTAAGCCAAATATATGAAGTAACGTTGCATTTATCAAATAAGATTACTATCTTTACACCGCAAATATATGAAAAACTTATGAAAATCTCTCAAATTAGTCCGATTATCGTTTTACTGGCAGGAGTTTGCCTGTTGGGTAGCTGCAAGAAAGACATGTCAATGAAAATGAACGACCCTCATAATATCCGAGGTGTCATTAGTTACCAACGAGACTTTCCGGACGACAACGACACACAACTATCAGCTGCAAGAGCCATCGGTATAAAACCATTCAAGAATACTGAGGATGCTGCCAATATCAAGCAACTGAAATTAATAGAGAGCAACGAACACTATACTGTAGAGGAACTGACACCCTCTGTACCTTATGTTATCCCTCAGACAGCTAAACTCATAGACGATATTGGCATTAACTTTCTGGATTCACTGACTAACAAAGGGCTGAACCCTTATCGCATCATCATCACTTCTGTAACCCGCTCACAAGAACAGCAAAAACAACTCTCGAAGAGCAACATCAATGCTACGGAAAACTCTACCCATTGTTACGGCACTACTTTCGACATCAGTTGGAAGCGCTTCGAGCAGGTGGCCGACAAGGATGGAAGGCCTATGCAGGAAGTAGGTGCAGACACATTGAAAATGGTGCTGAGTGAAGTGTTACGCGATGCTCGCCTTGCCAAACGCTGTTACATCAAGTATGAGCGCAAGCAAGGGTGCTTCCACATTACAACAAGATGAACATAATAAAATAACAACAAATAATTACCTTTTATGAAAAAGAGAATTGTATTGATGTTGGTCTTGATGTTGACTATGAGTATGTCAATGATGGCCGACAATATCAAAGTGATCACTTTTAACCAACTGCCTATGCAGGCTCAGACCATTCTGAAGCAACATTTTGCCGACAAGGTGCCTGCAGTTGTTACTGTGGAAGGCAAAGAATACAAGGTGGTGTACCAAAGTGGTGAAAAGCGGAATTCAATAAGAAGGGTGAATGGACGGAAATCGACTGCAATTTGTTGCCTGTGCCTGCCGCTCTCATCCCTGAACAGATCAGGGCAACGGTGCAACAAACTTTCCCTACTGCCACGATCATTAAGATTGAACGCGTTCGTAAGAACTATGAAGTGAAGCTGAACAATAGCATGGAAATGAAGTTTAACAAGCGTTTCAAGATGATTGAATTTGACGATTAAACATCCCCTCTTGCAAGGAGCGTTGTAATAAACAAAAAGTGAACCCCAAAAGCCTACTACTTTTGGGGTTCATGATTTATGGATGGAAAAAATGTTTATTCCAATAACTTCCAAGCTTTGGAGAGGTTATCTACCACATCACTGGCTATGAGGGCAGTTTCTCCTTTCTCTCGTGCCGCAATGTCGCCTGCTAATCCATGAATATATACACCCATCTTGGCTGCGTTTTCGGCATCATAACCTTGTGCCAGCAATGCCAGGATGATACCAGTAAGCACATCACCACAGCCTCCTGTAGCCATACCGGGATTGCCTGTAACATTAAACCAGCAATCGCCAGAAGGCGAGATAACAGCAGTATATGCTCCTTTCAGCACGATATATATGCCACAGGTTTGCGCCAAGTTGATGGCCCTCGTTAATCTCTCGTATGAATCTGCACACTTACCCACCAGACGATCCAATTCGCCTGGATGCGGTGTGATAATACTGCCTTTGGTCAATCGACGCAGATAGCTGTGGTTCTCCCCTATTAGATTTAACGCATCAGCATCCACCACCATAGGCACAGTGCTACGGGTTAGCAGGTCATATAATGCTTGCTTGGTTTGGTCATCCTTTCCTAAGCCAGGACCTACACCAATGGCCTGAAATCCTTCCAAGTTGGGCGTCTCGGTAAAGCAGAACTCATTTGCATCTAACGAAGTCATCGCCTCTGGTACAGATGTCTGCACAATAGTATTGTTGCACAAAGGCACATGCACAGTTAATAGTCCGATACCTGAACGCAAGCAAGCACGAGCTGCCAAGACAGAAGCACCAGCCATACCTTGTTGTCCTGCTACAAGCAACGCTCTGCCAAAATCGCCTTTATGAGAGAATCGATTGCGAATCTTAAGCTGATACCTAATCCTGCCTGCATCACCCATCTCGTACGGTGTGGGCGTTTGACGTATCGCCTCTTTGCTCAAGCCTATGTCGAGCACCTTCCAAGCACCTACGTATGCTTCGTTCTCAGCAAAAAGGAATGCCAGTTTGGGGAACTGCAGACTCAGGGTATAGTCGGCCCTTACCACAGCCTCCATATTGTGACTACTATTGTCCTCACCCATCAAACCACTGGGAATATCGATGCTCACAATAGTAGCACCAGCACCATTGATAAACTTCACCAATGAGGCAAAGCCACCACTAAGGGGCTTGTTCAGTCCACTACCAAACAAGCCATCAATAATCACATCATCTTCCGTGAGCTTTGGAGGGGTAAACTGGGTGGTCACCTCATAGAAATTTACTCCTTCGGCAAGAGTCAGCAAATCACGGTTGGCCTCACAATCAGCTGACAACTTTCCAGTTGTATTAAACAGGTAAGCCTCTGGATGATAGCCTTTCTCAGCCAGGAGACGAGCCACAGCCAACGCATCACCACCATTATTGCCTGGCCCTGCAAAGATGACAAATCTGGTTTCTTCCTTCTCAGGCCACTGAGCCGTCAACTCATTTACAATAGCTTTAGCTGCACGCTCCATCAAGTCGATAGATGCAATCGGTTCGTGCTCAATGGTATAGGCATCGAGCATTTTGATGGATGATGTAGGAAATATTTTCATAATAATCAATTCAATTCTGCAGGGTTGAAAGAGAATGTTGACGGAGCAATCTTGCCATCCTTCTTCAATTTGGCAAACTCCTTCTTAGCCTTTTCCAACTGCTTCTGGAAACCCTCATCAGCATGCAGTCGTGCCACCACACCTGCAGCAACTATACGACCGTTATCCACATCACTCTGGTAGTGATAGCCTGCAATCACACGGCTCTCACCCATCTCATAGCCACGTTTCAGTATCTCGTTCTGACGATCAACGTTTATTTCTGCCAACACCAAAGCAGTAGCCCAACCTATGGCTGTATGACCTGACGGATAAGAACCATTGTTTACCAAAGCTGCCTCATCTTCTGGTACACTGGTACCTATGCCAAAATAAACAAACGGACGCATACGTTGGTAGTAAACTTTTGCCTCGCCACCACTCAGCACACCAGCATCGCCATTCATATTGGTCATCAGTTTATAAATTTCAGGCGTATTCTGCTCATTGATCTCTATGCCAAATGCCTCACTGAAAGCCACAGCTACGCCCTTCGGTGTTACATCAGCATCAGCGATGGCTTGCTTGCCACGTGGACGAAGGCGTTGATAGCGTCCCCAATTGAAGCGAGCCTCATCAACAGAAAACTTGGCACTACCTGGTTCTGGAGGAGGAGGCAACAAATACACGCTACTGGGCACATCTTTCTGCTCTAAAAAGAAATACTGAGGAGCTGTAGAACGGTCATAAACACCAGCACGAGCTTTTGATGCAGCATCTTGAGCCATTACATTCGTTGCAGCAATCATCAGGGCTGCGAATAAGAGAGTCTTCTTCATAACATATAGATTTTTAATAATTTATTACATAGTAAGAATAGAGTGAAATGCATACGACTGTGAGCAAACCAACAACTATAGGCACCCACCAATGTTGCACTTCCTGTAAGAATGTCTGCTTAGTCAATTTCTTATAGATGAACCAAACTAACGTAGCTGCCACCAAGCCTACCAACGCACCACACAAGATATCACCAGGATAATGCACACCCAAATAGATGCGAGAATAGCAATTGACAACGGCCCACACCATGATAAAGGCAGGAATCGGACTGCGTCGGAGCAGATAGAGCAAGAAGAATGCCAAACCAAACGAGTTAGCAGCATGACTGCTTGGGAAACCGTATCTGCCCCCACGATAACCATCAACAACATGCACCATATTACTAATGGGGTTTTCCAGATTTGCTGGGCGCAAGCGACCTACAGCATGACGTATCAGTGAGGAACTCATCTGGTCTGCAATGACAATGACCAGCGCTATAGCTACCAAGCACATCGTAGCTTGTTTGGGTGTCATATTCCTAAACAGTACATAAGCCAATGCCAAATACATGGGCACCCAGATAAACTTGCCTGTAAAGAGCATCATGAACGCATCGAAAAAGGCGTTGTGAGCCCCATTGAACCACAAGAGCAAATCACTGTCTATGTTTATCAAATAATCCATAATTATATTATTTTCTTCAAGTGCAAGCGATGGTCGATGCACGAAGGCAATTCATTTTCAAAATGCGAAACCATCATCAGCGTCTTGTCCTCACGGGCACAGAAAGCATTGATGATGCGCTTTACCTTGCGACGATTAAAGGTATCCAATCCATGCAACGGTTCATCAAGTATCAGTAATTCGGGGTCTTTCACGAAAGCCCTTGCCAACAGTACCAGACGCTGTTCACCATCACTCATCTGCAAGAAAAGTCGGTCTGCCAGATGAGCAATACCAAACGTTTCCATCCATTGTTGGCACACTTCCCGTTGTTCTGGTTTGGGCTTCACATACAGTCCGATAGAGTCGTGCAACCCACTCGCCACAATGTCAATGGCAGGCAGGTTTTTCAGGTAGGCACGATGCATCTCAGGACTTACATAGCCTATGTGCTTCTTGATGTCCCAGATACTCTCGCCAGTACCTCTCTTATAGCCAAACAGACTCACGTCACAGGCATAACTCTGCGGATTATCGGCACAGATAATGCTCAGTAAGGTAGATTTGCCACATCCGTTCTCGCCACTCAGTGCCCATTTCTCACCTCGGCGCACCACCCAGTCCAGGTCTTTCAGGATGGTTCGGGTGCCATAGCGGATACTCACCTTATTCAATCTCACCACTTCCTCTTGTTGAGGGTTAAAGGAAGACGAATGAGGGTTGAAAGATGAAGTATCGAGTGTTGACGAATGAGTGTCAAGGGATATTGACGAATGAGCGTTAGAGGATGAAGTATGAATGTTGGAGACTGATAGTTGCTGACCGTTAGATGATAACTGTGAGTTGGACATTGGCAATGAAATCTCTTCTGGAGAGCGTTTTGCAAGTTCGTTCTGGAACCAAGAGCGATATTCGTCCAATGTCATCTTGCTCGCCACCTTCATATCTTTCACTACCACTACATGGGTAATGAAATCAGGGATACTGTCCATCATGCTCATCACCAGTATCAGTTGGATGCCCTGCTTCTCGGACAACTGCATCAACAACTCAGTAAGCTGGTCGCGTGTAGCAGCATCCAGTCCGATATAGGGATTGTCCAATATCAGGATGCGAGGATGCGTGAGCAACATCTTGGTCAGTTGGAACTTACGCATCTCACCACTGCTCAGCAAGATAACGGGTTTATCAAGCATCTCCTCCACATGGAACAACTCAAACAACTGACGTTGGAAAGCGCTTTCCTCAAAACTACCTATCAAGTCCTTCACCAATGGCACCTCACCCAAGTCCGTTGAGTTCCATCGTTGCTGGTAATAATAATTGGTGTCGGCACTGCCAAATGTATCACGAAAACTGATGTGCTTGATATTCTTGTATGCCTCCTTCCAGGGAGAAGGTGAGAAATCATATTCCAATGAGCCTTGTTCCAAAGGATATTTGCCCATCAGCAAATCCACCAGCATACTCTTGCCGGCACCATTCTCACCCACTATAGCTATCTGCTCACCTTTCCTGATTTCCAATGAAGTAGGCACAGCCATACGTACATCAGCCCTACGGGGCAGCACCTCTGTCATCTTGATCGAGCAAGGACCTTCTACGATGACCGAGAACCTACCGTTATTCTTCAGCTTTGCTTCCAACCTATTCTCAATTATTCTTGGTAAACGATTAAAGCTGTTTCGGGTGCTACAGAAAGAACAGGACCATAGAGGTTGCCCATACCGTTCTCGTTTACCCAGCCATCTTTCACCACAGCAACATACTTACCTTCTGGCACTTCAACCTTGGCAGCTTCCCTGCGCGCATTCAGCACCACAATGATGTTGTTCCACGCATCGCCACCAGCATGGTCTTTCAGACAGAATGCCACCACTCCACTGCCCTCAACAGGCAGGAATTCCAGATGTTGCCGCACCAGTTCGGCACTGCCCAAACGGAAAGCAGGATGATGCTTGCGCAGGGCAATCATACCTTTATAATAGTTATACACCGACTGATATTTAGCCTTATTGTGCCAATTGATGGCATTTATGCTATCAGGACTGTTAAAGCTGTTGTGCACAAATTTCTTGTCACGCATCACCTCCTCACCAGCAAAGATGAAAGGAATGCCTTGTGAGGTCAGCACTGCCGTTTGTGCCAGCATGTCGAGCTTTTCCAAATCATTGCCTTTCAGGTCAGACACAGAAGTACGCAACCTGTCCACCAGGCACATATCATCATGGCAACTCACATAGCTCATCATCTGCACAGGTTCCGAAGCCCACGCCTTGTCGCTGTAGTTCACCTCATCCATCTTCACCTGTGGGTGGTTGATGGCACCCACAATACCAAACTTGATGCTCTCCTCATGTCCAGGCAAACCTGCCAGGAAAGCACCCTTCTTATCGTCATCCCAAGGGCCACGCAAACCATCACGCAACTCGTCGCTGAAGGCAGCAATGCCTGGCATACGGGCTATATTGGCCTTCATCGCCAACGAGTCGGCAGCATAGAGAGGCGTTTCTGCTGCCCAGCCCTCACCATATATTAATACTTGCGGGTCGAGCTTCTGTGCCTCCTGTCTGATCATATTCATGGTAGCGATGTCATGAATGCCCATCAGGTCGAAGCGGAAACCATCGAGGTGGTATTCACGCATCCAGTAGAGGACGCTCTCCACCATGAACTTACGCATCATAGGACGATTGCTGGCAGTCTCGTTGCCGCATCCCGATCCGTTGGCAAAGGTACCGTCAGACTTGATGCGATAGAAATAGCCAGGCACCGTCTTCTCGAAAGCACTGGTAGCAGCGTTATAGGTATGATTATACACCACATCAAGTACCA
>JAEEGL013270771.1_pt1 | contig 12494 bp, 2 predicted proteins | sample 9134231 | NCBI WGS metagenome assembly JAEEGL01 (sample SAMN16246548, study PRJNA631951) | gut metagenome | biome: gut microbiome; feature: rumen; material: fiber-attached | host: Bos | place: Iran: Karaj | collected 2018-10
CCCCACCCCTTAAGGGGCGGGGAAGGGGGCGGGGGGAAAGGCAGAGTAAGAGACGGAGTAAAGTCTCGGCTTTCGTGCGTCCCTTCGGTATCAAGCGACCAGAGGTCGAGCGGCCGCTTGCCAGAGCAAGAATTCCAACCTCTGCGCCGAAGATAAATACAGACCCCGCCCCCGACCCCTCCCCTTGAGGGGCGGGGAGAGCGGACGCCCTTCACGAAAAGCTTCGTTTATAATTGTTAATCACACTGTCAATGAACTCTGTCATCTAAGTGGCTGAAGTGGCCGAGTTGAGGGTGCTAAGTGGCCGAGTTAGCAGCCTTAGATGGCCCACCTTTGCCGGATGACACTACAAAGGTACAAAACGAGGTGCCCGAAGCAATTTTTCCGTCTCTACGGGTAGCCAAACTATGTTAAGCGGGTAGGCTCAAAAGTTTTCATGAAAATCGCACTAAATACGTGTTAGTCCCATATTTTCAGCCACATACGGCCACCAGCTTAGTCCTGTAACACCATCAGTCTATTAACATTTATTATACATCTTTTTACGTTCGTTCACTAAAAAAGTTGTATCTCTGCTGCCACGCGTATTCCGTTGACACGTGCCATGTGTCTCGCACTAAACAAAATGGCCGAAGACAGTGAAGCATGAATAGTGCGACAGTTAGACAGTTAGACAGTTAGACATTAAGGGCGAAAATAAAATATCAAACAGAATGTTTATTATATATTATAATTATAATTATAGTATATAATAATATTATTATTTAAAGATAGTGCACAAAAAAAACGCCCTTATTGTCTAACTGTCTAACTGTCTAACTGTCTCTCTAAGACACGCTCGACAAAGCAAAAAAAACGTTTATTTTTATTGCTATGTGCTCACTTTTTCGTACCTTTGCACCCGAAAGTCGTGCCATCGGACGATGCCGTGGCAAAAAGAACCATAAATAATCATGATTATGCAGTTTTATCAGACCATTAAGAGTTATTACTTAGCACTTGTAGCCATCGTCATTCTTGCCATGACCGCGCAGACGGCATGGGCTGCCGAGTGGCCATCGTACATCACCGATGTCGTCCTCGTCGGAGGAACCGAACAAGAAGCCCAAAACGCCAAGTCAGGCTACAGCGGCTACACCTGGTGTAGCACAAGCCTGAACTATGGCACTGGCGGTGAAACCATTTACATCGGCTACAAGACGAGCAAAAGCGCCGACACCGACGGCGGCTACATCACCGACTTCATCGTCGTTGATGCCGTAGACCATAATCCCCCTTCGTCCGTTTATTGCAAAGGACACACTTATTACCTTTGTCCCGCCGCTGGTGGTGATTATTTTGCGAATACAAATAAGGGTAACCTAACGAGCCGAGCCACCTCAGGATGGAATATATATCTCTACTATACCAAGGCCAACTTCAGCGACAAACGTGCCGTCAGCAGCATTAACATTACCATCGGCGAAGACACAAAGAGTGGATCCATCGACTGTTATAAAAAAGACGGCTCACTACTTGAGGAAAATATATCCCTGAACCGCGGTGTCAAATACACTCCCTTCGTTTTCATGCACATCAGCACGGAAACCAAGGTCAACCGCCCGAATCCTGTACCTACGTCGTACACCAATCTGACCTATAATGGCAGTCCGAAAAACCTTATCTCACGGAACTATAAAAACAATAATTCCGGCACGGTGTACTTCCGCGTGGGTAGCTCGGGCGGCTATACGACCGATGTGAGTAGTTTGACGGCTACCAATGCCGGCAATTATATCGTCTATTACTACTCAGGCGCAAGCGATTACGGCATCTCGTCGGAAGCCCACTACCAGTATGTCACCATCGCCAAGTCGCCGAACAGCGGCGTGACCGTCACGTGTGCCGATGCCCTTGAGAGCGCAGGCCCGTCGCCCAGCATCACGGGCACAAACCTCAGCACTGGCGCTAAAACCTATAAATACAGCACATCGCAAAACGGCACCTACACCACCACCGTGCCCACGACTGCCGGCACCTACTGGGTGAAGGCCACCATCGCCGCCGACAACAACTGCAACGAATACACCACCGCTGCCGTCAGCTTCAAGCTGAAGTACGACTGGGGCGCACACAACAGCGGTAACAGCGAGAACGACGCCTACGTCATCAGCACTACCGAAGACCTCAACCTGCTCTCCGAGCGCGTCAACGCCGGCAACAGCTATTTCAACAAGTACTTCAAGCTGGGCGGCAACATTACTTATAATAAGGAGATAACGAACAACTTCACGTCCATCGGCACCGAGAGCCACCCCTTCAGCGGCACCTTCGACGGCAACAAGAAGACCGTCAGCGGCATTAACATCAGCCTCGGCTCGACAGATTACGTCGGACTCTTCGGATACGCCAACGGCGCCACCATCAAGAACCTGACGCTCACTAACAGCACCATCACTGGCAAAGAAAAGGTAGGCGGCATCACAGGCATCGCCGGCAGCACCAAGATTGCCAACTGCCTCGTCACCAACAGCGTTAACGTCAGTGGTGATTACTACGCCGGCGGCGTTAGCGGCATGAGCGGCCAAATCAGCGGCTGCAACAGCGCGGCCAACGTCAGTGCCACGTCCTCTTACGCTGGTGGCATCGTCGGCTATATCAACGGCCAATATAGTAACTCCGTCGACCACTGCCTCTATACCGGCAACAACGTCACCGGCAACAGTAAAGGTGCCATCGTGGGCTCAACTTTTAATCCTAGTAGTGCCACCCTCACCGCCAACTACTACACCCAGGCCACCATTGGTGGCTGCAATGGCTCCGACACCGACGGCGCCCGCAAGGCCGTGGTCATCAACGCTGCCGACGGCGTGACCGTCACACCAACGGGCGACGCTACAGTCCACAACGTCAGCGGCATCACAGGCTATGCCGGCAACAACGGCATCAAATACACCGTCGGCAACAGCACCGTCACCTACGCCGGCGATACTGAGACCGTCAGCCTCGACATCACCTACAACATTGATGGCTTTAGCGTCACGGGCTACACCGACGGCAACGGCAACGCACTGACCCACGTCAACGGCAACACCAACCCCCTCACGATGACTGCCAATGCCCCCACCGTCACCCCCGTCGGCAGCGACGTCTGGGGCATCACCACCGACGGCCGTGACGGCAGCGCAGAACATCCCTACCTCATCACCACCACCGAGGGCCTCGACCTGCTGGCCAAGAAGGTGAACGGCATCGATGGCTACTCCGCCAACACCTACAGCGACAAGTACTTCGAGCTGGGCAACGACATCACTTACAGTTACGCCAGCCTTGGCAACGGCGAGAGCAACTATACTGCCATCGGAACCAAAAATCACGACTTCAGGGGAAAGTTCGACGGCAAAGGTCACACCATCAGCGGCATCCGTATCAACGCTAACGCCGACAACCAAGGACTCTTCGGCTACATTCACTACGCCGAAGTGAAGAACCTCACCATCGACGACACCCACATCACCATCGGTAGCGCCAATAAATGCGCCGGAGCCATCACGGGTTACAGCAATGTAGGCAACCTCATTGAGAACTGCCACATCACTAACAGCGTCATCGTCAGCGGTGGCGACGACGTCGGCGGCATCGTGGGCGATATGGAATGCATTGTCCGCGGCTGCACCAGCGCTGCTACCGTCAGCGGTAACAACAGAGTCGGCGGCCTCGTAGGCTATCTCGTCGACGACGACATCGAGAACTGCCTCGTGCTTGGTGCCACCATCAGCGGTAACGAAAACGTCGGCGTCTTAGCAGGCGAGGTATACTACGGCGGCTACGAGAACTGCTACTACATCGGCACCAGCGTCAACGGCGCAACAGGCTCCATCGCCTACGAACTTCCGGTAGCCACCTACGCTATGGGCACCAAAGGCACTACCTACGCCGAAGGCACCGACTACGAGGGCATCACCGCCTACCAGAACGGTCTGGCCTACAACGGCAAGTACTACAGCCAAGACCCGTGGGGCGGCAGGGGCTTAGAGGGCGACCCGTACGTCATCTACAACATCGCCGGAATGGACAAACTGGCCAGCAACGTGAACGGCGGCAATGAGTATAAGTACACCTACTTCGTGCTGGGCGCTGACATCACCTACGACAAGACGAAGGAGAACAACTATACGCCCATAGGAGATTCTTCTCATTCTTTCTCTGGCACTTTCGACGGCCAGGGCCACACCATCAGCGGCATCAACGTCAATTTGCCAGATAATTACTTCGTCGGCCTCTTTGGCAGTTGTAAGGACGGCTACATCAAGAACCTCACCGTAGCCAACAGCACCTTCACAGGCAAACTCCATGTCGCTGCCATCGCGGCTTTTGGCGCCCCCACCGCAAGCGTTGAGAACTGCGTCGTAGCCAGCGACGTCACCGTCAGCGGTAACCAGACAGTTGGCGGCATTGTAGGCGAAGGTATGACAGTCAACGGCTGTATCAGCGCAGCCACCGTCAGTGGTACATCATATGTCGGCGGCATCGTGGGCATCAACGGCAGCACCGTGGGTTACAACGGCGGCACCGTCAGCAACTGCCTCTACCTCGGCACCAGCGTCACTGGCACAGAGAGTGTTGGCGCCATCGCAGGCTTAAATTGGACAGACGCCACCCTCGCCAACAACTACCACACCCTTAGCGGCAAGGGCGGCGTTGGAAGTGGAGGCAGTGCCATCGGCAGCGACGAGTACGGCGCCTTCCTGGCCGTAAGCAGCACCACCAAGCCCAGCGGCTTCGGCGAAGCCACTGCGACCTACGGCAAGGATGACTACATCGGCATCACCGCCTACCAGTACGGCCTCTGCTACAACGGCCAGTACTACGAAAAAGACCCTAACGTCGTGATTTGGTCGGGAAAGGGTACGTACGACAACCCGTATGTCATCCGTACGACGGCCGAACTGGACCTGCTCGCCACCAACGTCAACGGCGGCAATGAGTATAAGAACACCTACTTCGTGTTAGGTGCCGACATTGCCTACGACGGGTCGGAGGATAACAACTATACGCCCATAGGCGATAATCAACATTCTTTCTATGGCACTTTCGACGGCCAGGGCCACACCATCAGCGGCATCCGTATCAGTGATACAAATAGTGTTACCGGCCATAATAAAGCCATCTTTGGTATGGTAGATGGGACTGTGAAGAACCTTATTGTCAGCGACTGCCGCATGGAGGCTTACCAAAACATCGGTGGCATAGTGGCATTAATATTTGGCACCATCGAGAACTGCCACGTTGGCAGCGACGTCACCCTCACTGGTCATTCGTATGTTGGCGGCATTGCCGCTAGTATTTACGGGGGAACCATCAAAGGCTGTACCAGCGCAGCAATGATAACGGGTACAATATCTGGTGGATTGAATGCAGCATGGCTTGGCGGCATCGTCAGTTATGCAGCAAAATATGGAAGTAACCCCCCCACGCTGACCGACAACCTGTTTACTGGCACTATCAGCGGCTTACTACGTGATCATATCGGCGCCATCGTTGGCAAGAACAATCGTGACGAAACCATCCTGAACAACAACTACCACACCTGCAGCGGCATGGGCGGCGTAGGAAATGATGCCGATGCCACCAGCAGCGATGTGGACGGCGCCACCATCGCCTACGAACTTCCGGAAGCCAACGCCGCAATGGGCGCACCGGGCAGCACCTACGCCGCCGGCACCGACTACGAGGGCATCACCGTCTTCGAGAACGGCCTGGTTTACAATGGCCAGTTCTATAGCCCAAGCCCATGGAGCGGCAATGGTACAGAGGAAGACCCGTACGTCATCTACACCACCGAAGGTCTCGATCTGCTCGCCAGCAGAGTCAACAGCGGCAATGACTACGACGGCAAATTCTTCGCCCTCGGCGCTGACATCGCCTACGACAAGACGAAGGAGAACAACTATACACCCATAGGAAATTTTTCTTCTTTCTACGGCACTTTCGACGGTCAGCGCCACAAAGTCAGCGGCATCCGTATCAGTGATACAAACGGTGTTACCGGCGTAAATAAAGCCATTTTTGGCATGGTAGGTGGAACTGTAAAGAACCTTGTTGTCAGCGACTGCCGATTTGAGGCTTACCAAATCATAGGTGGCATAGTGGCATATTTACGAGGCACCATCGAGAACTGCCACGTCCTCAGCGACGTCACTCTCTCTGGTAATTCGTATGTCGGCGGCATTGTCGCTCAAAATGATGGGGGAACCATCAAAGGCTGTACCAGCGCCGCAACGATAACAGGTATAGAAGATGGATGGAATGCGAAATATCATGGCGGCATCGTCAGTTCTATACCATACAGTGAAGGTACCCCCGTGCTGACCGACAACCTCTTTATCGGTACTATCAGCGGCAATCTTGGAGAATATATCGGTGCCATCGTTGGCATGAACAATTGTGACAAAACCATCCTGACCAACAACTACCACACCCTGAGCGGTGTCGGCGGATGCGACGGCAGCGATGTGTACGGCGCACAGTTCGCCGTGAGCAGCACCACGCCGCCCGCAAGCATCGACCCCTACGGCAGCAAACCCACCGCCGTCTACTCCTACACCGTCGGCTCCGTTCAGTATATCGGCATCACCGCCTACAGCCCCAACGGTCTCTTATACAAAAAACGCTACTACTGGCACGAGGACCTCATGGATATTCCCCTTATCGACGACCGCATAGATAACGACTACACCATCGCAGAAAATGATGGTAAAATCGTCAACGTCCGTCTCGCTGGCCGCACGTTCCGCAAGGACGGCAAGTGGAGCACCATTGTCCTGCCCTTCGACGTAGACCTGACCGCTCCTGACAGTCCGTTGCAAGGCGCCATCATCCGCACCCTGCCCGACAAAAACATTAATAACGTCATCAGCGGTACCACGCTGAACCTTACCTTTGACGAGAAGTGGGATGAAGATGATGAAGCTAACACTCTCATGGCTGGTTTGCCGTACCTCATCAGGTGGAACCGTCCCGATGACTACGAAGGCAACGAGAGCATGTACGACATCGTGGATCCACTGTTCATAGGTGTGAAAATAAAGAATGAGCACTTAGCCTGCTGGAGTTATGATGGCCTTGTCAACTTTGAAGGCAACTACAATTGTATGGGAGATGTTGTCAGCTACTATCCTGAAGAATTTGATGTCCTGCTGTTAGGCGACGATAATAACCTGCACTACGCTACCCCAGGAGAAAGCCTCGGCGCCTGCCGCGCCTGCTTCGTCATCCACCGCGACCAGATTGGCGAGAACTTCCGCCTCACCAACTACATCTTCGACCTCGGCAACGGCGAGATGCTCAGCGGCACCTTCCCCTCGATCGTACAGCCTGTCGAGCCGGGCGACGCCAACGGCGACGGCAACATCTCCGTGACCGACATCGCCGTAGTGGTGAATTGCATCCTGCAGTTAGACAACAACGGCGGCTTCTCCCCAGACGGTGCCGACGCCAACGGCGACGGACAAGTCACCGTCACCGACATCGGCGTCATCGTCGACAAGATTCTCGGCGTTAACAACAACAGCGGCAACGCTGGCGCCCGTCGCCTGACCCACGACGCTGTGGAGCCGCAGTAACGGCCTACCCCCAGCCCCTCCCTAGGGAGGGGAGTGGTTACACTCGGAGCCGCAGTAGGAAGTGAATTACCACCGCTCTCCCCACCCCTTAAGGGGCGGGGTAGGGGGCGGGGTAAGGACTCGGCCCGCTTGCCAGAGCAAGAACTCCAACCTCTGCGCCGAAGAAAGATACTGCCCCCGCCCCCGACCCCTCCCCTTGAGGGGTGGGGAAAGGCTACGGGTTCTTGCTACCGAAGGGACGCAAGAATGAGGCTGAGTATGGGCCGTCGAGCTAAAAAGCATTCTGTGCTTTCTGCGCTTTCCGTGTGACAGTATTTTGTGTCTGATTATTTGGAGATTTATGTTTCTTTTCAACGTACATAGTCTTTTTCGCCCCAAAGTTTGCATAATACGAAAAATTGTAATATCTTTGCATCGCATACCATCATTTACAATCTAACCAAAAACCTATGACTACAGAACGAGCTAATAGATTCCCCATGTCGGCGTGGATAGCCGTGTTGCTAATCGCCATGCTGTTTACGACTGGGACGGCGTGGGCACAGAGTGTCACTTCCGAAGTGACCGACATTATTGAGATTGGTGCTGATGGGATAATGGGAAGTTCTGATATCCCCACCTGCACTTATAATCGTTTCTCGTTGAGCCAGCAAATATATACACCCCAAGAAATTGGCGAGGCAGGCAACATCCAAAGTATCAGCTTCTACAATAGGAGCAGTAATGAGTGTACTCGCTACTTGGACGTCTACATGGTTAACACCAGCAAGAGTAGTTTTACCAGCAATACCGACTGGGTAGCCGTCACATCAGCCAATAAGGTGTTCAGCGGAAGCGTGAAGTTCTTGAGAAATGCCTGGACAACTATCACACTGATAACGCCCTTCCTGTATGACGGCCAAAGCAACCTGCTGCTCGTCGTCGATGACAACTCGGGAGATGATCAGAACGGGGGGGTCACTTTTGATGTCTATAATACTACGGGACAAACGTTGAGTGTTGATCAGTATTATCAAGCAGACAATCCTGACCCTGCCGCTCCCAGTAACATTGAAGATGGACAACTGAGGGATGTGAAGAACCATATAAAGCTTGCCATCACCCCCACCGCCGAGGTCTTTCCGCCTATGCCTACCGACTTGACATGCACAGACCTCACCTCGCAAACGGCAACGTTGCAATGGACAGAGACTGGCACAGCCACAGCATGGCAGATCTGCATTGATGACGACGAAGCCAACCTCATCAGCACCACAGAAAATCCATTCACGCTCACTGGTCTCACTGAAGACCAATCCTACACCGTCAAAGTACGGGCAGTAGACGGCGCTGGACATAAAAGCAGCTGGAGCGACTTGATCAGCATTGCCCCTACCGGCAAAATCCGCATTGGTTCCGGCACAGGCGTAAATGAAAGGCTACCCTTATATACATACTTCAAGAACTCCTTGTCCCAGCAAATCTACACCGCTTCGGAACTTGGCAATGCGGCTCGGTTTATAAGCATCGACTTTTACTGTTCACGGGACGTTGATAACGATCAAGACATAGCAATCTATATGGTCAGCACAGATAAGAGCAGCTTTGACAGTAAGAGCGACTGGATTCCTGTTACTGATGACAATCTTGTTTTCTCTAATCAGAGTACCCATTTAGAAAAAGGATGGAATACATTTGCATTTGACAATCCCTTCGACTACGACGGTGACAGCAATGTGGCCATTATGGTTGATGCTCACTCGGAGGATACGCAAAACGGGCCGGCTTTCCTCGCTTACCCTGCGCCGAGTCAGGCCATCAGCTATATCAGCGACTACCACAACTTTGACCCAAAGAATCCTCTGACAGAGCCAGGTTCGGCCAATGTGCTTTTGAATAGTAAGAACCAGATTCGCATCCTGCTGACTGGTCCTATGATTTGTCCGAAGCCGACAGCCTTGGCCTATAGCAACGTGACGGCTCATGAAGCCTCGCTCAGCTGGAATTCCGAAGCCTACGCCTGGCAAATATGCATCAACGGCGACGAGGCCCACCTAATCAATGTATCAACGAACTCTTACACGCTAACCGGTCTTTATGCCGAAACCCAGTACACTGTGAAAGTGCGTACCGTCTGGGGTGCCAACGACGTGAGCGTTTGGAGCAAGGAGGTAAGCTTTACCACCCTCGAGGGTTGTCATGCTCCTACTGAACTGAGTGTCACCGACCTAACAGGCCATTCTGCCACTCTGAACTGGCCTGATGAGGCCGATCAATACAATGTGCGCTACAGACAATTAATAGGTGCAAACACCCTCTATAGCCAGACTTTTGAGAACGGTATTCCTAACGGCTGGACTACGATTGACAAAGATAACGATGGGCACAACTGGCAAAGCCTTAATAGTTTTGCAAGCCTATACGAATATCCTTGGCTTGCCAATCAGGCGCATGGTGGCCATGATGCTGTTTGCTGCCCATCCAGTATCGGTGTCAGTGCTCCTTTGGAAACTGACAATTGGCTGATTTCCCCACAGCTTACCCTGAATGGCACACTGAGGTTCTATATAAGGTGTATGAGCTCAGGCAATTTGGGGTATAGCGATAGATCAGACCTGTACGAAGTGCTCGTGTCGACCACGGGAACAGCACTCGAAGACTTTGCCGTCCTTCAGGAATTGAGCCCCGCTCCCATTGGCATGTGGGATGAGGTCAGCATCAATCTCAATCAATTTGAAGGACAGTTAGGCTACATAGCCATCCGTCATCATTGCTCAGACAAGTTCCTTCTTGTTATTGATGACTTCAGCATCTCTGAATACGTTTTCACTGATTGGATCACTCACAACGGAATAACAGCCAACTCGCTTGCCATAACTAATCTTTTTTCCCAGACTGCTTATCAATGGGAAGTACAAAAGGTGTGTGGCGGCATCGATGGCTCAAGCAAATGGGCAGAGGATTTCTTTACCACCCTAGATGCAGGATACACGCCTACCGATTTGTCAGCAGATAATAGAACGCCGACCTCCGCGAATCTTCACTGGAAAAGCGATGCCAAAGCCTGGAATATCTCCGTGACCGATGTGGCCAAAGGAAATAGCTATCTCGTTGCAGTCGGTTTAAAAGATGTTACCGTCGATAATAATAATGTCTACTATACGCTGACCGGCCTCAAACATAGCACAGTATACTCCATGCGGGTGAATGCCTTTGGCGACCAAAACAGCGTCACCGAATGGAGCAATACCATTGACCTCACTACCCTCGGAGCACTCCCCGTACCCGAAGATTTGACCGTTGCCCCCACAACAACTACAGCCAGCGCCAGCTGGTCAGGCATCGGCGACAGCTACAACGTGAAGTTCCAATGCGTAGATAAGGATGGCGGCATTGTCATTTTCTCAGATGGTTTTGAGGACGGGCTTGACGGATGGAGGCTAATAGACTGTAATACAGATTCAAAGATTAATGACAACGATAGCTATAGTGGCAGTAATGCTTTCATGTTTTCCCATGATTCTCATCAATACCTTATTTCACCTGAGCTGCCTGCTGATGCGAGCGGAGTAACGCTGCAGTTTTATTATAGGCCTTCTAATTATAGTTGGAATAATTATTTGCTCGAAGTGGGCTTTAGCTCTACAACAAATGAAAGAAAAGCATTTCATTTCCATAATAGCTATAAAGCCTATAACCAACAAAAATGGTGTTCCGCCAGCTTGACTATTCCCGAAGGCACGAAATACATCTGTTGGAAATCAAGAACGTCATATTACGATATTTACATCGATGACATCCTCGTCACTTCGGTAGCAAGAAGCCTTAGCGTTCAGGAACCTCCTGCCATTATCACAGGCCTCACCCCCGGCACTACCTACGCATATCAGGTGCAGAGCGCGTCGGACGATTTGACATCCGATTGGTCGCCCCTCGTCACCTTCAACACCCTCTACGACGTTATCCTTAACGATAACAGCGACAACAGCGCCATCATCGCTGCCAACAACAGTCATACTTGTCAGGTCACCCTTTCAGACCGCACCCTCCACAAGGACGGCAAGTGGAACACCCTCTGCCTCCCCTTCACGGTTGGCGTGCTCGAGGGTTCACCCCTCGAGGGCGCCACGGCCCGTCCGCTCACCGCAGCTAACATCACGGGTACGACGCTCAACCTGACCTTCGGCGACGCTGTCACGACGCTCGTGGCCGGTACACCTTATATGATTAAGTGGGAGAGTGGCGACGATATCGTCAACCCCGTGTTCAGCGGCGTCACCATCGACCTCGACTCCCCCTCGGGGGCTGGGGGTGCTATCACCTTCAACGGCACCTACGACGCGATGACCTTCGACGCTGCTGGCCCGAGCACCCTCCTGCTCAGCGGCAATAAGCTGCACTATGCCGACAGTGGCGATAACCTCGGTGCCTGCCGCGCCTACTTCCTCGTCGCCCCCGCTGGTAGCCTCACCGACTACGTCATGAACCTCGGCAACGACGAGACGCTAACGGGTACATTCACCCAGCGGGGCGACGCCAACGGCGACGGCAGCATCTCTGTGACCGACATCGCCGTGGTGGTGAACTGCATCCTGCAGCTGGACAACACCGGCGGCTTCTCTGAATACGGTGCCGACGCCAACGGCGACGGACAAATCACCGTCACCGACATCGGAGTGATCGTCGACAAAATCCTCGGAAGTCCCTCCCCAACCCCTCCCGAGGGAGGGGAGCCGCAGTAAGCCCTCCATCCGCCGCTCTCCCCACCCCTAATTAGGGGCGGGGCTGGGGGCGGGTAAATGACTCCGAATTAAAGACAACTGGGACCGCTCGACCAAGGTCGCTTGCATGGCAAGAACTAAAACAACATTATATTTCACCTACGACGGCAACCGCCGTCTACGGAATCCA
>JAEEGL015297478.1_pt1 | contig 12494 bp, 12 predicted proteins | sample 9134231 | NCBI WGS metagenome assembly JAEEGL01 (sample SAMN16246548, study PRJNA631951) | gut metagenome | biome: gut microbiome; feature: rumen; material: fiber-attached | host: Bos | place: Iran: Karaj | collected 2018-10
ACCGCGACGCCCACACCAACCCCAACGGCGACACCGCCGGCAACGCCAACGCCAACGCCGACACCGGCGCCGACACCGACGCCGACGCCGACGGCAACGCCAACGCCTACACCGACGCCGACACCGACAGCAACACCTACGCCGACGCCGACGCCGACACCGACACCGACACCGACGCCGACACCTACGGCAACGCCAACGCCGACACCGCCGCCGGGGCCGACAGAAGAGCCTACGCCGACACCTACGGCAACGCCGACACCGACAGCAACACCGACACCAACGCCGGAGCCGACAGAAGAGCCTACGCCGACACCAACAGCAACACCGATACCGACGCCGACACCGACGCCGGAGCCGACAGAAGAGCCTACGCCTACACCGACGGCAACGCCGACACCGACAGCAACACCTACGCCGACAGCAACACCGACACCAACGCCGGAGCCGACAGAAGAGCCTACGCCTACACCGACGGCAACACCGACGCCTACACCGACGCCGGAGCCGACACCTACACCTACACAGAAACCGGAACCTACCGATATTTTGGATAAGACGGTCAAGGTTACACTTTCCAAGGTTTCGTCCAAGGATGATACGGTGGAGCTTGAAGGAGCTACTCTGTGGTTGAGTGCAGACGGAATTGATTTAAGCGGAGTGGGAATTGAGTCAGGACCGATGGCATTGATAAGTTCAGATCGTATAACCTGGACGAGTGGAAATTCACCATTGGTATTGACGGATGTACCGACAGGACGTTATGTATTCCATGAGGAAACAGCGCCTGAAGGACATAAGGTGGCAGCAGATATTGTATTTGATGTACATACGGATGGAAGCATAGAAACAGTAGAAACCGATGATAATTCGTTGGTAGATGGCTACAATAAGCTCGTAATAATGGTGGATGAATATGTTCCCACACCGACGCCGACACCTGCACCGGAGCCGACAGAAGAGCCTACACCGACACCGACGCCGACACCGACGCCGACACCGACACCCAAGCCGACGGCAACACCAACGCCTACACCTAAGCCGACGGAGGAGCCTAAGCCTACGGTGACACCTACACCGACAGCGACGCCTACACCTAGGCCGACGGAGGAGCCTAAGCCTACGGTGGCACCTACACCTAAGCCTACGGCCACACCGACACCTACACCGGTACCTACAGGAACGATAACACCTACACAGAAACCGGAAAGAGGAGAAGTTCTGTTGCCTGCAGTAACGCCTACACCTAAGCCGACGGCGACGTCCAAGCCGACAGCAACACCGACGCCAACACCGACGCCGACTAAGAGTAATGAGGCAGATATACTTAAACCTACCGCAAAGCCTACACAGCGACCTGTTCAAACGCCTACGGCAACAGGTTCAAACAGTCTGATAATACCTCCGTCAACACCTAAGGAGGTTGAGGACAGGATCGAGAAGCTGCTTGATACACCTGAAAGCAGTTCGAGGAAGGAAGCTGTAGCGGTACTAAGGGATGCCTGCATTGAGATGAAGGATGAGAATCCCAATGTATTCGATGATCTGCCTGCAGATACGCAGAAGCGGATCGATACACTTATCAAGACAGGAGTTCTTGGAGTCAGAAGCGGTAAGGCCGGTGCGACATTACCTAAGACAGGAGGTCTTATGGGAGCGGTAGTACTGATCATGCTTGGAATGGCAATGATAGTAGCAGGTATACTGCTGAAGCGTAAGAAAGAATTCCGATAACGGAAATTCAGGAACTTTAATTGAATGATTAATACTACAGGCGGTCATGTATATGGCCGCCTGTTTGTGTTATAGGTTGCACCTATAAAGCAGTATAGATATTAGGAATTAGACAGTTTGAGATGTTGAGAGTATCATTCGGTACATAAGGTTGATGAGAGATACATGCGGAGAATTAAGGTAGTGTAAAGTAGAAAAGAAAAGGAGATGGAAAGATGGCAAGGATTAAATTGTTAAAGCTTGAGGAAACAAGCGGTGCGGAGAGAGAACGTTACGAGGAGCTGGCAGGAAGGAATGCGGTTACCAACATGAAGTCGGGCCTGCTTAATGACGCAGCCACATATGATGCATACATGGCTTGGTATACATCATGGAACAGGCTGGTAGAGGTTATCGGTGAGAAGGATGCGGTGCTGTATGCACATGCAATCTCAACTACCAATTCGTGCCAATTGTGTTCACTGTTCTTTATAAGTGATGTAAAGGGATTGGGGCTTGATCCCCACAATCTTCAGTATGATGAGAAGGAAGAAATACTTACGGAGCTGGGCCGTCAGATTGTTAAGAACCCCACGGCAGTATCTGACGAGCTGTTCGATAAGCTCAGGAAGTTCTGGAATGATCAGGAGATAGTAGTTATAGTAGGTTTCGCGGGTCAGATGATCGCAACAAACAACTTTAACTCAGTTCTTAAGATCGATGTGGATCAGAGACTGCTTCCGATAATAAATGAGTTCAAGCCTGCAACATGGCGCGAGAACATCAAGTAATAATGAAACAGATTGGGGTTATGGCAGGGGCCATAGCCCTTATTTTTTGCCCGGGATATTGTTAAGCGCATCACTAATACAGCAGACAAATCCTGTATGGCCAAGGAACAGAGGAATGATCATGGCGGATGAAAATAAGGTATATGAATTAAAAAATGTGACCAAGGTGTATAGAAATGAAAGCAGAGAGTTCACGGCACTTAAGGACGTAAGTCTTGATATATATGAGGGAGAGATATTCGGTATCATAGGAATGAGTGGTGCGGGAAAGTCAACCCTTGTAAGGACACTCAACAGACTGGAGGAGGTAAGTGGCGGAACGGTAAGCTTCTTTGGTGAAGATATAGGAAAGCTCGGAAGTAAGGATTTGAGGAAGGTCAGGCAGTCGATATCCATGATATTTCAAAGCTTTAATCTTCTTAATCAGAAGACGGTGCTTGATAATGTGATACTTCCTCTTAAGATAGCAGGGGTGCCGCGCTCGTTAAGGCGTGAGAAGGCTGTTGAAATGCTTAAGGTAGTAGGTCTGGAGGAGAAGAAGGACTCGTATCCTGCCCAGCTTTCGGGAGGACAGAAGCAGAGAGTAGCGATAGCGCGTGCACTTGCTGCCGATCCCAAGGTTCTGCTGAGTGATGAGGCAACGAGTGCGCTCGATCCGAGGATCACTTCGGAAATCCTGGATCTGCTGAAAGAGATAAATAAAATACGAGGACTTACGGTTGTAATAATCACACACGAAATGTCAGTTGTTGAAAAGATATGTGATCGTGTGGCAATCATTGATGACGGTGTGCTTGCGGAAGTGGGAAAGGTATCGGACATATTTACTGCACCGAAATCCGAAGCGGCGAGACGGTTAATCCTTCCAAACGGCGAAGGAAATGTCTTGAACCCGTATGATGCCTCCGGAAACGGAGGAAGGATAGTCAGGATCGCATTTGACGGTCTGTCGGCCAATGAGCCTTTTATATCCAATCTTGTTGAAGATACGGGACGCAAAGTCAATATCCTCAGCGCCAACACAAAAAGTGTGGGTGGTATAGGCTACGGACAGATGATCATTGAGCTGCCGAAAGAAGCAGAGGATCAGGAGGTCGTGATTGATTATTTCAGGAGTAAAGGACTCGGCATAACGGAGGTGAACGAGTAATGGAAGCATTTGTTCAGGCTGCAATAATAAAAGGAATAGGTGAAACACTGCAGATGACCTTTTTCGGAACCCTGTTCTCATATGTGATAGGGCTTCCGCTGGGCGTGATACTGTATTTAAGTGCCAAGGGTCATCTGTTTGAAAACAAAACGGTAAATGCGGTAGTCGGTACGCTTGTCAATATCTGCCGGTCGCTTCCGTTTCTTATCCTGCTCGTGCTGCTGATCCCGTTCACGAGATTTGTAGTGGGAAGTTCAATAGGAACGAAGGCAACCATCGTACCTCTTACAGTGGGCGCTATACCGATAGTTGCAAGGATGGTTGAGTCCTCGCTCAATGAGGTACCGGCGGGGATCATAGAAGCGGCTCAGTCCATGGGAGCTTCACCGTTGTTCATTATAGTAAATTTCATATTACCCGAGGCAGTTCCGTCTCTCCTCCTTGGCGGAGCGATAAATATTGCCACCGTACTCGGCTATTCTGCAATGGCAGGAGTAATAGGTGGCGGCGGCCTCGGAGCCATAGCGCTCCAGTACGGTTATTACCGGTACGAGAAGACAGTGCTTTGGGTAACGGTCGCGCTGCTCATAGTCATGGTCATGGTGATACAGGAAGCCGGAGTGAGAATGTCGAAACGTGTGAGACGATCCTGAACTGTATAAATGAGAGACTACACAAAACGGTAATGTAACTATATAGGCATAATTTATAACACACAATAACATATAGATATTTGCAATAACATACAAAGCAGTATATATTAAGATCATCAAATATGATAAAAAATAAAGAAAAGAGGAGAAAAATTATGAAGAGAAGATTATTAGCACTGACACTGACAACAGCATTTGTACTTGGAGTAACAGGATGCGGACAGACAGCACAGACAGCGCCCGCGGCAGATGAGACGGCTCAGGCCGATGCAGCGGAAACTGAGACAAAGGATTCGGGAGTGCTCGGAGCAAGAGATGACTCACAGCCTGTAACGATCAGGGTAGGAGCCAACATAACACCTCACTCAGAGATCCTTGAGGTAGCAAAGCCCATACTTGCGGAGCAGGGTATCAATCTTGAGATAATACAGCTTGAGGATTCAATCACACCCAACACCGGAGTTATCGAGGGCAGCCTTGATGCCAACTACTTCCAGCATGTACCTTATCTTGAGCAGTTCAATCAGGAGAACGGATCGGATCTTGTATCAATAGGGGCTATCCATTATGAGCCCTTCGGAGTATATGCAGGAAAGACAACAGATCTTTCACAGCTTCCCGACGGAGCGCTTGTAGCAGTTCCCAATAACGTTACCAACGAAGCAAGAGCACTGCTCCTTCTTGCACAGGAAGGCCTCCTTACACTTAAGGATGATGCAGGTATCAACGCTACGATCGGAGATATAGTGGACAATCCCAAGAACATCGAGTTCAAGGAGTTGGCACCTGAGCAGCTGGTACAGGCACTTCCCGATGTGGATGTAGCTGTTATCAACGGAAACTATGCAATCGAGGGCGGACTTCATGTAAGCCAGGCACTTGCGGTAGAAGCAAATGACGGACTTGCCGCAACAACTTACGGAAATATAATCGCTACCTCACCCGATAAGGCAGAAGATCCGGCACTTAAGGCACTGGTAACAGTACTTCAGGGAAGCGAAGTTAAGGAATTTATTGAAGGAAAATATGACGGGGCAGTAGTTCCTCTTAATTAAGTCGTAATACAAACCGGTAACAGGGGCTGCAGGAGAGTGGTATCATCGGCCATGGATCCTGCGGCCTCTTTTGTATTCGGTTTATTACGGTAATAGGAAAAACTTATAACAGCATATACTAATTAGGTATTAGACACTGATATGCTATAACGATATATTAGTAACATCAGATCAAAGGAGGAATGATGGAATGATAGGATTTGAATATTACAACCCGGCTAAGATAGTATTTGGCGAGGGAGCGCAGAATAAACTTAAGGACCTGTTGAAGGAATATGGGGTAAAGTCACTCCTGCTGGTTTACAGCGGCGACTTTATTAAGTCTTTGGGTATATACAGTGTTATTATCGACGCGGTTAATGACCTTGGTCTTGATTTTGCTGAGAGTGGGGAAGTAGTTCCCAATCCCGATGTGGAGCTTGTGAGGAAGCTGGTTAAGGAAGGGAAGGAGAAGAAGGTCGATTTCGTCCTTGCAGTGGGCGGAGGAAGTTCGATCGACACGGCTAAGGCGATTGCTCTTGGTGTTCCGTATGAAGGTGATGTGTGGGATTTCTTTGAAAAAGGAGTGTCCCCGAAGGAGGTACTGCCGGTAGGTGTGATCGCTACAACAGCATCCAGCGGCTCAGAGACATCAAATGCAGCGATCATATCAAACGGGGAGTGGAAGCTGGGCTTCGAAGATGACAGGATCATTCCGAGATTTGCGATCATGAATCCGGAATATACGGTTAATCTTCCATGGTATCAGACTGCAGCGGGAATTGCGGATGTACTTACACATCTTCTTGAAAGATATTTCTCGGATGTGAAAAATTCGGATACGACGGATTACCTTATTGAAGGGGCGGTGCGGGCACTGCTGCTTAATGCGGACAGGCTCATAAAGAACCCGCACGATATAAATGCAAGGGCAGAGATACAGTGGCTGGCCAGTGTGGCACACAACAACTTCCTTGATGCCGGAAGGGCAGCCGACTGGGGTTCACACCGAATTGAACACGAACTGTCGGCACAGTATAATATCACACACGGTGAGGGAATGGCTGTTGTTATAATTGCGTGGGTGAAATATATGGCAGGTGTGAAGCCGTGGCGTCCGGCTCTGCTTGCAACACGTGTCTACGGTGTTGATCCATACAATTACAGTGAAGCTCAAAGGGCTGATATACTTGGAGACAAGCTCAGGGAATTCTTCAGGAGTCTTGGGCTTAAAACCAGCCTCACAGAGCTTGGAATAGATGATTCTGACTTTGAGATAATGGCTAAGAGAGCAACCAGAAACGGTGCGGTAGGCCATTACGAGCCTTTGGATGAAGTCAGGTTCATTGAGATACTGAAGCTTGCGCTGTAAGACGCACGGTTGCATATTATCGCTGAAAAATGTATATTAGGAAATATCCGATATGATACTTTTGAGATGATGATATGAAACTGAGCGAACAATACACAGATTATTTGAGAAAAAGAGGATATACGATATCAAAGACTGCCCATCCGGGGATAACCGAGTGTATCAGGGAGGGCAGTGAGGACATTACGGTAGTACAGCTTGTTGATCTGACCGAGGATGTCGGAACAGACAACGAAGTGTTTGTGAACCAGACGAATGAGATAGCGGCAACGTTTGGTGATGAACCTGTACAGGTAGTGTCCTTGTTTTTTGTAAACGATATGAAGGATGTTGTACCGGTTGCAGGTGACACGCCCGGCTTCTGGGTAATAATAGTCGATACTCTGCAGATCGCAACTCCTGATGATATAGGTGAAGAACTTAAGGAACTCAGGGATTTCTCGATTGATTTTCTCATGAGACAGAGGCAGCAGGGTGAGAGCGGGGATACAAAGCCTGCAAAGGCTGCTTTGGCACTTGTCATAATAAATGCAGCTGCATTTGTGGTTTCATTGCTTTATCCCGATATTGTAAAGTATGGGATGATGGATTATGACAGGGTATCTCAGGGAGAGATGTACCGGCTGTTTACAGCCATGTTTCTTCATGGCAGTATTGAACATATAGTCAGCAATATGGTGTCTCTTTATGTGATGGGCTCTCTCATGGAAGAAAAGATGGGAACGGTCCGGTTTGTTGTACTGTATCTGTTATCCGGTATCATAGGAAATGTTACTTCCTACTGCTATGAAATGTTTTCGGGAAATCACTATACATCAGTCGGAGCGTCGGGTGCTGTTTACGGTGTCCTGGGTGCGATAGTTCTGTTTTCCCTTATGAAAAGCATTGGAATAGAAATGAGCAAAAAGCGTCTTGCTCTTGCCATAATATTCTGCGTTTATTCAAGTGTCGCCATGCCGGGGATCGATTACGCTGCTCATTTTGGCGGTTTTGCGGGAGGCTTTGCCCTAGCGTTTGCGTTTCGGCAGCTTGCCCATGACAGTCTCTCTGGTTGATACTATCTTGTCAGCCAGACATACTATGATCGCTTCCCTTGTCCGCGGGAAGCTTCGGATAGTCAGGGGCCACATATGTGTCTCGATCACATGCTGGGTCTTCCTGTCGATGCCGAAATACTTTACTGCCCGCTCCCTGGCACGTTTCGCATGAGTGTAGCCGTGCATGTCAAACAGCTTACGCTTAACCTTGTCCTCATGCCAGTCGTATCCGAAAAAATCATGCAGCAGGGCGCCTTCGATAAGAACCTTCTCATCGAACCTGATCTTAAGAGCGTGCGCTATCTTATATGCAGTATGCGCTACATCATTCACATGGTCATACACTGATACGTCCCCGTGCTGGACGTATTTTTTCATTTCCTGAACCTTGCGGTGATTTCTTATATAATGAGCCATTTCATTGAAATGCCTGATCTTGTGCTTGCTTAACGGCATGACGAAACTCCCTGTTGGATAAATCAAAAACAGCTAATATAAGTCATTATACCACACTCACCGGTAAGTGGCAGTTATCATTGAAGAAAAGTATAGCACAAGATGTATGCTTACTCTTGAATTATCAGAGCATATCTTGTATAGTTAGTAGGTATTGTTTGATCATGTCCGGACAGGGTTTTCGGTATGCCCAAGCAGATATAAGACAGATATGAGAAGTCCGGAGTTTATAAATCAGGAGGTTGTTATGGATAAGAAGGAATACGCACTTAAGAAGCATGAGGAATGGAACGGTAAGCTGGAGGTCACCTGCCGCTGTGAGGTTAATTCGATGGATGATCTGTCTGTTGCATATACCCCCGGAGTGGCTGAGCCCTGTCTTAAGATAAAGGATGATGTGGATCTCAGCTATACCTATACACGCAGGGGAAATATGGTGGCTGTTATTACAGACGGAACGGCTGTGCTTGGCCTCGGTGATATCGGTCCCGAAGCGGGAATGCCGGTTATGGAAGGGAAGTGTGTACTGTTCAAGCGCTTCGGAAATGTTGATGCGTTTCCTCTATGCGTCCGTTCAAAAGATGTAGATGAGATAGTTAATACGGTAGCCCTGCTTGCAGGATCCTTTGGTGGAGTTAATCTTGAAGATATATCTGCTCCGAGATGCTTCGAGATAGAGAAGAAGCTTAAGGAAAGATGTGATATCCCGATCTTCCATGACGATCAGCACGGAACTGCCGTTGTTGTGCTCGCCGGTCTGATAAATGCTCTGAAGCTTGTAAATAAGAGGATGGAAGACATCTCGGTTGTGGTCAACGGCTCCGGTGCTGCTGGCATTGCCATAACGAAGCTTCTTATGAAGACAGGCCTTAAGAGTGTCATACTGTGCGATACCAAGGGTGCGATCTATGACGGAAGGGACAACCTTAACAGCATAAAGGCAGAAATGGCAAAGATATCAAATTTGGAAAAGAAGCAGGGACAGCTTGCAGATGTTATTAAGGGTGCGGATGTATTCATCGGTGTGTCAGCTCCCGGTGTTTTGACAGCTGACATGGTTGCAACCATGGCCAAGGATCCGATCGTATTTGCCATGGCCAATCCTGTACCTGAGATCCTTCCTGATGAAGCGAAGAAGGCAGGAGTCGCAGTTATGGGTACCGGACGTTCGGACTATCCCAACCAGATCAACAATGTACTTGCTTTCCCGGGTATATTCAGGGGAACACTGGATGTACGTGCAAGAGATATTAATGATGATATGAAGCTTGCTGCAGCTTATGCAATAGCAGGAATAGTCAGGGAAGATGAACTGTCTCCCGAGTATGTAATCCCCAACAGCTTCAACGAGAATGTAAGAGATGCGGTTGCTTCAGCGGTTGCCGAGGCTGCAAGGAAGTCGGGAGTAGCGAGGATATAAGAAGTTAAAGAAAAAAGAAAAGTAGCCCGAAGGGGGAACCAACGGGCTACGATGAGGGGAGTATAAATAATTAATAAGGGGTCGTAATCGAGAATCCTTTGAAGGGTTGATTCCCGTTTACAAGTAAGATTATAGTACACATTGACCAAAAAGACAAGCCTTTTTTTAAAATAGTATAAATTTTTTTTGAATCCACTAAATATTGTGGAATTCAGTAAAAATGCGGTTTACATAACGGTTATTTTTCGATTTTTACTTAAAAATTCTGTAACAATTTCAAAAAAATTGACCGGAATTCCGATCAAGATCCATTAATATATATCGGCAATATAAGAATAAAAATTTAGGGAAGATGAAAATGAGGAAGCTGGAACTTATCGCTCCGTGTCATTTTGGCATGGAGGCAGTGCTTAAAAGAGAAATATACGACCTGGGATATGATATTGTTGAAGTGTCTGACGGTAAGGTCACCTTCGAGGGTGATACTGAGGCAATAGCGCGTGCAAACATCTTTCTGCGCACTGCGGAGAGGATACTTATCAAAGTGGCGTCGTTTAAGGCTGATACTTTTGATGAGCTATTTGAGGGAACAAAGGCGGTTCCCTGGGAGGAATTCATTCCGGTGAACGGCAGATTTTGGGTAGCCAAGGCTTCGGGGATCAAGAGTAAGCTGTTCAGTCCTTCCGATATACAGTCCATAATCAAAAAGGCCATGGTTGAGAGCCTTAAACAGACATATAATGTGAGCTGGTTTACCGAGGATGGAGAAGCTTATCCTTTACGGGTTTCGATAATGAAGGATATTGTTACTGTCGGACTTGATACGACGGGGGAATCGCTTCACAAACGCGGTTACAGGAAGCTTGTCAGCAAGGCACCCGTTGCGGAGAATCTTGCGGCGGCAATGATCATGCTGACACCATGGAATAAGGAGCGTGTGCTTGTCGATCCTTTCTGCGGATGCGGCACCATTCCCATCGAAGCGGCTCTTATTGCATGTAATATAGCTCCCGGCATGAACAGACAGTTTACGTCTCAGTCATGGGGTAATATAATGGAAGCAGACGATTACCAGGATGCGTTTGAAGAAGCCCGTGATATGGTGGATATGAGTGTTGATACGGACATTCAGGGCTATGATATAGACGGTGACATGATAAAGGCGGCGCGTGATAATGCGGCCCTTGCAGGAGTGAAGGATAAGATACATTTCCAGAGACGGCCTGTTGCTGAGCTTCATCATCCGAAGAAGTACGGGTTCCTTATTACCAATCCTCCTTATGGGGAGAGGCTTGGAGATAAGGAAGAGATGGCAGTGCTGTACGAACAGCTTGCGAATGCGTATAAGGGCCTCGATTCATGGTCGGCTTACATTATAAGCGGCTATGATGAAGTGGAGAAGGTCATGGGCCGCAAGGCGGATAAGAACCGGAAGATATACAACGGGATGATGAAGACCTATTATTACCAGTTCATGGGTCCCAAACCGCCGAGGAGAACAAACGACAGTGTGAAACGGCAGTGAAGCACTGAAGCGCTGAAGCGTCGCAGATCTAAAAGAGGGTAAAGGTGACCTGACATGCAGCAGATAATATTTGCAACGAAAAATGAAGGAAAGCTACGTGAAATACGTATGATCATGGAAGATCTTCCCGTGGAGATCATTTCTTTAAAGGATGCCGGTATAACGGATGAGATCACGGAGGATGGGAAAACTTTTGAAGAGAATGCCCTTATCAAGGCGAGGATCATCATGGAGAAGACCGGTAAGCTGACTCTCGCGGATGATTCCGGTCTTGAAGTGGATTTCCTTAACGGGGAGCCCGGAGTGTATTCTGCCAGGTACTGCGGAGTCAATACTTCCTATAAGATAAAGAACAGGAATATTATTGAACGGCTGATCGATGTTCCGGATGGAGAGAGAACGGCAAGGTTTGTGTGCGTTATTGCGGCAGCTTTCCCGGATGGACGCAGTAAGACCGTCCGTGCGACCATGGAGGGCAGGATAGGATACGAAGAGAAGGGCAGTAACGGTTTCGGATATGATCCTATATTTTATCTTCCTGAATACGGCTGCTATTCTGCCGAGCTGGATCTTGAAGAAAAGAATAAGATAAGCCACCGCGGCAAGGCTCTCAGGCTGATGAAGGATATACTTATAAGAGAGACCGGGGCCTGATATAGCACTGAACAGGACGAGAGAGCATTTAGAAAGAGAAGTATATGAAGATACTGATAGTTAGCGATACACATGGATATGAGGGTAATATGTGGAGGGTCATCCGAAAGGAAGAGCCGGTTGATATGTTCATCCATTGCGGAGACATTGAACACATGCCTACGGAACTTAAGGAGTATTTCTCCTGTCCTGTACATGTCGTTAAGGGTAACAATGACTACATGCTTAAGCTTCCGGAGGTGGATAAGTTCGAAATAGCGGGACGAAGTGTTCTGGTAACGCATGGTCATCATTACAATATTTACCGTAATCAGGACGCCATGTTCTTCTTAGGAGAGGAAAATCATGCGGATATAGTTATGTTCGGTCATATTCATGTTCCGGTAGTCGCATATTCAAAAGGTATAACAATAGTAAATCCTGGTTCGCTGTCTCTTCCGAGGCAGCCGGATGCCAGACCAAGCTATATAGTAATGACTGTTGAGGAAGGCAGGGAACCGGAGTACAAGGTGAAATACATATAAAAAAGCCGTGGTCAACACGGCTTTTTATATGTATGAAGCATTGCAACAAGGATGCCAACACTTCACTGGTACACTATTATCTAATTCTTTGAGGGTAACGGCTCTTCTACCCCCGGGGCCGCCCGGATCATTCGACACATTGAATACAATCTTTATTTCCTTATC
>JAEEGL015400362.1_pt1 | contig 12494 bp, 12 predicted proteins | sample 9134231 | NCBI WGS metagenome assembly JAEEGL01 (sample SAMN16246548, study PRJNA631951) | gut metagenome | biome: gut microbiome; feature: rumen; material: fiber-attached | host: Bos | place: Iran: Karaj | collected 2018-10
CGAACATAGATATTTTTAAATAAATTTTTTATAAGCACGTATCTATATATGCAATAGTTGAATTAAAATTATACAACCCGATGGACTGTTTGTGCGATTAATAAAAAAAAGTGAGATGAAGATATCATAGTTTGACTAATTGACTTTCGAATACGGGACGCGCTAAAATGACCTTAACCTGTTATACAACTTACAACTTACAACATACAGCGAACAGCTCACAACATACATGTAAGCCGCATGACAGGGGGGAAACGAAAACTGCTATAAGAGGCTGGAGGAGAAATATCATGGCATATAGCGAAGAATTAATCACATCACTTAAAGAAAAGGGGCAACTGCTCAGACGCGACTGCATCAAATGTATCGGTGTAGGCGTAGCCGGACATGTAGGCGGCAGCTGCTCGAGTGCGGATCTTGTTGCTGCACTTTATTTCTACAAAATGAAAGTTGATCCGAAGAACCCGGAATGGGAAGACAGAGACTACTTCCTTCTTTCCAAAGGACACGTAGCGATCCTGCAGTATGCAGCACTCGCTGAAAGAGGATACTTCTCGGTAGACGATCTTCCTCATTGCAAGGACGTTGGATTCTATCTGCAGGGTCATCCGCATCTTGGAACACCCGGTATCGAAGCAGGTACAGGTTCCCTTGGACAGGGCTTATCCCTTGGTTCCGGTATGGCGCTCGGCCTGAAGATGGACGGCAAGAAGAACCGCGTATATGTTCTCGTTGGCGACGGCGAGATGGACGAAGGACAGATCTGGGAAGCAGCAATGTCCTCAAGCGCAAAGAAGCTTTCTAACCTCTGCGCGATCATCGACAACAACGGCATGCAGGCACAGGGCAAGATCGCAGACAGACTTCCGAACGAGCCGATCGCAGATAAATGGAAAGCATTTGGCTGGAATGTGATCGAGATCGATGGCCATAATATGGAAGAAATCGTGGCAGCACTTGATGAAGCTGAGAAGTGCACAGACAGACCGACAGCCATCGTAGCGCACACCGTAAAAGGTAAGGGCATCAGCTTTGCGGAGAACCAGGCGGGCTTCCACAACAGAGCACTTACACAGGAAGAATACGACAAGGCACTCGAAGAACTCGCATAAGAGTAGAAAAGGAGAAACAATATCATGGCTGAGAATAATCAGAGAAATGCATACGGCCAGACTCTTGTGGAGCTGTGCCGTAAGAATAAAAACATCGTAGCACTTGACGCCGATCTCGGCGGATCGACCATGGGCAAGATGATCGAAGTTGAGCCCGGCATGGAAGAGAATCACATTGAGATGGGTATCGCGGAAGCAAACATGCTTTCCACAGCAGGCGGTCTCGCAAGAGTAGGCAAGATCCCGTTCTGCAGCTCTTTCGCAGTTTTCGCCGCAGGCAGAGCATACGACCAGATCAGACAGTCCATTGCAATCGGTAAATTAAACGTTAAGATCTGCGGCTCTTCTGCAGGTTGCTCCGATTTCGGTGACGGCGCAACACATCAGTCCGTTGATGATATCGCGATCATGCGTGTCATCCCGAACATGGGTGTATTCGTACCGGCAGATGCAAACGAGACAGTAGCGATCACAAAATACATGGCTGAGCATGAAGGCCCGATGTATATCCGCGTGAACCGCAACTCTTATGAAAATGTAACACCTGAGAATGCAACATTCGTTCCCGGAGAACCGGTTGTACTTCGTGAAGGTACGGACATCGCAGTTTTCGCATGCGGCATTATGACCGTTAAGGCTATGGAAGCTGCAAAGCAGCTCGAAGGCAAGATCTCCGTTAAGGTTGTTAATGTTCCTTCTATTAAACCGCTCAACGCTGACAGCGTTGTAAAGATCGCAAAATCCGTGAAAGCAGTTGTTACGGCTGAAGAGCACAGCGTGATCGGCGGTCTTGGCGGTGCGATCGCAGAAGCATTAAGACTTGAGCCTACACCGGTTGAGTTCGTGGGTATCGATGATCGTTTCGGCGAATCCGCACACAACTATACAGATATCATGAATCATCTTGGATTGACCACAGAGCACATCGTGGAGACGATCGAGAAGATGAACGCAAGATAAGAGAGGAGATTATCACATGAAAGTAGGTTTTATCGGACTTGGTATCATGGGTCGTCCCATGTGTAAGAATCTTTTAAAGGCTGGTTACGAAGTAACCGCATTCGATCCTTTTGCAAAGGAAGCGCTGGATGATGTTGTATCCTGCGGCGCTGCAAGAGGCGAGAGCAACGCAGATGTTGCATCCAAGAGTGATGTTGTTATCACAATGGTTCCCAACTCTCCGCATGTTCGCGAAGCGATCTTCGGTGAAAAGGGTGTTGCGGAAGGCGCAAAGAAGGGTCTCGATGTAATCGACATGAGCTCCATCGCTCCGCTTCAGTCCAAGGACATCGCTGAGAAGTGCGCAGAGAAAGGCATCAACATGATGGATGCTCCGGTATCCGGCGGCGAACCGAAGGCGATCGACGGCACACTTTCCATTATGTGCGGTGGTCCGAAGGCAATGTTTGATAAGTATACAGAACTTCTTGGCAAGCTTGGCGCATCCGTTGTTCACTGCGGTGATGTAAACGGTGCCGGCAACACAACCAAACTGGCTAACCAGGTAATCGTTGCCGTAAACATTGCAGCATGCGCAGAAGCATTCGAACTTGCTACCATGGCAGGCGTTGATCCTGAGAAAGTTTTCGCGGCGATCAAGGGCGGTCTTGCAGGCTCCACTGTTATGAACGCAAAAGTTCCGATGATGCTGGATGGCAACTTTAAGCCCGGATTCCGTATCGATCTGCACATCAAGGATCTGAACAATGCACTTGATACAGGCCACGGCGTTGGTACACCGATGATCCTGACAAGTGCCGTACAGGAAATGATGCAGTGGCTGCACAACAACAATGCAGGCAGCGACGATCATAGTGCGATCCTGAAATACTATGAGAAGATCTCCGGCGTAGAAATGAGAAAGCAGAAATAAAATAACGGAAAAAGAGTTCTTTCGGCATCTGCCGGAAGAACTCCCTTTTTCAAGATTTATGGGCGTTCACTGATCTCCATTGCGGATAGGATCTGTTCGATTCTGGACTTAGCCTCGTTAAGAAGCTGCTTGAACGAGTCTTCCCTGTCTTTGGTATAGCGGAAGATCGGAACGGAAATGCTGATCGCGGCAGCGATCGCATTGCCTTTGCAGATTGGGACGGCGATACATCTGATGAATTCGTTGGATTCTTCGGATTCATATGCGTAGCCTTCCGCTTTGATCGCTTGCAGCTGCTCATATAAAACATCCATATTTGTGATCGTGTTTTTTGTGATCGCTTTAAGCCCATCGGGATAGAGCTTGTTGAGATCGGAAAGCGTACGATCCGAAAGAAGCGCTTTGCCAAGCGCAGTGCTGTAAGCGGGAAGCTTATTTCCGATGGAAGATACCATGCGGATCGCCTGCGGGGAATCGGCTTTTTTGAGGTAGTAGGTGTCACCTTCACTCAGGATCGCATAATGTGTGGTCTCCTGACATCTCTCCGTTACATCTTTTAAGATGTCCTCAATCAGTGCCATATGATCCTGATGCGACAGAAAACAGTTGCCGACCAGGAAGGCTGAAAGGCCGATCGCCAGATGCTGGTTGTCTCTCATCTGAACGAAACCTCGCGAGATCAGCGAATGGATGATCGGACTCAGCGTACTCTTCGGGATATCCAGCATGGCGCTGATGTCTGAAAAAGTATGTGAGCCCGGGCTGTCGGCGATCAGCTGGAGGATATCCAGGATACGTTCGGTGGTGCGGTGTCCGCTCATTTTTGTACCTGCCTTTCTCTATCATGGAAAACGTAAATAGGAATCGTGTTCGCGATTACGCACATTCTAGCACAAATTTTTTGTCTTGGAAATAACGTCACTTCGACGAAAATCTACTGAAAAAGTTGTCCATTTTGACCAATTGACTGACCGGGGGTCATGGCGCTATATTTTAGATAAGTTCGATATATTGACAGATGTTCGCATATACGAACGAGAAAAGACGCGAAAGAACTGTTTGTAAAGATGAAGGAGTGAGGGGATGAGAACATATCTTTCGTACATTTTGGATCCGAAGTATCTCGTATGGCCGGGCGAGCCGAACATTGAGATCACGCATTGCACCGAGATCAAAGGTGACTGCAATTACAACTCTTTTTGTTCGGTACTTCCGAATCACTGCGGGACACATTATGACGGTCCATGGCATTTCAATCCGAATGGCGTGAAGCTGACAGAACTTCCGCTTGATTACTTCTGGTTCGACAAAGTGGCTGTAGTGGATGTACATAAAGAGCCGGAAGAAGGCGTGATGCCTGCGGACCTGGAACCTTTCAGAGAAGAGATTGCGAACGCGCAGCTTCTCCTGATCAAAACCGGGTTTGCTTTTGTCAGGGAAGAGCAGCCGGAGGTATACCAGAAGCGCGGCCCGTTCCTTTCACCGGAAGTGGCGACATATCTGGTAGAGCAGTTTCCGAATCTGCGAACGGTTGGATTTGACTTTCTGTCGATCGGATCGCCTTGTAACACGTTATCGGCAGAATCACATCAGATCCTTTTGGGGTGCCATTCCGATCATTTTGTAACAGGGATCGAAGATATGGACCTGAGACCTCTCTATGAAAACAAAGGCAAAGTGAAGCAGGTGATCGCAGCACCGCTTCGAATCGTGGGGTATGACAGTTCCCAGGTTTGCGTGATCGCAGAGCTGGAAGATAGATGATCAATCACCTGATGGGGTTGAGATAAAAAACTATTCAATATTTTTAAGGAGGGAAACATGAAAAAGAAGTTACTCGCAACATTACTTACGGCAGCTATGACAGCAACGCTTCTCGTTGGCTGTGGCGGATCCGCTGAAGAAGCAGCAGCTCCCGCAGCAGACGCAGCTCCTGCAGCAGCAGAAGAAAAAGCAGAAGCTCCCGCAGCAGATGCAGCAGACGCAGGTTCCGGCACATTGAAGATCGGCTTCAGCCAGTACGCATCTTACAACAACTGGCGTGTAACCAACACGGACGACATCAACCGTGCGCTGAATGAGCAGGGCTGGAACGTAATCTTCGCTGATGCGAATGATGATACGGCACAGCAGATCTCCGATCTGGAAGACATGATCGCTCAGAAACCGGATTACATCGTTCTTGCTCCTCGTGAAGAGGAAGGCTATGCGAACGTTTTGGAAGAAGCAAAAGAAGCAGGCATCAAGGTTATCCTTTTTGACCGTCTTGCAAAAGATGCTCCTTACGATGTTCTGATCCAGGGCGACTATGTTCTGGAAGGCGAGAATGTAGGTCAGGTTGTTGTTGATACTTTCGGCGAAGACAAAGAGATCAACATCGTTGAGCTTACAGGTACACCCGGTGCTGACGTTACAGCACAGCGTTCCGAAGGTTTCATGAACGTGATCAGCAAGCACCCGAACTACAAGATTCTTGCTTCTCAGGTTGGTAACTTCTCTCGTACAGAGTCTCAGACAGCAATGGAGAACCTGATCCAGTCCTATGGCGACAAGATCGATGTTGTTTATGCACACTCCGATGACAACGGTATCGGCGCGATCAATGCGATCGAAGCAGCAGGCCTTAAAGCAGGCGAAGATATCCAGGTATTCGGTGTTGACGGTACAAAAGACGGCCTTCAGGCAATTATCGACGGCAAAATGAAAGCTACATACCTTTGCAACCCGTTCTACGGCGATGCAATCGTTGGCCTTATCAAAGACCTTGAGTCCGGCAAGACCTTCAGCGACAGAGTAATCCTTGAAGGTAAGGTTTACAACATCGACAACGCACAGGCATCTCTTGATGCAGGCGAAGGTTTCTAATCCGAACCGAAGACGATACAAGCATGTAATATTGATACTGAAAGGTGGGAGGCGCCTTTAAGCGCCTCCTCTTTTAGAACAGGGAAAAAATATGGAAAACAATTATCTTCTTGAAATCAAACAGCTTGATAAGCAGTTTACAGGCGTACATGCATTGGATCATGTCGACTTTGCGGTCGGAAAAGGCGAGATCCACGCACTTATGGGGGAAAATGGTGCAGGAAAGTCTACGCTGATCAAGGTGCTGACGGGACTCTATTCCAAGGATTCCGGTGAGATCATTTTTGACGGTAAGGAATGCAATTTCCATACGCCGCAGGATTCGCAGAATGCCGGCATCAGTACGATCTATCAGGAGATCAACCTGATCCCGCACCTGTCTGTCGCAGAGAATATCTTTCTTGGCAGGGAACCCAGAAATGCATTCGGCATCGACTGGAAAACTGTGCGTAAACAAGCGAAAAAACTCCTTTTGGACAACGGAATTGATATCGATGTGGATCAGGATCTTGCGACATATTCGACGGCGATTCAGCAGATGGTGGCGATCACCAGAGCGATCTCCCAGAATGCAAAATTGCTGATCATGGATGAGCCCACCTCGTCTCTTGCAAACGATGAAATCCAGGTTATGTTCGAAAAAATGCGCGAGCTCGTGGCCAAAGGTATGTCGATCATTTTTATCAGCCACAAGCTTGACGAAGTATATACGATCTGTAACAGAGCGACCATTTTAAAAGACGGTAAATTGGTCGGCAGCTATGATATTGACAAAATCAGCAGACTGGAAATGGTCTCCAAAATGATCGGCCGCGATGCGAGCAACGTACTCAAGCGTAACGTTGGCGAGTATACCGGCGCAGGGGACGCAGTTCCGGTGCTTCATACACATAATATTGACAATAGGGTAAAACTGCACGGCGTATCCATTGATATCCGTCCCGGCGAGATCGTTGGCGTGGCGGGTCTTCTTGGTGCCGGCAAGACAGAATTTGCAAAAGTCGTGTTTGGCTGTGACAATACCTACACGGGCGAATATGAAGTGGAAGGAAAGCCGGTTCGGTTAAAGACACCGAAGGGTGCGATTGACCTTGGCTTTGCATACTGCTCCGAAGACCGCAAGGTAGAGGGTATCTTCCCGCACATGTCCGTTAAAGAGAACATGACGATCACGGCGTTGCCGCATATTTCGCGGTTCGGTGTCGTGAACAGACGCAAACAGAATGAGATCGTTGATCAATATATCCGTTCCATCAACATCAAGACGCCGAGTCCTGATCAGCTGATCTGTAATCTTTCGGGCGGTAACCAGCAGAAAGTTCTTTTGGGCCGCTGGCTTTCCATGAATCCGAAGCTGATCATTTTGGATGAGCCGACCCGTGGTATCGATGTGGGTGCAAAGGCTGAGATCGAGGCGCTGATCAAGCAGTTCTCCGAAAACGGCATCAGTGTGCTCTACATCTCATCCGAGCTTGAGGAGCTGATCCGTAACTGCTACCGCGTTGTGATTATCCACGACGGTAAGAATTCCGGAGAGCTTCGCGGCGAAGATATCACGGAAGAGAACATTATGAGATTTATCGCAAAGAATACGAAGGAAACGGAGGCGTCTCATGGCTGAAAGTAAGATCAGAACGCAGGCTTCCATGTCTGCAGTGAATGAGCATATCAGAAAATTCGGCGCGGTATACGCATTCCTTCTTCTCGTGATCCTGAATGCGATATCGAACGAAAACTTTTTTACCGTTAACACCATGTGGAACCTGCTGATCCAGTCGTTCCCGATCATCATCACCGCGCTCGGTATGCTTTTTGTCATCTCCAGCGGTGGTATCGATGTATCCGTGGGTTCGGTTATGGCAGTGGCAGGTGCGCTCAACGCAGTCATCATGAACGGCATTTATCAGGCTTTTCCCAAGAGTCTGGCACTGGGGCTTTTCATGGCACTTGCGGTATCAATCCTGTTTGGTGCATTTAACGGGTTTATGATCTCTGTATTTAAGATGCAGCCGATCATTGTAACACTTACAACGTACATTATTGCAAGAGGCTTCACACAGCTGATCGCAAACGGCAAGATCCTGTCGTTCTCGGGTACGCCGTTCAACGAAGTCGGCGTCATGAGACTGCCCGGTAACGTGCCGATTCAGTTCGTGATTGAAGTCGTTTTCGTAGCGGTTGCTGCTTTTATCATCAAGCGTACGGTATTCGGTTATCAGGTTCAGGCCATCGGTGAAAATCCGCAGGCCGCGAGACTTTGCGGTATCCGTACGACCAGAGTGCAGATCTTTGTTTACATGATCAGTGCATTCATTGCGGCAATTGCAGGTCTTCTGGTTTCATCAAGAACCAGTGCCGCTGACCCCACAAACCTTGGTGCATTAGCGGAAATGGATGCCATCGCGGCAGTTGCGATCGGCGGCACATCCATGTCGGGTGGTAAAGCAAAGATCCTGACAACCGTTATCAGCGCGATGATCATTCAGCTCATCACGATCACCATCAATATGAATAATATCCACTATGCGTATGCCCGTGTTATGAAGGGTCTCATCATTATCATAGCGGTATTTATTCAGCAGGAAAAGAAACGGTAAGGGGGTGCAGAAGACATGACGAATGTGAAAAAGTTTTTCTCCAGACAAAGCGCCCTTGCTGCACTGATCATTATCTTTGTGATCGCAGCGATCCGTTATGAAGATTTCCACAACTGGACGAATATTTACAACCTTTTAAGACAAAACTCGATGATCGGTCTCATTGCGGTGGCGATGACGATGGTCATCTTAACGGGCGGTATCGACCTTTCGGTCGGCGCGATCTGCTCCATGATCTCGGTTATCTCCGCATATTTAAGCATCACGGAGAATCCGCTGATGATCCTGGTGTTCCCGCTTTTTGTCGGCACACTGTTCGGCTTTATGAACGGTTTTGTCATCACCAAGATGCGCGTTGCACCGATCATCTCATCACTGGGCGTGCAGCTGATCGCAAGAGGTATCTCGCTTGTTATGACGAGCGGTGAGACGATGCATATCTCCGGAACGGCTGCAAAATGGCTTCCGAAGATGTCCAAGATCGCGGTGGGACCGTTCCCGCTGATCTTCCTGATCTTTCTGGTATTTGCATTGTTCTTCATCTATGTGCTTCGCTTCAGAAAGTTCGGACGCGAGATCTACGCAGTAGGCGGCAACGAAGCGGCGGCGCAGATGATGGGTATCCGTGTTGACCGAATCAAGATTGCGGTTTACACGATCTCCGGCTTTGCTTCCGCACTGGCGGGTCTTATTCTGGTATCCAGAGCGGCGACAGGTCAGCCTGTTGCATGTGACGGCTGGGAGATGGATGCGATCGCTTCCGTTGCGATCGGCGGTACATCGCTTGCGGGCGGTACCGGCAAGATTGAGACAACGATCTACGGTGTATTCATCCTGGCGATCATCGGCAATATGATCAATCTGCAAGGCAATATCAATTCCTGGTGGCAGCAGATCATCAGCGGACTTCTTCTCGTAGTCGTACTGATGGTACAGGTGATTGCTTCCTGGAGGAAGAGCAAGGCTTAAGGGGGATTTGAATAATGGATATGCGCAAAGTAGTTCTGGATAACCCTCTTTTGGCGATCATGCGCAACGTGCCGGTCGAAAAAACGATCGACTACGCGGAAACGATCGTTCAGGGGGGATGCAAATTTTTTGAAGTGGCTATGAACTCACCGGCTGCCTGCGAGCAGATCCGTATGCTCAGAGACCATTTCTCAGATGATGTGTTCATCGGCGCAGGCACCGCCATCACGGTCGATCTGGTGAAGGCTGCCGTGTCCGCGGGCGCACAGTTTTTACTGACTCCTTCTACAGACAGAGAAGTTGTTCTCTACTGTGAAGAAAACAAAATTCCGCTCATCCCGGGCGTGATGACACCGACAGATGTCAGCTTCTGCCTGGAGCATGGATTCACAACGCTCAAGATGTTTCCGGCGGGAGATCTTCCGGCTACCTATGTAAAAAGCCTGAAAGGGCCTTTGGATGGCGCGGAATACATCGCGATCGGCGGCGTAACACCGGACAACATTGCTGACTTTTTCAAGAACGGCTATATCGGTGTCGGGCTTGGTAGCGCAATCTTACCGAAGAAATTTGTGGAAGAGAATCGTTGGGATGAAGGCAAAGCTTATGTAGCGGATCTGATCCGTCGCATTAAGGAAGCCGGAAAGTAAGGGTCGATATGAAGATTACGGAAGTCAATACATATTTTGTGCGTCCGAGATGGGGTTTTGTTGAGATCATAACGGACGATGGCTATTCGGGATGGGGCGAAGCAGTATTGGAAGGTCACTGCGATGCGGTGCTTGCCTGCGTACAAGAGTATAAGCCCTACCTTGTAGGACAGGATCCTTCGAGGATCGAAGATATTTCGGCAACAATTTACCGAGCAGGATTTTATCGTGGCGGCGGCGTGCTCATGAGCGCGCTTGCCGGCATTGACCAGGCGCTTTGGGACATCAAGGGAAAAGTATTCGGTGTACCCGCTTATGAACTCATGGGCGGTGCTTGCAGAGACCGTATGAAAGTGTATTCCTGGATCGGCGGTGATCGTCCTTCCGATGTCGGAGCTGCGGCAAAAGAGAAAAAGGATGCCGGCTTCTCCGCGATCAAGATGAATGCAACGGAAGAGCTTCAGATGATCGATACCTATGATAAAGTCGATGCTGTTTTGGAGCGTGTTGCGGCGATCAGAGAGAGCTGCGGCAAATACTTTGGCATTGCGATCGATTTTCACGGGCGCGTACATAAGCCGATGGCAAAAGTACTTGCGAAAAAACTTGAAGAGTTCGACCCGATGTTCATTGAAGAGCCCGTTCTCTGTGAAAACATGGAAGTGTTTAAGGAGATCGCGGCTGCATGCAATATTCCGATCGCAACCGGTGAGCGACTTTTTACAAAGTATGATTTCAAGCGTCTTCTGCAGGCAGGCGGCGTGGATATCATCCAGCCGGATCTGTCGCATGCGGGCGGTCTGACGGAAGTTAAGAAGATCGCGGCGATGGCGGAAGCGTATGATGTGGCACTTGCGCCGCACTGTCCGCTCGGTCCGATCGCACTGGCGGCGTGCCTGAATATCGATGCAACCTGCTATAATGCGGTTATTCAGGAACAGAGCATCGGTATTCATTATAATGTCGGCAAGAGCGTATTGGATTATGCATTAAATAAAGAAGATTTCGAGTTCGTTGACGGTTGCGTCGCATTGCCGAAGAAGCCGGGTCTTGGCGTTGAGGTCAACAAGGAACTCGTTATTGAGGAAAACAAAACGCCGCATCAGTGGAAGAATCCGGTATGGAGACATGCAGACGGTTCTGTTGCTGAGTGGTAGAATCAAGTTTAGGGGGGAAAACAGATGAAAGCATTGGTTTACGAAGGACCGAACAAATTAAACTACACGGATGTTCCGGATGTCAAGCCGGAAAAGGGCGAGGTGAAGCTGCGTATCAAAGCCTGCGGTATCTGCGGCCGTGACGTTGCAGGTTATCAGGGGCTGACAGGACGTCGTATCGAGCCCATGATCATGGGTCATGAGTTCTGCGGTGAGGTTACGGAGTGCGCGGAAGGGGTCAAAGACCTGAAAATTGGGGATCGCGTTGCCGTATATCCCGTTAATTTCTGTGGTGAGTGCGAGATGTGTAAGAAGGGCGATGTGCATCTTTGCCTGAATAAGCGCTCTTACGGCGTTTTGGCTGAGAACGGTGCATTTGCGGAATATCTTTGCGTACCGGAGAAATGCTGCTTCCCTGTAGCACCCGGCGTGTCACCCGTGATCGGTTCTCTGATGGAGCCTCTTGCGGTATCTTACCGTGGTGTCGGCCATTTGGGCGATCTTACCGGTAAGTCGGTATTTTTGGCAGGAACCGGTACGATCGGTCTTCTTGCAATGGTATGTGCGAAGATCAAAGGTGCATCCAAGATCTTCGTATCCGATATGGATGATGAAAGACTGCAGGTTGCTAAGGATCTTGGCGCTGACATTGTCATCAATCCGAGCAAAGAGGATCCTAAGGAAGTTGTATTGCAGCATACGAACGGCATGGGCGTTGACTGTGGTATTGAAGCGGTCGGCATCGCACCTACTGTACAGCAGGTTATGTCCGTTCTTCGCTTTGGCGGCAAGGCCGTATGGATCGGCAATAACCGCAAGATGATCGAGATGAATATGCAGGAAGTGGTTACACGAGAACTCAAAATTGACGGTTCCTTCCTGTACGGCTACAAAGAGTTTAAAGAAGTTGTTGATCTTCTGAACGAAGGTAAGCTTGATGTGAAGCCGCTCATCTCCAAAGAGATTCATCTGGATGAAGCGATCAAGTACTTTGAAAAACTGAAAAACCACGAAGATAACCTGATCAAGGTTGTTGTTGTGGATGACTAAAGCCGGCTCTGATAATCGGCAATGCCGGCAGGAAGTAGGAATTTCTATGGCAAAAATAATCACATTTGGAGAGATCATGATGCGCCTCAACCCCGAGGGGTATCGTAGAATTGTACAGGCTGATCGATTTGAGGCGAGTTATGCCGGTGGCGAGGCCAATGTGGCCGTATCGCTGGCACAATACGGAGAGGCGGTGTCTTTTGTCAGCAAGATTCCGGCTC
>JAEEGL016003215.1_pt1 | contig 12494 bp, 5 predicted proteins | sample 9134231 | NCBI WGS metagenome assembly JAEEGL01 (sample SAMN16246548, study PRJNA631951) | gut metagenome | biome: gut microbiome; feature: rumen; material: fiber-attached | host: Bos | place: Iran: Karaj | collected 2018-10
TGAAGAAAGAAAACCTGCGCGACAATATGACTAACCTTGAAATAGCCTTCAACATTCTCGCTGAAGCCTCAGCCACCGAACTCTCCAAGCAACGCGACCCTCATGGTTTCCGTCAGCAGGCCCAGGTGGCAAAGGATGGCGGCAGCGTGGCAAAGGCAGCACGCAATCAGTTGGAGAGCCAGTTAGGCCATAGCGTGATTTCACCAGCCAAGGCCAGTGACTATCTGCTGCCAGACAAAAACCAAGAAGAACAATAAAGAGCACATCATGAGCAACAAACCATACGACCCAAAGCATCCTGTCTCTCATATAGAGCATGAGCAAGAAAAGCGTGCCAGCATTCCAACCACCGAGCGGCAGGGAGAGGAAAGTTCCATCGTGGACGGTGAGCCACAACAGTCGGAGTATGACATCTTCCGCCATGAGTTCCGACGCGGCAACGATCCTGAACTCTATTGGCTCAACAAATACCGCAATGACAATGAAGACACACAGCATCCGTCATTGAAGACGGACATCCGCAGCCTCTATGTGCATGAGGATGTGAACCCTGAACAGCTCATTAACAGTCTGTATCGGGTACGTGACGAAAAGGCAGCCGGGTTTGAGAACCAGATGGAACTCTTCGAAGAGATGTTCCGTGAACAGGATGAGGAGGACGAACTTGAGCGTGTGGCAGGCTATTATCAGCACAATGAGAATTGGAAGAACCGTCTCATCTTGGGTGACTCCTTGTTGGTGATGAACTCCCTGCTGAACCGTGAAGGGATGCGCGGACAGGTGCAGTGTGTCTATATCGACCCGCCCTACGGCATCAAGTATGGCGGCAACTGGCAGATGCGAATCAACAGCACCAACGTAAAGGAGAACGATGGCGGCATCTCTGGCGAGCCTGAGACCATCAAGGCATACCGTGATACGTGGGAGTTGGGCATCAACAGCTATCTCTCTTATCTCCGTGACCGCCTGGTCATGGCTCGTGAACTGCTCACGGAAAGTGGTTCCTGTTTTGTGCAGATTTCAGACGAGAACGTGCATTTGGTGCGTAATCTGATGGATGAGGTGTTTGGGAGTGAAAACTTCGTGAGCCAGATAGTTTATAAGAAAACATCGGGAGCTGGCAGCCCAGCTGAACTACTTGCACCAGCTTCTGTATGCGACTATATTATTTGGTATGCAAAGAAGATTGAAAGTCTGAAATTCCGCAAATTGTATGTTTTGAAAGAATTCTCAGATGAGGTTAGAGTTAAATATAATGGAATAGAATTAGCAGACGGCAGTCGAATGCCTCTTTCTGAATGGGAACAAATAAATAACCAACAGTTTGATTATTCTCGTAGGCCCAAAGACAGTAGAGTTTTCAGAATTGATAATATAACCTCTCAATCTGGCAATGATTCTGCAAGGTTTCCTGTTGAGATTGAAGGCGTTTCTTACACCATATCTCAAGGAAGTTGGAAAACAAGTTTGGAAGGAATGAATCGGTTAAGGGATAAAAACAGGCTGTATGTAACGAAGAATGGAAAGTTGAGCTATGTAAGGTATTATGATGATTTCCCTGCTCAATTAATAAACAATATGTGGGAAGATGCTTATGGCATACAAAGCCGTTCTGATTCAAAAGTTTACGTTGTTCAATCTGGCACTAAGCCCATCCAGCGTTGCATTCTCATGACCACCGACCCTGGCGATTTGGTGCTTGACCCGACATGCGGCAGTGGTACAACTGCCTACGTGGCTGAGCAATGGGGACGCAGATGGATAACGATTGACACCAGTCGCATTGCTCAGAACATTGCCAAGCGACGACTGACCACGGCACTCTATCCTTATTACAAAACGTTCGACGAGAACATCCGCCACGGATTCAAATACAAGAAGGTACCGCATATCACGCTGAAGTCCTTGGCTAACGACCTGCCTGCCGAAGAGGAAATACTCTACGACCAACCAGAGATTGACAAGAAACGCATCCGTGTGAGTGGCCCGTTTACCGTAGAGACCTTGCAAAACTATAATGTGCAATCGCCCGAATCGTTGGTGGAACGGAAAAATGAAACGGAGGACAATCAGCAGTTTGTGGAGCGCATCTTCAGCAACCTTCGGGCTAATGGCATACGCAACGGGCTGAAAGGTCACGCTGCCCTGTTCTATGGCTTGCAGCCCGTGGCCAATCCCTATCTGAATGCCCGTGGCTTCTATAAAGACGAGCAAGAAAATGAGGTGCTTGCCTACTTGATGATTGGCCCAAAGTTTGGCACCATCAGCAAGCAGTCGGTCAATATGGCTATCCGTGAATTCCGCCAAAAACTGAATGAAGGAGCCTCCACATTATATATATTAGGGTTCTCGTTTGAGGATGACATCAAGAACGAAGACATTAAAGACTACAACCTTGGCACCTTCCATGTGGTCAAGGTACGTATGAATGATGACCTATTGCAAGACGGCCTCTTGAAGAAGGACAAAACCGCCGGCTCATTCATCATCATAGGTGAACCGGACATCCGCTTAGTCCGTGACGATGACGACAACTGTCACGTCGAGATACAAGGTATGGACATGTACGACCCCATCCAAGACCGAGTGACTGAGCGCAACGTGGCCGACATAGCCTACTGGGAACTGGACGACCGCTATAGCGGCACGGAGTTCATCGTGCGCTCCATCCACTTCTGCGGTGGCGACAAGAAAGAGTTCAATGCGTGGAAAAAAGGCTTGCAGAGCGTAGCACCCAAGCAAACCAAAAGGAATGTCGAGCGCACCTTGCGCATGGAATTCCCCGCAGAAGTTTGGGACACCCTCTATGGTTTTCGTTCTGCCCCCATCAAATACGAGAAGGGCCGCAAACTCGCCGTCCGTGTCGTCTCGCAGTTCGGTGAAGAGAGTACCAAAGTTATAACTATGGAGTAATATGATTATGTGGGCTGCTACTTGTTTGCAAATATTAATTTGGTACACTGCGGATATACTAAATTGGTGTTTGAAGTAAACGGACCGAATTTTGGGTGAGAAGGGCACGTGCGGCACGAACCCGGCCGGCCGCCACAACAGTTGGCGGCCGATAGCTTTCGCCGAAAAAAAAGAAAGAGGAGGAAAGCCTCTGCATTTTCCTGCCAATACCTTTTGTTGAAAGAAAAAAAAATTGTATTTTTGCACCATCAAACACTGACGAGTTATGGAAAAGACGAAAGCTATTGAGACCTATCTCAACGAAATAGGCCCGACACCGCTTCTCAGCGATGCCGAGGAACAGGAGCTGGCACGGCGCATTGCCGGCGGCGACGAGGATGCCGTGCGTGAGCTGGCCGCCGCCAACCTGCGCTATGTGGTGTCGCTGGCCAACCAGTACAGCCGCCGCGGCCTCAGCCTGGAGGACCTGGTGAGCGAGGGAAACATCGGGCTGCTCAAGGCGGCGGCCAAGTTCGGCAAGAAAGCCGGGAAACGTTTCGTGGCCTTTGCCGCACCCTACATCCGCCAGAGCATGGAGAACGCCATTGAGTCGCAGGTGGGCCTCTACAAAGTGCCCGCCAAGGAGGCCACGCCCGGCGACCAGCGGCAAAAGATGCCCCTGTCGGTTGACGAGCCGCTGCCCGTGGGGAGCAACACCAACTTCAACCTGCTCAGCATCATAGAAAACGGCGATGCCGAGCAGGCCGACGAGCTGGTGCACCGCAACGGGCTGTCGCAGGCCATGGCACAGGCCATCGACGTGCTCGACGAGCGTGAGCGCGCCGTCATCACACGCTACTTCGCCATCGACACGCCGGCACGCACCATGGCCGAAATAGGCTCGGAACTGGGGCTGAAACGCGAGCGGGTAAGGCAGATTCGCGACAAGGCACTGCGCAAACTCCGCAAGGCAGAGGGGCGGCGAATGGCTGAATTTCAGGAACAATAAACCAAGGAAGTGTATTCGGAAGTATCATTTAGCCCGCATCCCGACACCGGTGCGGGCTGAATTCTATTACCATGCAGACATTTAATTTGAAAAAGAAGTATGAAAAAAACATTACTGACAGTGCTGGCCGTTGCATGCCTGATAAGCTGTGAGACAAAGACAAACAAGGAGAGCAAGAACGTTCCGGCAAAGGAAACCACCAAGGAGTTCAGAATCATCGACGTGGAGGAAGAAAAGGTCGCTTCACCCAGAGAGGAATACATGAAATCGCTAAGCGAAGGAGAGAGCAGCAACAGTTTGGTTTCGTGGATTTCAGATTCGGCTTTTTACGCCAATCCCAGGCTGATGATGCTGCTCGACACGTTGTGCCTGCATGTGTATGCCGACGAATTCCCGGCGGATGTAAAGAAAGAAGAGAAATGGATGGCCCAAATGCGCAAGAGGCTTTGTGCCTATTACGATTCCCAGTCCCTGGGGAAAGGGAAGATTTCTGCCTTTGCCAAAGCCGACACGGTATTGAACATCGGCAGCCGGCAACTGGAGATAGACTGTAGTTGGACCACTGCCGACATGGTAATGAACGCCGGCACCAACTACACTTTTGACCAATGCCGGGCATACGGCCTGCTGACACAACTCATAGGCCAATGCCAAAGCCAGGAGGCAAAAGAAGCAGTCTATAAAGAATGGAGACTGTATGAAAAGGTGTCGGAAAAATTCGGAGAAATAGCAAGCAACATTTCCGTACTGAGCTGTGACGGAGGCAGTTTTACCGGCCTGATGGCAGCCCACAATACTCTTTCCAGCTTACAAGCACGCAGGGAAATGTACCAGACTGTTCTGAACATGGTGAACAACGACAGCTGGGACTCGACTGGAGTGCTGTTTAGCGATGCCGAACAACTGCTTTACACCAGCGGCAAAAAAGCATTGAAGATACTCACCACGGGGAGTGAATCGGACAATTTCATCGACAGCAAAGAAATAGCGAGGGATACCGAAAAAGCCATTCAAGAACTGAAACCGCTTATTAAGGAATGGCGTGGGGCACTGAAGAAGGTGGACCAATGCCTTGACGAGTATGAATGCGACATGGAGCGGGCTGCTTCAAACTTGCTGATGAAGTGGGCAAGCATTATTACAGCGAGCATTTCTGAGGAATGACGGGATGACAGGGAGGGCCAAGCCCTCAAGGTGTTTCCTATAACCCCTCAAGGCAACACCCCCAACCCCTCTCGTAACGAGGGATTGGGGGTGTTGCCGTTCACTTTTTCAACTTTCCAACCTTTATTAGAATCCGCACCTCACGAAGACGGGGATGTGGCCCAAATCGACGGAAGTGGTGACGGTTTGCCCGCCGTCGTAGTGGCGGCCTGTGCGATAGTCGTCCCAGCCGCCTTTGTTGCGGGGCAGGTAGGTTTTCCATTCGGTGACCTTCGGCTCGGTGACGGGGCTGATAAGCAGCCGGGGGCCAAACATATACTCATGTTTCTGGCGAAGGGCCTCGGGGTCGTCGGAGAAGTCGAACACCAACGGCCTCATCAGCGTGTAGCCCTCGTCGGCGATGCGGCGTGCGCAATCCTCGATGTATGGACGCAGACGCTCGCGCTCCTGCAGGCACTCGGCGATGACGGCCTTTGCCTCGGGGCCGTAGTTCCACGGCTCAGTGTTGCTCATATATCCGTGAACGCGCATCAGGGGCAGATAGACGCTCACCTCAATCCATCGCAGCATGCGCTCGATGTAGTCGGCATTGGTGTATTGGTCGGAGGGGCGGAAGAAGCCGCCGGCGTCGTAGGTCCACCAGGGAACGCCGGCCGCCTGCACGCCCAGTCCGGCGGAAATCTGACGGCGAAGGGTTTCCCAGTCGTTGCCAACATCGCCGCTCCAAAGAGCGGAGCCATAGCGCTGGATGCCGGGGAAACCACAGCGGGTGAGTATCACCGGCGTTTTCCCCGCTTTCACCAAACCTTCATACACCGTTTTGTTGACCAAAAGGGGATAGACGTTTCGCACCTGTTCCCCACTCCACCGGCCATTGTTCACACGACGGCCCACGAGGTCGTCGTTCTCGGGCTCGGTGGCATCCTGCCACCAGGCGTCAATGCCCAGGGGCACCAGGCGCTGGTTGAACTGCTGCCAATAAGCGGCGGCGGCCTGCGGGTTGAAAAAGTCTATCCAGTCGGTTTCGGGAATATAGTAGTTGGCGGCCTGCATCATGCGTCCCACCTCGGAGTTTTTGTCTATCTTCGACCACACGCTGAGCATCAAGCGGATGCCCATGCGGTGGAGGCTGTCGGTAAGAGCCTTAGGGTCAGGATAATAGCGCTCGTCGAACTGCATGGAGTTCCAACCATAGCGGCCCCAATACTGCCAGTCTTGCACCAACATGCTAACGGGCATGTTCTCCTGGCGGAAGCGATTGGCCGTCTGGAGGATTTCGTCGGATGAGTGGAAGCGTTCGCGGCAGTGGATGTAGCCCAGCACCCACGAGGGCATCTGCGGACAGGGACCGGTGAGCTGGCGATAGGTGGCAATGATTTCGTCGGGGGTGCCCACGAAGACGGTATAGTCAACGGCCGTGGCCACGGGCGATCGCATCACGGTTTCGTCTTTCACCTTATTATAATATAATACGGGTGCGTCGTCTTTCGTCAGTTCGGCGGAAAGGCGGTGCTGGCCGGCCTCCAGGTGGACAATGGCCGAGGCGGTGGGGGGCAGCCACATGTTGTTCATTTCGATGACCGTCTGGCCGTCGATGCTGAGGTGGTGGCGGCGGGCCATCTTCTGCCCCACGTCGAGGAGCAGGGCGTAGTCGCCCGACTCGGGAATGTTGACGGTGGCCTGGAAAACGTGGTGCTGGCGCACCTCACGCCGGCCACCCTCGGTAGTGGTGACGTTCACTTCCTCGCGGGTGCCGGCGTTGCCCTGCTTTTCCAGCTTCACACTCTGGCCAGCGGGGTTGAAGTCGGTGAGGCCGTAGTTGTTCCATAGCAGGCCGTAGCCCTTGCTCGAAAGGAGCATGGGGATGCTGATTTGGGTGTTCACTTGCGTGAGGCGGCGCGAAAGGCCGCGGATGTTGGTATAGCCGTCCTGAAACTGGCCCAGCCCGAACAGGTATTCGTCGGCCGGGGAACGAAAGGCCAAGGTGGCCTCGCCGCCTGTCAGCTGATGGTGCGTTGCGGTGAACACCGTCTTTCCGCGACGGTCTTTCACGGTGAGAAGCTGCCGCCGCGCGTCAACCTTCACCTTCACATCGGCGTCAGACACTTCGTCGTGCTTCACATAAAGCCAGTCGGGCAGGTCGCTTTCGGCCTTTCCCTCACTATACTGTATGCGCACGGCATTACGGGCAACGTACTTGATGGTGAGCTGTCCACGGCCGAAGGGCAGCTGGCGGGCTGTCGCCGTGAACGTCATGGCAACCAGCATCAGGCAAATAAGGTTTTTCTTCATGAGGATGACTTTTTTATGATTGATGCAAAAGTACATAAAAAAGCCGAATTACAAGCCTGTTGTGTAAAGATTTTCTATTTTTCGGAAGAAAACACGGGAGCCCTTGTCTGAAAAGTACCTAAAAAGGCCGCACCCCTCAATGGGATGCGGCCTTGCTGTTTGTCTCAGGTTATCAGTTCAAGCCAATTACTTGATGATGACCTTCATGCCGTTCACGACATAGATGCCGGGCTTCAAGCCTTCAACAGTGGTGGTCTGCTCGCGGAGCAGCATGCCGTTGAGGTTGTAGATGTCGAACGGCTCACCTGTCGAGAGGATGCGCTCAATCGGAGTGATGTCGAACTTGGCAGCTGCTGCGTATGCGGGCAACGACTCAATGCCATTGGAATAGACAGCTGTCACGGCCACCTGATGTCCTTCGAGGCTCTGCGACGAAGTGAAGGTATAGACATTGCCAGCCACGGAACCAATCTGCGTCTTGTCGGCGTAGATGTTGTAGCCTGCGATTTCACCACCACTCACGACATAAGTGATGTCGTCAACCATGAAACCGAAGATGTCGGTAGCAGTGTGACGGATGGCGAAATACTTGGCACCTGCGGGCAGGGAGACAGTGATTTCGGTCCAGTCGTTGGTGGTCACAGAGTAGTCGCCGAGCTTGGTGAAGCTTGCGAGCTCAGTGTCGGTGCTTGAGTACAGCACTTCGTAGGTTTCATAGCCATAGAAGGAAGCAGCCGACGGGTCTGTCGAAGAAATCTGCGACACATAGAAGCTGATGGTCTGGGCCACGCCAGGCAGCTCGGGAGAAATCAGCCAGTTGTCGCTGGGAGGAATGGTGCCGCTGGCAGCCGAGTTGAGGGCAGTGAGGCACTGCACGCCACTGTGGTAGAGGCCGGTACCGTTTTCTTCGCCGTAGATAGCAACGGAGTTGAACGGCATGAATGAACTGGGTTCGCCAACATTGGGCAGGGTGATGCCGCTGAAGCCGTAAACAATTGTTCCGTCAGCATCATAGAGTGTCCAGTCGCCCAGTCCGCCGAGGTGGTTCTCTGCGGTGATGCCACCGAGTGAGAAGGGTTCAAAGATCTCCTGGTTCTCGAAGTCCTCGGTAACGGTCGAGGTAACCGACGACGGAGCATTCCAAGTGACGGTGTTGCCGTCAACCACCACGCCTTCGGGACCGGCCACGTCGGGAGCCACGACGTTGATGCTGGCCTCAGCCACGTTGTCGTTCGGTTCGAGGTCGAGGTCATAAACAACCTCAGCCTTTACGGTCTTCTTACCGAAGTCGGAGAAGATGTCGGGAGTGACAGAAGCGGTGAACTCAGCAGTCTCCATGGAAGCGAGAGCCGGGAACTCGGTCTGGTCGAGAGCAATTTCCTCGTCGCCTACGAGCACCTTCACGCTGTAGTCGGTGGCCTCGTTGTCGCCGAAGTTCTGAACGGTCACGTTGAAGGTGGCCTTCTTGCCGACAGACACATTGGCAGGAGCCTTCAGGGCAACAGAGAGGTTGTACTCATAGAGGTCGAACATGAGGATGTTGTCAAGGAAGAACTCTCCTGCATTTGCGTAGTTGAACTTCACATAAGGAACGATGTATTCCTCGCCGTTCAAAGCGCTGAGGTTCACCTTGGCAGTGTGGAACTGGCCGTCGGCGATGGTGGGAACGTCGATAGAGACAATCTCACCATTGGGACGCCTTACTTCCATGCTGATGCTGTTTTCGGCATCCTCGTACTTGTAGTCGAAGATATACGTCGGGTTGGTAGCACCTGCCTGCAGGGCAACCTTACCGGCGGTAACGCTCATCCAACTGTTGTCGGTTGCGGAAATAGCATTCAGCGAACTGCCATCAGCTGTAGAGCTTTCGCCTGACCAATACAGGCCGCCTTTTGCATCCTGGCTGGTGCTGTAGATCCATGTCGGATAAGCCAGCGTCTGGTTGGCGAAGGGCTCTACGAACGGCATGTCGTAAGGCTTACCGGTGAAGAGGTAAGTGTATGCCAAATCACCCTCACCCTGCTTGTTCTTTGGAATAACGCCCCAATAGGTGATGTCCTGGTCGCCCTCATTGGTTACGAAGTCAAACGTAGAAGTGTTGTTGTCGCGGATTGAGTCGAGCTGCTCGTCAAGATAGCCGTCTTCGTCGAACGACCAAACGATATAGTCAACCAGTTCGGGTTTCACCACACCGCCGTTCTGTCCAACGGTTCCTACCTTGTCCCAAGTCAGCGTCACGCTGGTCTTGTTGTCCTTTCCGTTGAGGTTGGTAACAGCTGCGGGAACGTCGAAACCCATGTAAGTGGAAACGACTTCGCTCATATTACCATTGCCGGCCTCGTTGTAGCAAAGCACCTTGTATGCGTGTGTGCCTTCAGCAGCTTCGTCAACAAATTCGATTTCAGTGCCGGGAGCCACATCCTCGAAGGTCTTCACCACATTGTTGTCGCGATAGACATCAATCTTGGTGATGTTGGCGGTGAGGTCTTCGCCACCGATGTTCTTGGCAGGAGCGGTGAACTTCACCGTAGCCTTGGCTTCGCCTTCCTGGTCGGGAACGACGGTGAGGTCGGCAACAGCTGCGGGAGCCTCAGGAAGCGGGTTGGCCTCGATGGAGATGGCGTCAACATAGAGATAGAACATGTCGGCGTCGCTGATGCTGTGGATGCCGAAGTAGTATTCGCCGTCGGCGTCAACGGTCACGTTGTCGTTGGTGAAGGGCAGGTCTTCGTCGGAAGTGATGTCGGTGGAGCCGATGACTTCAGTGGTCATGGCCTCAACGGTCTTGTCGTTGCCCATCATCACCTCGAGGCGCTCGGGATAGGAGGTAAGTCCGCAAGAAGCCACCACGGTGAAGGTGTAGGAACGTCCGGCCTGAAGTTTCACGGGAGGCGTAATGAGCCAGTCGTCGCCCTCCACGGTGTTGTCAAGCGAGTTGTAGCGGCAATACATGTAACCGTTCGACCATACCCATGAGTAACCGTCCTGGTTGGCATCGATGAGGGTATAGATGCTCTGGCTTCCCTCAGAAGCGAAGTCTTCAAGGTAAGGCACTTCAATAGCACTACCTTTCACCACGCCGTTAGACTGTGCCAGGTCGCTCTCGAAGCTTTCGCCCTTTGCCACCACGCCATAGACATGGTTGGCCATGCCGCCGATGGCAATCTGTCCGGTATAGGATGTTTCGGTAAGTCCCTCGGCAACGAGTTCCTTGTCTTCTCCCTTCACGATGTACACGTCGTAGGTGATGTCACCCACCGAACCGCCGTGAATGCCCTTTGTTACGGCATCCCAATTCAGTGTAACCACACCTTCGTCGGTGATGGCGAGCGTCACGTTCTGAGGAGCAGCGGGCACGTCATATCCAGCCCAAGCGGAGACAGAGGTCTTTCCGCTCTTGCCCCAGGCGTTCTGTGTGGTAACGGTGAGGCGGTTGAGGCCGTCTTCCATTTCCAGGCAGATGCGCTTCTTCTCTCCGGAGTGGGTGAGGCCCTGTGCCAGGGTGTCCACGCCGTTGGTCACCACGTATGCCATGGCGCCGTCGAAGGGATCGCCGTTCATTGTGGTGGTGGGAGCGGTGAAGGTCACGAAGTTGTTCTTGCCATCGTATTCAATGGTCAGGTCGTTCACCTTGGCCGGAGCCTTCGGAGCAGCCGACATGGGCGGGAACACCATTCCCTCCAGCTGCTGTTCTCCCAGGTTCTGGATGGCTGTTGCCTTACCGGTTTCCAGGTCAACGGTATAGGCGATGACTTCGCCCGTTACGGCATTGGCATGGAGCCAGTAGAAGATATTTGTTGCGGGGTCGATTTCACCCGTCTGGTAGTAAATGTTTCCTTCGGCATCAGCGATGGTCTCCACGCCGGTGGAACCCACGAGCGTTTCCACGCCGGTGGAAGTGTCAATCTTGTAGAGGTTGCCTTCATAGTCAATACCATAGAGCTTGTTGTCGTTGGTGATACCCATGATGAGCATCTGCACGTTGGCAGGGGCTATGACAGTGCGCGAGAGTGTGGCATAGTCCACCACGCACAGCTCGATGGCAGAACCTTCGGCATTGTAGAACTGTCCATAGACGGAACCGTCAACGGCCTGTGCCGTTTCATTTGCGATAAGCGAGAGGTCTTCCAATTCAAAACCGAGTGTCTCAACGGTCCAACTGTCAGTATTGGCAATGTGGAGCATCGAGAAATACATTCCCCAGAAAGAGAAGAACTCAGCGCCATAGAGGTAGCCGTCGGTGGCCTGCACACCATTGCGCATATAGAAGTCGGGATTGAGGAGCAGCGGTGACATCTCGCCAATGTTAGCGGTATTCACAGAGTACACACCTATGAGGTCACCCTGCGAGTCGCCGCTCACCCATGTGCGGTTCACCCAGAATGTGGAGCCGTTGGCATTGAGCCTCAAGCCCTGTGCCGGTTTTCTCAGGCTGAAGGGAGCCGTGGAACTTGTGCGCACCTTCTGAATGGCGCTCACGGGCCTGTCTTTCAGCGACTTGAGAGTAACGAACTTGGAATTCTGTTGTTTCTCTTTTGCCATCTTAGCCTCTTTTCCCTTATGGAAGGGATTGGAACGCTGGGGCGAAAAAGTCACAGGCAGTTGAGCTGACGTCTGCATAGGTACTGACAAAAGTACTGTCAGTGCGAGTGCAGCAAGAGAATAAAACTTTTTACTCATACTACAACGTTTTTTAGTTAATAATAAATATTTAAAAAAAGAATAATTTTCCAAGATTGTGAATTAGAAAGTGACTGCAAAAGTATATATTTTTTTTATAACTTGCAAATAATTCTTGGGAAATAATTAGATATTTTTTGTGTTGTCTTCAAAATAGAATATCGCACCGTCCTAAGAAAACTTGGACGGTGCGATATTTTTTACAACTTGATTAGCCTAGTGGGGCTAGGTTTTCCTAGGAGGTTCTAGGTTTTCCTAGGAAGTCCTAGGTTTTCCTAGGGAGTCCTGGGAGGTCCTAGGAATTAAAGATTATTCTTCGTCGATATAGTCCCACACGCTTCCCTCTTCCTTGGCTCCTGCGTCGCCGGCGCTGATGGGTTCGGGGTCGGTGTCGGCGGCCGTGCCGCCGTCGGAAATGGCGTTCAGCGCGGTTTCAACAATCATCTGGCGCACTTCA
>JAEEGL010033678.1_pt1 | contig 12493 bp, 9 predicted proteins | sample 9134231 | NCBI WGS metagenome assembly JAEEGL01 (sample SAMN16246548, study PRJNA631951) | gut metagenome | biome: gut microbiome; feature: rumen; material: fiber-attached | host: Bos | place: Iran: Karaj | collected 2018-10
GTGGAGCCTTACTACGACGCGCTGTTGCAGAGCTGGTATTCTGGACAAGAAGGAGGAACTGCTATTGCAGACGTACTTTTCGGTGATGTCAACCCTTCGGGCAAACTGCCTGTCACTTTCTATAAGTCAACATCTCAGTTGCCTGATTTCCAGGACTACAAAATGGACAACCGAACTTATCGATACTTCAAAGGTGAACCTCTTTACGCTTTTGGTTATGGTCAGAGTTATACCCAATTTAATTTCGGTAAAGCCAAACTTTCCAAAAAGTCTATAAAGCAGGGTAGGGGCGTGAGTATCACTATTCCTGTTACCAATACTGGCAAGATGGCTGGAGCTGAAGTTGTACAGGTTTATGTGAAAAGCCTTTCCAATCCCAATGCACCCATCAAGTCGCTCAAAGCGTTCAAACGTGTTGAAATCGGAGCAGGGGAAACGGAAAAAGTAACTCTTGAACTTAAGCCCGATGCATTTTCCTATTATTCAGAAGCTATAGACGACCTAAAAGTCTATGTTGGAAAATACCAGATTCTTTATGGTAATTCTTCTCGTGATGCTGACTTACAGGCATTGGCTTTTGAGGTAAAATAATTCATTAAAACGATTTAATAATATGAAGAAATTATTGTTATTCTGCTGCTTATTTGTTACAACAGCTGTTCAAGGACAACCTCTCTTGAAGACTCATGTGGAAACGGGTGATTTGGAAGGCGTACTCGACGGCAATGACCTGGCCGTGTATAAGGCCATTCCCTATGCTGCACCGCCCGTGGGAGACCTCCGTTGGAAGGAACCGCAGCCAGCAAAGGCCTGGGAGGGCGTGCTGAAGGCAGAGAATTTTGGTCCCCTGCCTCCTCAGCCTACTCGTCCGGGCAGGACGGCAGACATGATGAGCGAGGACTGCCTCTATCTCGGTATCGCTACACCAGCATCCTCTGTCAATGACAACCTGCCCGTGATGGTATGGATTCACGGCGGAGGCTTCCAGACGGAGCACTACGGCGGTGATTTGTGGACGAGCCTAGCCCGTCGTGGGGTGGTCATCGTCAGTATCGAATATCGCACGGGCGCTTTGGGTTTCATGGCCCATCCAGAACTGGCAAAGGAGTCAAAGGGCGGCCATACGGGCAATTACGGCCTGCTCGACCAAATATTTGCCCTGAAATGGGTGCAGCGCAACATCCACAACTTTGGCGGCGATCCATCGAAGGTAACCATTTTCGGTGAGTCGGCAGGTGCCATCAGTTGCAGCATTCTCTGCGGTTCACCCCTTGCCAAAGGGCTCTTCCGCGCTGCCATCAGTCAGAGTGGAGGCTCTTTTGCCCCTTGGAGCGACAGCGGTAGGACCCTCGTTGTCAATGCCTCACAGAAGGCTTCTGAGCAACAGGGACTGGCCTTTCAGAAACATCTGAAGAAGAAGTCGCTGAAGCAGATGCGGAAGATGGGCGCCATGGAACTCTGCGGCAACGATGTGGGCTTTGGCGGTTTTTGGCCGTGTGTAGATGGTTATGTCATTACTGACGACCTCTACCGCAACTACGAGCGAGGCGATTACAACGACGTGCCCATCATCGTGATGACCAACAGCGACGAAGGCGTGCTGTTTACGGGTTATATGCAGCCCGACGCTTCAGCCATCGAGTCGTTCAAGAAGCAGTTGCAGGGCTATTTTGGCGACCTCGCTGACGAAGCCCAGAAACTCTATCCAGGCGGCACTGAGCAGGAAGTCGTTTACAGCAGTGGCGACCTGTTCCGTGACATGGGTTTTGCATGGCCCTCCTTTGCATGGGCCAGCCTGCAGAACAAGAACGGCCGTCAGCCTGCCTATGCCGCTTTCCTGGCACAGCCGTCGGAAGTCAGTCTGGCAAGTGGCAGCAAATACCGCCGTGGTGTTTCCCATGCTGATGACATCCTCTATCTCAACGGCACGTTCCTCAACCAACCAGAGAAATATCCCACGGAAGCTGCCGTGGCAGAAATCATCCAGCAATATTGGGTGAATTTTGCCAAGACGTGCAACCCCAATTGTAAAGGTCTTCCGTTCTGGCCCGCCTTCGATCCTGACAAGACAACCACGATGCAGTTCAGCAACGGTGCATCGCTCATCGACCGGCCTAACCGTGAGCAGATCGACTTCCTGGACCGTTTCTTCAAGTTGCAACGGGAAAAGACTGAAGGAATGCGTAAAGGCAACCTTCGTTGATGATTTTATACAAAAAAAGGCAGCCCGTTTGGGCTGCCTAACCTTACTGAGTATTTTGTGATTCTTTTTAGTCGCTTTTAAAAGTCTTTCCCGACGAGTTCTCATTGCTTTTTTCAACATCTTCAGATCCGTCCCTTGATACTTTTTCAGCACCCTCAGTACGTTTCATTTTTTATGATCTCGACGACATTCTTTTTATTTGTAGTTATTTATGTACTTGCGTACTTAAACTACTTTAGGTTTTTCTTGAAAAACTGCTTGCGCCGCTATTTTTCGGATAGCGTTTACGTTACTAGTTCCTCTTAAATACCTATTTTGTAAGTATTATTCACAAATGACTGTCGAATTCAGTATCATAATCTTTGCCTCCTGGTTCCATACCAATCTTCTGATTGGGTGGGTCAGTTCTATCAAACTTTCTCTTCTTGAACCTAGAGCAATAGATTCATGCACTGTTGGGCCCTTTTCGTCCAACCCTTTAATGAATCGTACCCACTCATTTTCTACTAGAAACCGGACTTTACCTCTGCATCCATTATCTGTACTTGCGTACTTGAGACAATGTTTCAGGCGCCGAAGCTTCTTTCTGTCGTCATCACAACAATTCTCCTCATTGAGGAAGATTAGGTCGTTACATAGATTTGCTTTACAGCTTCTAACTTACCTACCTTTATCCTCCCAGACTTTCAAAGATCGCAACTACATCTCAGAACTATTTGTAAACCGTCTTTCTTAAAACTAAATAAAAAATCTTAGTCAGACTTTTACCGAATCGCTATACTCTTTTCAGCAAGGTTCTTCTGAAATGCAAGAGCAAATATAGACAAATATAAATTAAGTTGTATACAAAAAAACCGATTTAACATGACTTTAACGTTGTGTGCGTACCACATTTTTTATTGTTAAATTTAGTGTGCGAGCACAGCTAAAAATTAAAATTTCATTACCAATGCGAAGATCTATTCATTGAGACGATTGATTTGTGGTATTTATTCCATTTGCAAAAATAATGAAAAACGAGAAATAATCCAATTGTTTTGCGGTTTTTATTGATATTTACTCATAAATGAAGGGCCTAAAATAATAGTCATCAAAACATGCATGACTTTGAGGATAAATTACTACCTTTGTACCGATTAACTCAACTATACTTCCATGACGATGTTACTTCACATAACAAGATGGACCAAAGAACGAAAGACATACAGAAGATAACGCTGTGGGGAGCGTTTTGTAATATAGCACTCACCATTGTTAAATTTATTGCCGGCATATTAGGTGGAAGTGCTGCCATGGTGGCTGATGCCGTTCATTCTGCCTCCGACCTAGTTAGTGACATTATCGTTATTGCTTTTGCCCGTATTTCAGCTAAAGGAAAAGACAAGGGGCACGATTATGGCCATGGCAAGTTTGAGACGCTTGCCACGGTTATTGTGAGTCTTATGCTACTCGTGGTAGGTGTCCAGATGATACAGCACTCTTATCAGCAGATACGAAATGCGCTAGATGGCAATCCGCTGCCTGCTCCCGAAATGATAGCTTTCTGGGCAGCTGTTATTTCCATTTTGTGCAAGGAGTTCCTCTATCAATGGACAGTCAGGGTGGGCAGAAGAATTTCGAGTCAGGTAGTCATTGCAAATGCTTGGCATCATCGCACCGATGCACTTTCTTCTGTTGGGGCTCTTATTGGTATTGCCGGAGCCATTTCACTGGGTGGAGAATGGACTATCCTTGACCCCTTAGTAGGAGTATTGATCAGTATTGTGATTATCGTCATGGCCATCAAGATGTCATTGCCGGCACTTGCTGAACTTACCGAAGCCTCGTTGCCTGAAGAAACAGAGCAGAAGATGCTCGACATCATACGTTCGGTAGAAGGAGTAAAGGGCGTACATGAACTAAAGACCCGTCTTTCTGGACCTTATAGCATTGTTGATTTTCATGTCGTCGTTGATCCAGAAACGACTGTTCTTGCAGCACATGAGATAACTGTTGTTATTGAGAATATGTTGCGAAAAGAGTTTGGAGATGAGACACAGATCAATATCCATGTAGAGCCATCAGACGATTCTTTATGATATAAGAAATGATAATCAATAGAAATAGTATTTTATAATTAACACAAACATTATTATGGAAAAATTAGTATTAGTAACAGGTGCAAACAAAGGAATTGGTTATGGAATTGCTAAGCACCTTGGTCTTAACGGTTGGAACATCATTCTCGGAGCAAGAAACGAAGAACGTGCAGAAAAAGCAATCCAGGATTTACGCTCGGTAGGTGTCAATGTTGTAGGCTGGGTTAATATTGAACTTTCTGATCTTAGGAGCATTGATACGGCTGCTAACGAAATTAAGGAGCAATTTCCTACACTTTCATTGCTTGTAAACAATGCAGGAATACCGGGTAATATGGCAGAGACAAGTTATGAAACAGACATTAGCAACATAAAGGAGACGATTGACGTAAATTTTATTGGCACTTTTGCACTTACAAAGGCACTTATCCAACTGCTCTCTATAAACAACGGACGAATTGTCAATATAACTGTTCCGTCAGAAATCAGCCCTTATTGGCATCCGTTGGCTTATGTGGCAAGCAAGGCGGCTCAGAATGCTATGATGGGTGTAATGGCTATGGAATTTCAGCAGAAAAATATGCCTGTGGAAATCTACTCCGTTCACCCAGGACCGACCACAACAGATCTCAATGGTAATATGGCCCTTCCTGGGTTCCATAACATTGAAACCGTGGGTGAGAAGATGGCAGAACTGATTAATGACGGTAAGAGCCATCAGGGTGAATTCATCGAGCTTTATCCGATTGTGAAGGAAGATTAAAGGAAAGGTATTTGTAGAATATAGTATTTTTTAGAAGATACTATTTCTTCTTCTCCAGTTGTTGGAGTCTACGCTTGGCTTCAGGGGCTTCAGGATAAAGCTCGAGGGCTTTACGGTAGTTGTTAATGGCAGCCTCGCGCATATCTTCCTTTTCACACTCTTTTCCCAATAAAGTGTATTCTACAGCCAAACGCTTGAGAAAATCTTCTTGTTTGCGTTTTTCCTCAATCAGCCGCGTGATTTCCTCACGCTGCTGATTGATAATGTTCAACTTGCGGCGGATAAGGCGTTTTACTTGTGGTTTCTCGATGTCGTAACGGCTGTGAATAGCAAGGAAGAAGTTTTCAAGGAAAGTGTCCATGTCGCCCTTGTTGAAAGCTGTGACGGCATCGTGATATTCCTTGTCGGCCTTACTCTCCGTCAGCGCAGCAAGGATTAAATTGTTGTCGTTGTAATGACGGGCAAAACTGATGACCTCTGGCTTTACAAAGACATCCTCACGGCGAATGGGGCAATTGAGAGAAATGCCTTCCAGCGAGCGGCAGCGAGAAAGGGCAACGTATGTTTGTCCACCAGCAAAGACGCCTCCCGTGAAATCTATCTTTACATTATTAAAGGTGAGGCCCTGGCTTTTGTGAACGGTAATGGCCCAGGCTAGACGGATAGGGAACTGAATATAAACACCGATTTCCTCTTCCTCAATTTTCTGTTCTTTCTCATTAAACGTGTAGCGCACATTGGCCCAACGGTCACGTTCCACCTCATATTCATGACCTTCTTCGGTAATAATCCAAATCACACCTTCCACCTCATCGATGGCCTCTACAATGCCAAGTGTACCGTTTACCCACCGATGGTCCATATCATTCTTAATGAAGATGACATGCGCACCAGGTTTCAGATAAAGTTCCTTTGGAGTAGGTAGGCTACTTTCGGGAAACTCATCCCTGATGGTGCCCTCGAATATTGTGGGTTCACCTGGAAGTGATTCAAGTTCTTTTTCGTTAATATAGTCAACAGTATCACGACGCGTGCTTAAAATGATTTCAAGCGCATGGGAAGAGGGCCCGTTGGAGGAATGTACCATTGGTGCATTTACGCGGGCATTGAGTATTTTAAGATCGATTGGGGTGACTTGACTTGTTCGGATATGGTCTAGAATACTGATGAACATCGGGTCGTTCTGACGATAAACTTTCCGTAGCTCAATACTGACCAGCTGCATTTCACGAAACACGCGTGCATCAAAGAAAAAGGAACTGGGGTAGAAGGGACGCAGCAACTGGCGGTCTTCTTCCATTACAACTGGTTCCAACTGATAGATATCACCCACTAGAAGCAGCTGTTTTCCGCCAAAAGGCTCACGCATATTCCGGCAATAGACACGTAAAACTTTGTCGATGAAATCGATGATATCAGCCCTCACCATTGAAATCTCGTCGATGATGATGAGTTCTAGCTCGCGCAGAATCTTACGTTTTTCACCATTGTATTTCAGCGTCTCGCGAATATTCCGCATATTATAGCGCGAGTCATTGGGGAGCAACGGATGGAAAGGCAGCTTGAAGAAAGAGTGCAGCGTGCTTCCGCCAGCATTAATCGCGGCAATTCCCGTTGGAGCCAGTACCACATGCTTCTTTTTAGTGTGCTGACAGATGTAGCGCAGAAACGTTGATTTACCCGTCCCCGCCTTTCCTGTCAGAAAGAGCGAGCGACGGGTATATTTTATAATCTGGAGTGCCTGCTGCAACTCCTCGTTATTCAAATCAATCTGTTCAATGTTAACTGCCAAAATTAAATGTCGTCAAATGTCACGGTTTCTTCATGGGACTGTTCGGTAGGCTTGTTTACCTTATGTTCATCCGTCGGCATCTGAATGTCGTTAGGATCAAGTGGCTTTTGAGGAATAATTGGATTGCCGTCCTCGTCAAAAAGAAGTTCCTCGTCAATCATGTCGAGACTGTCGGTCTCCATAGTGTCCACACGGTGTATGTAATAACTGGAACACTCGTACATGTCGTCGGTAATATCGCTGTCGGAAGGCTTTACAAAACGGCCATGATACATCTTAAACTCTGGATCATTCATCAACGACTCCAAGAAGTAACCGCAAATGGGTAGGGCTGTCTTAGAACCTTGTCCCAATGCCCCGGTGCGGAAGTGAATGCAACGGTATTCTCCACCAACCCAAGCTCCGCAGACAATGTTAGGACTGATACACATAAACCAGGCATCAGAATGATTGTTGGATGTTCCGGTTTTACCACCGAAATCTGTGTCAAGTGCAGCCCTGATACCCACCCAGTGGTTAAGACTCATGGAGGTTGCTCCTGGTTCGCGGAGTCCACCCATCATCATTTTTTGCATGAGATATGCACTCTTTACGGGAATCACCTGCTTCTCAGTCTTGGGTGCCTTATACACTTCACGGCCGTCCTTGTCAACAATCCGGGTAACAAGTACGGGCTCAACGTGTTTGCCCTGATAGGCCACACTGCAATAAGCATCGGCCAATTCGAGTAAGTTCACGTCGCTTGCACCCAAAGCAAGTGAGGGCTCTTCTTCCAGCGGGCTCTTGATGCCCATGTCATGAGCTGTAGCGGCAATATTACGGATTCCCATTTCCTGTCCAAGACGCACAGCTACGGAATTGATACTTTGGGCAAAAGCGGCCTTCAGAGGAATGGAATCACCTGAAAAGCGGCCGTTAGCATTGGTAGGACGCCAATAGGTCATCTCATGTTTCTTCTTGTCGTAAACCTCCATCTGAATGTATTCGTCACGGCGCTTATCGCAAGGTGTAAGACCCTGATTCATAGCTTCTGTATAGACGAAAAGCTTGAAGGTGGAGCCAGGCTGGCGCATAGCTGTCACTTTGTCGTATTTCCAGGAATTAAAGTCAACATCGCCCACCCAGGCTTTCACATGCCCCGTCTGCGGTTCCATAGCTACAAAACCGCAATGCATGAAGCGAACCATATAGCGAATGCTGTCCATAGTGGACATTTCTTCTTCAATAGTTCCCTGATCATAGTCGAAAAGTTTCACCTTATGCGGCAGGTTCAGATGGTATTCAATGGAATCAGGGCTGTTAGGGAACTTTCGGAGCAGTTTTTTATAGACCGGTAACTTCTGGGCGATTCCTTCGATGAAGTTCTGAATCTCCACATGATTTTCATCTTGCCAAGGATTCTGAGACCCCCAGTGAGCCTTGAAATTCTGCTGAACGATTTTCATCTGCTTCACAGCAGCCTCTTCAGCGTATTTCTGCATACGGGTATCAATGGTGGTATAGATTTTCAGACCGCTTGTGTAAAGGTCGTAGCCATTACCCTCACACCAGTTTTCAAGATGGTTAGCTACAGCTTCTCTGAAATACTTAGCCTGCCCATCGTAATTGCTCTCCACGCTGTAATCCAGTCTTATGGGAATCTTCTTCAGTTGTTCGTATTCAGCCCGGGTGAGATCACCATGAGTCACCATGTTGCTCATCACGACATTGCGGCGCTTGATGGAGTTTTCAGGGTGGGAGATAGGATTATACGTTGTGGTAGCCTTCAGCATACCTACCAAGACAGCAGCCTGCTCGGTTGTAAGTTGTTTGGGAGTCGTATTAAAATATGTCTTGCAGGCCGTTTTGATGCCATAGGCATTACTACCGAAATCAACGGTATTCGCATACATGGTGAGAATCTCATTCTTATTGAAGATTAGTTCAAGTTTGGAGGCAATAATCCACTCTTTGGTCTTCATAATCAGCATTTTCACACCGGGAATCTTCCCTAGTAAACCTGTGGAATACTGGGTGCGTACACGAAACATGTTCTTGGCCAGCTGCTGTGTAATGGTGCTTCCGCCTCGTGCGTCCTTATTTACGACAGCATCTTTAACGGCTCCCACAAGGCCAATGAAATCAACTCCACGATGCTTATAGAAGCGCTCATCCTCTGTGTCAATCAAGGCTTTCCAGAAAGCAGGATTCACTTCTTCATATTTGACAGGAGTTCGATTCTCAGAGAAATACTTACCAATCAACTTACCGTCGGCAGAATATAATTCAGAAGCTTCTGCCGTTTGAGGCTCGCTTAATCCTGAGAAATAACCTGGTGACTTACCGAAGAGCCAAAGAAAATTAATGTCCACCGCTCCCAAATAGATAATAAAGAGAACGATGAGCGACAGAAGTGCTACGATAGTCTTTGTGTACCATGCACGGCCTTTGAAGAGCGATGCATACCAATGGCAAAAGCCTTTAAGTTTACGCCAGCACCATTTGAATGGAGCAAAAAGGCGCGATACTTTTGAATTATTGAACATAGTGCAAAGGTAGTCTAAAAAATGTAGATACCCAAAGAATAGGTGATTATTTTGATTAATTTATGGAATGTTCAATCAAGTGAATAATTTCATCGAATTCATCAGGATGAAACCAATGAATACTCTGATCACGTTTGAACCATGTAAGTTGCTTGCGGCAATAGCGGCGGGTGTTTCCTTTTATTCGTTCTACTGCTTCCTCGAGTGACCAGATTCCGTCGAGATAGTTGAATAGTTCTTTATAACCAACTGTATTCAAGGAATTTAAGTCTCGTTTTAGATACATGGATTTTACCTCCTCAAGTAACCCTTGCTTCATCATTTCATCCACGCGAGCATTGATTCGCTGATAGAGTTCTTCACGGTTACGGTTCAAACCAATCTTCAAGATCTGAAAAGGACGCTGCTTCTTCTCACCGACACGGAAGGATGTATAGGTCTTACCCGTCTGCCGACAGATCTCCAGGGCGTGAATTACGCGGCGGTAGTTGTTCTTATCCACAATGTCATAATGATCAGGATCGAGTTGTTTCAGCTCTTCAAGCAGAGGTTCTAAACCTTGCTCTTGGAAGCGTCGTTTCATTTCGTTGCGAATATCTTCACGTATGGTGGGAATGTCGTCGATCCCGTTACACACCGCGTCAATATACATCATGGAACCTCCAGTCATCAAGGCGAAGTCATGGGATTTAAACTGTTCGCTAATCACGGCCAGCGCGTCCTGCTCGTACATGGAAGCACTATAGTAATCCTCAATGCTGTGATTGCCCACAAAAAAATGCTGGACTCGAGCCTGCTGGGTAGCATTCGGAGCAGCTGTTCCAATGGGTATCTCCCGAAATATCTGACGGGAGTCAGCATTGATGATTGGGATATGAAAATACTCAGCCACACGGAGGCACAATTCAGTTTTGCCTACGCCCGTTGGGCCGAGTATTACAATTAAAGTCTTCAATTTCAATACTTTGAAAATTCAGAAAGTGAGAGACCAGACTTTCAGGAGAAATTATTCACTCTACACTTCTATCGGATGATACCGCGCTTAGAAGACTCAACGAAATCAATGATGTACTGGATTTCGGGAGTAATATCCATGTTTTTGCGGATTTCCTCTATGCCTTCCTTCAGCACGCCCTTGGAATAGAGTAGGCGATAAGCTTCGTGGATATTTTGAATGGTCTCATTGCTGAAACCACGGCGGCGAAGACCAATGAGGTTAATGCCTGCAAAGCGAATAGGCTCTTTTCCGGCAATCACGTAGGGAGGAATGTCCTGACTGGTACGGCTGCCGCCTTGGAACATGATATATCCGCCCACACGGCAAAATTGGTGGAACAGACAGGTGGCCGAGATAATGGCATTGTCGTCAACAATAACCTCACCTGCAAACTTAGTGGAGTTACCGATAATACAGCCATTACCAATTACACAGTCGTGGCCAATGTGCATGTTCTCCATCAGCAGATTGTTGTTACCAACAACGGTCTTGCCTTTAGAAGCCGTACCGCGACTGATGGTCACATTTTCACGAATGGAATTGTTGTCGCCAATTTCGGCAGTTGTATCCTCACCGCGAAACTTCAAGTCCTGCGGTTTAGTGGCAATCGAAGCACCAGGGAAGATTTCGTTGTTGGAGCCAAGACGAGTACCATAGTTAAGTGTCACAGAATTCTGGAACACGTTGTTGTCACCAATCACCACATTACGGTCAATGTAACAGAAAGGTCCAATTATATTATTGTCACCCAGTATTGCCTCAGGGTGTACAAAAGCCATCGGGCTAATTTGGTTTGCCATATCGATTAATTTCTAATTTCAGATTGCAAAATTTACGGGCTTCGCCCGTGATTACTTGTTCTTGATAATCTGGGCAGTAAAGGTTGCCTCTGCCACCACGTTATCGCCTACAAACATATATCCTTTCATGGAAGAGATACCATGGCGTACGGGAGCCAGCAGCTCAACCTTGAAGATAAGCGTGTCTCCGGGAACGACCTTTTGACGGAACTTTACATTATCGATTTTCATAAAATAGGTGCTCCAGCGCTCAGGCTCTTCCACCGTGTTCAGTACTAAGAGACCACCGCATTGAGCCATAGCTTCTACCATCAGCACGCCCGGCATTACCGGCTCTTCGGGGAAATGCCCCTGGAAGAAAGGCTCATTGCTCGTTACGTTCTTCACACCTACGATAGTGGAGGGTCCTAATTCTATCACCTTGTCAACCAACTGCATTGGATAACGATGGGGAAGAAGTTCGCGAATGCGCTTCACGTCCATGACCGGTTCTTCGTTGGGGTCATAAAAGGGCGCCTGAACCTCATGCTTACGGATTTCCTTGCGCATCAGTCGGGCAAACTTGTTGTTCACCGTATGTCCTGGACGGGTAGCAACAATCCTTCCCTTAATAGGACGGCCGATAAGGGCCATATCGCCGATGATATCAAGCAGTTTGTGGCGGGTACATTCATTGTCCCATACCAGCGGCTTGTTCTGGATATACCCCAGGTTGGTAGCGTCCATATGAGGTACTCCCAGCACGTCAGCCAGCTTGTCAAGATTCTCCTGCGACATCTGGCGCTCGTAGATCACGATGGCATTGTCTAAACTTCCACCCTTGATGAGATTGGCGTTGAGCAGGGGTTCAATATCACGCACAAAAACAAAGGTGCGGGCGGCTGCAATTTCATTTTCATAATTGGCCATTCCATCGAGCGTAGCAAACTGACTGGCAATAAACTTCGACTGGAAAGAACACATGGCCGTAATGGAGAATTCATCATCGGGCAGCAGCGTAATGCAGGAACCGCTCTTATCATCCTTAATTTCTATCTTCTTGCGAATTACATAGAAATCCTTTGGGGCATTCTGTTCCTGAATACCTATTTCTTTAATCTTTTCTACATATTTGATAGCTGAACCGTCGAGGATAGGGAACTCAGGACCATTCACCTGAATGAGACAGTTGTCGATGCCCATGGCATAAAGAGCCGACATTCCATGTTCTATGGTACTAACGCGAACGTCGCCTTTGGCAACCACCGTTCCACGCTGTGTGTCAACTACGTTCTCGGCCACAGCATCAATAATGGGTTCGTCTTCCAGGTCAATGCGCTGGATTTTATATCCTGA
>JAEEGL010121880.1_pt1 | contig 12493 bp, 8 predicted proteins | sample 9134231 | NCBI WGS metagenome assembly JAEEGL01 (sample SAMN16246548, study PRJNA631951) | gut metagenome | biome: gut microbiome; feature: rumen; material: fiber-attached | host: Bos | place: Iran: Karaj | collected 2018-10
TCTGCCGTTTACCAGTTCGGTTTTCGCCCTATCGATGAGATCGTTTTCAAAAACGAATCTCAGCTTTATAAGCTTGTCGCAAGCTGCTCTGAGATAGAGCTGATTGAAGCGCCAGTTATCCGAGAGGAAAGGATAATCGCGAAGAAGGCTCTCGCTGAGCGAAAGGCATTTTTCTATGCTGTTGTTTACAGCGGGATTGCCCTGCCAGTTTTCCTCAAGGCCGAAAATCAGCTCTGTTATTTTTTCCGTATCCGCGCCGAAAAAGAATGTTCGGGCATAATCGGACACCGCTTCTTCGGCGGAGATGTCTGAATCATAATCGAGGGCTGACCAGAGAAACTTATTGACATCGTCGGTTATACCTTCGGAATAACTTACCGACCCGATAAAAAACTTTTCGGTTTCTTTATAAAGCTTAAAGTATTCGTGCGGCCGCGGGTTTGTGCATTCGCGGCCGAGACAGGTCGCGAGCGCATAATGCCAGTCGTTTTTATCATAATGAACCGGATACTCGCAACGGACATTATGAGTAATATCCGGGTAGAATCTCAACGGAAATCTGCCGCCGAGTTTTTCAGAAAGTTCGTCAATCAGAAAGGCGTGATTCGGGCCGTAAATAATTCCGTCAATTCCATCCGGATCCAAGTCAATGGCTTTTAAAAATTCCTCTCCCCAGTTGTCGTATTCATGCGGCGCCTGAGCGGACGGATAAAGCTTTGCTTCGGGATGAACGGCTTTGAGGACTTTTGATATCTCTCTGCACCGTTTCACAAATACATCGGCGGGAAGGCTTCCCGGATCTCCGCCCGGTATAAACAGATAATCAAGGCGTTTCAGGCGGGAATAGAGTTTCTTTCTCTTTTTACAGGCGGATTCATCTGTTTCATCCATATAATTCGGATGCCAGAGAGAAAGATCAATGTCATATCTGTCAAGGACTTCAGATGACTCAATCAGAAGATCATTACCCTTATATCTCATAAGGGCGTTTCCGAATGAATGCTCATCCTCGAGAGGAATATGCTCAATTGTATTCACGCCGAAATACATCAAATCAAGATAATAGCGCTCGTATTCATCAAGCGACCAGGCATCATAGGTATTCGGAGTCGTACGGTAACCGAGCTGGTGGCCTCTGATTGATTTATCGGGATGATATTCGCCCGAAATATCGCAGATAAGAGCGAGTGAGTCGTTATTATTCACAACTTTTCTCAAAAATCTGCCGACAGCATAATAAAACGCGCGTACCGAAGCAGCCCGGAACACATATCCGGTGCCGCTCTTTACAATACTGTAATCATCTTTTGAAAGACTGCCGTCGGATACGAAAACAATATCCGCATCATCAGATTCTGTTATTTTCGCGATACCGTCAATGCGTTTATTGAGTTCAATGCAAAAATGCTCCGCCGCAAAAGCAGAGGACGGAGCAGTATTTCTGATTCTGATTTTTTTGAATTCAGCCATATAATCACTCATTTATGATAGAGTTTCTTGGTCTGATAAACGGGCTCACAGGTGATATTGATTCCGAGTTTACGGAATACATCGAGGTCAACCTGAGATAGAATTACGGTCGAATGCGCTTCGCAGCCCTTGACTCTGTCTATCTGACTGAGCGCTTTATTTGCGACGGGGTTTGTATTTGCGCTCATAGAAAGAGCAATCAGTGTTTCATCAAGGTGCAGACGCGGATTGTGGTTTTTAAGAATATTGACTTTGAGGCGCTGAATCGGCTCAATAATCGAGGGAGCAATCATCAGCAGATCGTCGGGCAGTTCGGCAAGCGCTTTAACCGCGTTGAGAACGGCGGCTGAAGAAGCTCCGAGAAGGTTGGAGGTTTTGCCGGTAACGATTCTGCCGTCGTGAAGCTCAATCGCAACTGCCGGCTGATTGTCTGTCTCTTCGCTTCTCCTCAGCGCAGCGGCTACGACGGTTCTGTCGTCAACGCTCAGTCCTGCCTGATGCATGAGAGAATCGATTTTATCAACCGCGCTCTGCTCACCTCTGCCCTGCTTCTTATCGCAGAGAGCGGCAAAATATCTGCGGATGATTTCCGCCTTCGACGCCTCTTTGCAGACCTCATCATCGCTGATGCAGTAGCCCGCCATATTGACGCCCATATCGGTTGGGGATTTATAAGGGGAAACGCCGTTGATTTTTTCAAAAATCGCGTTGAGAACGGGGAACGCCTCAACATCGCGGTTATAATTGACCGTGGTGATGCCGTATGCCTCAAGATGATAAGGGTCAATCATATTGACATCGTTGAGGTCGGCGGTAGCAGCTTCATAAGCAAGATTTACGGGATGCTTGAGAGGCAGATTCCATATCGGGAAGGTCTCAAATTTCGCGTAGCCGGCCTTGACTCCCCTTTTGTTCTCATGGTAAAGCTGGGAAAGGCAGGTGGCAAGTTTGCCGCTCCCGGGACCCGGAGCCGTAACTGCGATAAGCGGTCTCTCTGTTTCGATATATTCGTTTTTTCCGAAACCGTCATCGCTGACTATGAGGGGAAGATTATAGGGATAGCCGTCAATGGGATAATGAATGAATACTTTTACGCCCAGGGATTCGAGCTTTTTTCTGAAAGCAATAGCCGACTGCTGACCGTTATACTGAGTCAGAACAACACTGCCGACATAGAGACCGGTAGCTCTGTAAGCGTCAATCAGGCGGAGTACATCGGTATCGTATGTGATGCCGAGATCACGGCGGATTTTATTGCTCTCAATATCACCGGCATTGATAACGATTACTATTTCAACCGCATCGCCGAGCTTTTTAAGCATCTGAAGCTTACTGTCGGGAGCGAAGCCGGGAAGAACGCGCGAGGCGTGCATATCGTCAAACAGCTTGCCGCCGAGTTCAAGATAAAGCTTGCCGCCGAATTCACCGATTCTCTTGGAAATCATCTCGGACTGCTTCGTTATATAAGCAGCGTTGTCAAAACCGATTTTATTCATTCAGTACCCTCTCCCTGTGAAAAACTACTTTGAAATTATATAACATAAAGATTTTCATTTCAAGAGAAAAATCAAAAAATATTGATAAAAAACACAATATATGGTATAATCGCCAGCGAAGGATGTGATTATATGCCAATCAAAGTTCCGGAAAAACTGCTTGAGAGAACCGAAAAATATGCTTCTGAAATTGAACGATACAGCGAGAAGCTGTCAATAATGTATAAGAAATGCTGCCTAAACACTCTTGAAACGGCGGCCGAGTTTCTAGACGACGGCTCCGTATTCGTGCTTACCGGTGATATCCCCGCGATGTGGCTTCGTGATTCGACCGCCGAGGTGTCAAATTATATTCCGGCAGCGGCAGAGGATGAGGAGACAGCGGCTATTATCAGAGGGGTCATCAGAAAGCAGCGAAAATATATTAAAATAGACCCTTATGCAAACGCTTTCAAAAAAGCTCCGGATTCTCACAGGGAATTTGAGGATTATCCTCTCAATCTTCCGATAGTCTGGGAGAGAAAATATGAGATAGACTCACTCTGCTATCCCATACGCCTTACATACTTATATTATAAAACCACAAAGGACAAAAGCATACTCGATGAGGATTTCATTGAAACGGCGAGAATCACTGTTGATTTATGGATAACCGAGCAGAATCATATCGAGAAATCTCCATACAGGTTTACCAGAAACACAAAAAAGGAAAAAGACACGCTTACCAATAACGGTCTGGGACGGGAAGTTTCATATACCGGCATGACCTGGTCCGGATTCAGACCAAGCGACGACTCATGTAGATACGGTTATCTCGTTGCCTCAAATATGTTCACGTATGTTGAACTGGGTCATCTTGATGAGATGCTCGGCATTATCGAAAGCGAGCCGGTGCTGAGCGAAAAAATAAGAAAGCTGAGAAGTGAAATCCATGACGGCATAAACAGATATGCAGTTGTTACGGCAGATAACGGCAAGCGGATATTCGCAAATGAAGTTGACGGCAACGGCAATTATTTCTGCTATGATGACGCGAATGTTCCCTCCTTGCTCTCGGCACCTTATCTCGGATACTGCGGGGCAGACGATGAAATCTATAAGAATACCCGCGAATTCATTTTAAGCAAAAACAATCCGTATTATTATGAGGGGAAATATGCAAGGGGCGTCGGCAGCCCACACACGCCCGAAGGATATATCTGGCATATTGCACTCTCCATGCAGGGACTGACGAGCAATGACCCGGAAGAAATCAGAGAACTGCTGAAAATGCTTGAAACAACAGACGCAGGCACATATCTTATGCATGAGGGATTCAAGGCGGATAATCCGAAAAAATATACACGTCCCTGGTTCAGCTGGAGCTGTTCGCTGTTTGCGGAGCTCTGCGAAAAAGCCGTCGAAGAAGGAATTATTTAATTTTTGAAAAAAACACTTGCAAAACTTAAAATTATATGATAATATAATACGCGTTCCGTGTGAACGCGACACGCTGCTATGGCTCAGGTGGTAGAGCGCATCCTTGGTAAGGATGAGGTCGGCAGTTCGAGTCTGCCTAGCAGCTCCAGAAAAAAGCACTTGCTCAGCAAGTGCTTTTTTCAATATCAGAAACTTCTTAAACGGTGACTTACCATGAAGATTATCGCTAAAATATATAATGATTATGAATCAAAATTCGGTATACCGCGCCAGGCAGGTCTGGTAGATGGTGAAAACAGCCTGATAGTTTTTGAACCCGAATACCGGGTTCCCGAAGCCCTGCGCGGAATTGAGAATTCGAATTATCTATGGCTTATCTGGGAATTCAGCGAATTCAGGGATAAGGAGTGGTCGCCGACCGTCCGCCCTCCGAGACTCGGCGGAAACAGACGTCTCGGCGTATTCGCCACCCGTTCTCCGCACAGGCCTAATCCGATAGGCCTGAGCGCCGTGAGACTCATCGGTACGGTTCAGACCGAAAAATGCGGAACGGCACTGAATGTCAGCGGCGCAGACCTGATGAACGGCACTCCGATTTATGATATTAAGCCGTATATCCCTTATGCCGATATCCGCCCCGATGCCGTAAACACTATTTTCGGCGAAGACAGCGATAAACTCGGCGTAATTATTCCCGATGAGTTTCAAAAAATACTTCCGGCAGAAAAACTTCCTACACTCACGGCAATTCTCGCCGAAAATCCAACCCCGCGATACATCGACGACCCCGAGCGCGAATACGGTCTCTCCTATGCAGGATTCAATGTCAGATTCATCGTTTCCGGCAATACGGTCACGGTAACCTCAATTGAAAAAGAGCAATAAATAAATCCGCCGGACAGGCGGATTTTCTCATTTAAAAACCCGGAGCATCCGGCCTTGGGCAGCGGCAGGATGCTCCTCAGTAGGTCCGTCGGCAAAATTTGATATAGAAATATCGGGAGGTCGGACGCGCCTACTGAGTTAATATTAGCACAGAAAATGCTTTTTGTCAATCACACGCACAAGAATACACATCGGTCACACACCTCATACCGCTATGCAAACCTCCTGATAAAGCAGTATTGAAATGATATAATTTCAATGCTATAATAATGTATTATAAATAAAAGGTGATTCTATGAAACCTGCGATTATTCCCGCTCCGCGTAAAATCATATATACCGGCGGGCACACAAACATAGCGTGTGCAGACGTCTCTGTTTCAATGGATAAGAGCATCCCGGCCGAAGGATACAGGATTACGATCTCCGACGGGAAAATACATATTATCTTTTCCGATGAATCGGGCAGATATTATGCAGAGAAAACGCTGCTGCAGATATCCGATACCTGCGGATGTGTCTGTGACAATCTCGATATTGAAGATTATCCCAGATTCGCGTACAGAGGGTTTTCGCTTGACTGTGTGCGCCACATTTTTGCGATTGAAGATATCAAGAAGATAATTGACACAGCCGCTTTGTTCAAGCTCAATGAATTTCACTGGCATCTGACCGACGATCAGGGCTGGAGGATTCAGATTGATTCGTTTCCGCAGCTGACCGAAACGGGAAGCATCAGGAAGGATTCAACTTTCAGGGGTCTCGATGAGCACGGCGAATACGGCGGTTTCTACACAAAAGATGAAATCAGGGAAATAGTCTCATACTGCGCCGAAAGAAATATCGAAGTTATACCGGAAATCGAGATGCCCGGCCACACTACTGCGATTCTTGCCTCATACCCCGGTCTCGGGTGCACTGGCGAAAAAGTTGATTTGCAGACCAGGGAAGGAATCTTCGATACGGTTCTCTGCCTCGGAAATCCTGAAATATACAATCTGATTTTTGCCGTAATTGATGAAATCTGCGAGCTGTTTCCGGGCAGATTCATACATATCGGCGGCGACGAAACTCCTCGTACGCAGTGGAAAAAATGTCCGAAATGCAAGGCGGAAATGCAGCGCCTCGGGCTGGATAATTACGATAAGTTCCAGGGACAGTTCATAAAAAAGGTTGCCGGTTATATCAAAGCCAAGAGAAAAACCGCAATCACCTGGAATGAAAGTCTCAAGGGCAACATGCTGTCGAGCGATGAAGTTATGGTTCAGTTCTGGATGGGGAATAAAGAACTCACTGATGAATTCGGAAGAAAAGGCGGCAGAATAATTCAGAGCGATTTCTATCACTATTATTGCGATTATCCTTACGCGATGACTCCCGTGAGAAAAACATATAATTTCGATCCTTACTCCGCCTGCTGGGACAAAAAAGCGGTTTACGGTGTGGAGGCGGAGATGTGGACGGAATTCATAAACAATTTCGGGCATCTATGCGAAATGTATTTTCCGAGAATGGCCGCCGTAGCGGAAAGAGGATGGTGCGGAAGCGACGTGCCCGGATATAAAAGCTTTGTAACGCGGCACGAAAAACTTCGCTCAACTGTTGAAAAATCGGGTGTCACCGTAATTCCCGTTGAAAAATGGTCCGTCAGCCCCATTCTCCGGCTTCATGAAATCAGAAAATTCTTCAGCGGCGGAATTGATATCGGTTCGATTGTAAATTCAATCAACAACGGCAGAAGCGAGAAATAATTCTTGAAATAATACTGTTTATTTGTTATTATAAATTATATTGTTATGTGGGGTGAATTTGTGGGAAGATTGGGTGAAAGAGTAAAAGATATCGTGGGAATCGAGGGCAAATTCGGCGAATGGCTTGCTCCGAAAGCTCACTACACCAGTGCGAATATCACAATCGGCGGCGCGGGTTATCCGCTCGGCCAGTTTCATCAGCAGTTCCTCGCCTATGTTGAGGGAATGAAGACCGGTATGGCCGGTAAAATCACACTTATAGCCGGTTTATGGGACGCTGTCAGCGACCCAGTGATGGGTGTGCTGACCGACAGAACCAAATCAAAACTCGGAAGGCACAGACCGTATCTGATTATTTCTGCTGTTCCGTTCGCAATTGCATACCTTACGAAATGGACTTCCTTTGGAATCTCCTCTAAAGGCAATCCGACTGCAACCTGGCTCTGGTATCTATTCTCGGCAATATTCTACTGCACCTGCATGACGATGCTTTCAATCCCGCACGAAGCGATGCTTCCGACCGTCGCTCCCGGCTACTTTGAGAGGACTCAGTATAAAATAGTCGAATACGCGATGAACTCGGTGGGTCAGGTAACCTCATATGTTTTCACCGCGCTCGCTCTGAGCGGATTCAGCGTAAAAACAGCATTGATAGGCCTGCCGACGCCTTCACCGAATGACCGTCACAACTATATGATGGTCGGCCTGGTGCTGATGTTCTGGTTTGTCTGGTCACCGATTTACTGTTTCTTCAAGACTAAAGAACCCTCGTCCGTAAATCAAGTCAATCCTCCGCTCGATATAAAACATCTGCTCAATGAATACAGACTTGTATTTTCAAACAGAGCGTTCAGGCAGTATTTCATTATAGCGCTCTTCTTCTCAATGAGCAGATACTTCTGCAGCTACGCGGATCAATATTTCATGGTCAGCGTTACAGATACTTACAATATATTTATTTCGATGAATATAATCGCGGGAATCGCGGAATTCTCGGGCTCGCCGATAAACTATCTAATTACGAGATACAAAGGTAAGACCGCCTGCGGCAAGGTTCTCGGTCCGCTTATGGTTGTCGGCATTGCGGTCAACGCTTTCCTTACCTATGATACTCCGAGAATTATAAAATATGTTGTGATCGTTCTTTCGGCAATCTGCTATAATATCGGCTTCTCAGGCCCCGGATTCGTCGCCGAGAATATACAGCCCGACATCACCGATGTAGACGAGCTGATAACCGGCAGACGCCGCGAGGGCGTAATCGCGACCTTCAAGACCCTCTTCAGCAAGACGGTCAGCAGTCTTATGGGCTTTGCGGTCGGTCAGTCGCTCGAGTGGTTCGGCTACGATCCGAACATAAAAGAACCCAAGCTTCAGTCAAAGAGAACAACATTCGGCCTTCGCCTGAATTATTCGATTATCCCTGCAATTCTGGCGCTCTTCTGCATAATCTCTATTTACAGATATAAAATGACAAAGCACGATCACGAGGAAATAAAGAGAATTATCAGAGAAAAGCACGAGACCGGCAAATGCGAAATCACCGACGAAGAGAAAAAGCGCATAGAGGAAATCGCCGGCTGGAAATGGCAGAATATGTGGATAGGCAAAGACGATGTTTACAGGGAACTTGAGGGCGCAGAATAATAATCAAGAGGTATAAATTTTGGCAATCGATAAGAACAGAATAAGAAATTTCTGCATAATAGCGCATATAGATCACGGCAAATCGACTCTTGCCGACCGTCTTCTCGAGAAAACGAATTCAGTCGCGCTCAGGGATATGACCGATCAGCTGCTTGACGATATGGAACTTGAAAAAGAGAGAGGAATTACCATCAAGGCACACGCGGTCACCCTGAATTACAAGGCGAATGACGGTGAAGAGTATCTGCTGAATTTAATAGACACTCCGGGCCACGTGGACTTCAATTACGAAGTTTCGCGTTCTCTCGCCGCGTGCGAGGGCGCAGTGCTGATAGTTGATGCCACTCAGGGCGTAGAGGCACAGACGCTCGCCAACACCTATCTCGCGCTCGATCACGATCTTGAAATCGTGCCCGTCATCAATAAAATCGACCTTCCCTCCGCAGATCCCGAAAGAGTATCAAAAGAGGTGGAGGATGTTATAGGTCTCGATTGCTCCGAGGCCGCGAGAATCTCGGCAAAAACGGGCGAAAACGTGGAGGAAGTACTCGAGCAGATAGTAAAATTCATACCTGCTCCGAAGGCGGACGACTCTCTCCCCTGCCGTGCTCTGATTTTTGACTCTGTCTATGACAGCTACAAGGGAGTCATAGTCTATGTCAGAGTTAAAGAAGGCAAAATCAAACCCGGCGATACAATGCGTCTGATGGCAACGGGCGCCGAATTTACGGTTGTCGAAACAGGTTATATGAGAGCGAGAATGCCCGAACCGAGGAGCGAGCTGACAGCGGGCGAAGTCGGCTATATCACCGCTAGCATAAAGACCGTCGGCGACGCGAGAGTCGGCGACACGGTCACCACTGCGGGAAGACCGGCCTCCGAGCCCCTGCCCGGTTACAGAAAAGTAAACCCGATGGTATTCTGCGGAATCTATCCCGCGGACGGCGCCGACTATGAGAATCTCAGGGAAGCGCTCGAAAAGCTGCAGCTCAATGACGCGTCGCTGAGCTTTGAGCCGGAAACATCCGGAGCTCTCGGTTTCGGATTCAGATGCGGATTTCTGGGGCTTCTTCATCTTGAAATAATTCAGGAACGTCTTGAGAGAGAATATGATCTTGACCTTGTTACGACTGTTCCGAGCGTAGTTTATAAAATCAATCTTACTGACGGGTCTCAGATTGAAATCGACAATCCGACCCATTATCCCGACCCCGCTAATATCGCCTCCTGCGAGGAGCCCTTTACCGACGCTCACATCTATTCCCCCGCCGAATACGTCGGAACAATAATGGACCTTTGCCAGGAGAGGCGCGGAGTATTCAAAAATATGGATTATATCACTCCTGACAGAGTGGATATTCACTATGAACTGCCGCTTAACGAAATTATTTACGATTTCTTTGATTCTCTGAAATCAAGAACCAGGGGCTACGCTTCATTTGACTACGAAATCAGTGATTACCGAGCCAGTAAGCTTGTGAAACTCGATGTCCTTCTTAACGGCGAAATCATCGACGCTCTCTCTTTCATCATCCATTCGGATAAGGCCTATTCAAAAGCCAGAAAGATTGCCGAGAAGCTCAAGGACAATATCCCGAGGCAAATGTTTGAAATACCGATTCAGATTGCAATCGGCGGCAAGATAATAGCGAGAGAAACAGTCAAGGCAATGCGCAAGGATGTTCTCGCTAAATGCTACGGCGGCGATATCACCAGAAAGAAAAAGCTGCTTGAAAAGCAGAAGGAAGGCAAAAAGAGAATGCGTCATTTCGGCACTGTCGAGGTGCCGCAGGAAGCGTTCATGGCGGTGCTCAAGCTTGATGATGACGGCTGATAAAAAAACTGTCGGATTATATGTTCATATACCTTTTTGCAGGAGTAAATGTCCTTATTGTGATTTTTACTCCTTTTTTCCGCGTCCGGAAACAGTAGACAGATATATTGAAAAAATCTGCTCCGATATAAAGGATTCTCCATACAGATTTGATACGGTTTATATCGGCGGCGGCACACCGTCATTTATCGGCGAGGAGAGGATTGCACGAATTGTAAGCAGTGCCGACATTGCGGAAAATGCCGAAATTACGGTTGAATGCAATCCGTCGGACACCGGAAATCCCGATAAGGAATTCGATTTTTCCGTTCTTAAAAGCGCCGGAGTGAACCGTATTTCGATGGGCCTTCAGAGCGCCGTAGTTTCCGAAAGAAAAGCGCTCGGGAGAAGAGCCGGAAAAGACGAGGTATTGAGGGCGCTCAAGCGAGCCGTGAAATCGGGAATTGATAACATTTCACTTGACCTTATGCTCGGAATACCGGGTCAGACGGAGAAAAGTCTGAGAGAGTCGCTGGATTTCTGCATTTCATCCGGTGCAAAGCACATCAGCGCCTATATTCTCAAAATCGAAGACGGGACATTTTTCGGTAAAAACAGAGAGAAGATTATTCTTCCCGACGATGATGAAACAGCAGATTTATATCTCGCCGCATCGGAAGCTCTTAAAAGTGCCGGATTCGCTCACTATGAGATTTCAAATTTCGCCCTGCCCGGATATGAGAGCAGGCACAATCTGAAATACTGGCGCTCAGAGGAATATCTCGGGCTCGGCCCCGCAGCCCACTCTTTCATTGGCGGCAGAAGGTTTTACTTTGAAAGAGATATTGAAAAATATATTGCAGGCGCCGGTCCGGTAGATGACGGCGAAGGCGGAGGCGAGCGGGAATACATTATGCTCGCTCTGAGATTATCGGAAGGAATTGCTTTTGAAAAATACTCCGAAAAATACGGTAAAGAGCTTTCGGGCGACTTCAAAAACAGGTGCGGATTCTATGCCTCAAACGGCTTCGGAATCCTGACTTCGGGCTGCTTCTCACTGACTGAAAAGGGGTTTTTAATTTCAAATTCCATCATCTCGGATTTAGTGGATTATTTGTAACCGACCACAATATATTGTGTTTTTATGCTCAGCTTGGTTATTTTTTGTTAAAAATTTATTAAAATTTAACATATATTTGTTGCAATTCACAATTATAATGAAAATAAGATTTTTTACTTGAATTTTTTATATATGAATATTATAATTTAGATATAAATTTTCTATTTTTCCGGGGTGATTGAATTGCAGCTTCTTGAGGACAGAATCCGCGAACAGGGCGAGGTCATCGGTAGCGATATAGTCAAAGTGGATATGTTCCTCAATCACCGAATAGATGTCGGTCTCCTCTGCGAAATCGGCAAGGAGTTCAGAAGACTTTTTCCGAGCGAAAAGATAAATAAAATACTTACTATAGAAGCTTCGGGCATTGGAATTGCGTGTATAGCCGCGCAGTATTTCGGCGTGCCTGTTGTTTTTGCGAAAAAAGGAATTCACCGTAATGTCGGCAACGATATTTATACCGGTGAGGTCTTTTCATTTACAAAGAATCAGACCACTCAGATAGGCGTTTCGAAGAAATACATAACTGCCGAAGACAGAGTGCTTATTATCGATGATTTCCTCGCAAACGGAGCCGCCGTCAAGGGGCTTATCGGTATCTGCGAGCAGGCCGGCGCCACGGTCGAAGGAATCGGGATATGCATTGAGAAGGGTTTTCAGCCCGGAGGCAAAGAACTCAGGAAAATGGGCTATCACCTCGAATCACTAGCGATTATCAAATCCATTGATGATGGTATAATCACCTTTGGCTGATAATATAATTTGCAAATTATTTTACGGAGGTAATTTTATGAAAAAGATTCTCGCAATCATCCTTTCACTTATGCTCGTAATCGGCCTTGCAGCCTGCGGCGCAAAAACCGATAACGGCGACACCACTGCCGCTCCCGACA
>JAEEGL010329801.1_pt1 | contig 12493 bp, 14 predicted proteins | sample 9134231 | NCBI WGS metagenome assembly JAEEGL01 (sample SAMN16246548, study PRJNA631951) | gut metagenome | biome: gut microbiome; feature: rumen; material: fiber-attached | host: Bos | place: Iran: Karaj | collected 2018-10
AGAGGGAGTCTCGCTTTTTTATCACATGTCCTATGGGCTCAGGATTCATAGACTTTCTTTTTTAATGATTTTTTCTTTAAAAAATTTAATAAAATTAATCATCGTTACACTCCGAATGGTTTTCTCTTTTGCTTCTTTTCTCTTTTGTCGCTTACCAGAACAGGTCATCGTGGCAGCAGTCACAGAGCCAGCCGGAATAGCCGTGATAGGCTTCGTCGTAGTGGATACGCTCGCCGCATCGCTCACAGGTAACGTAGTCGTCATCGTCTTCGAGGTGGGTGTAGTCATAGACGAGCTGATCAAGGGAGGGACGGAAGAAAGATCCGGCTTTGACGGCATAGACGAGGGAACGTTTTTGCTTGTTGGTGAGCCGCGTCCATAGGTCGCAAGCCTTGCGGCTCTGCTCGTAGGTGAGCGTACCGCCCTGCTCGTGGAAGGCTTCCTTGAGGTCAGAAAAGAAGACCGTGGTGACGGGATGGTTATTGCTTGTTTTCATATACCTTTCAATTCTCAATCACCTTTACCGTCAACTTTACCTCATCGGGCTCTTTGTCGGGATAGAGTTCCACGAAGGTCTTGACGTAGCCTGCCATAACGGCGGTGCGGGCTTTGACCAACATCTGCTCTTTGACTTTCTCCTTGGCTTCATTGCGCCACTTGACCGCCTGTTCCTGCTTGTACTTGTTGTAGTCGGTAAAATCAAACACATCGGTGCGCTGGAGTTGGAACTTTTGTCCGTCGATCTCGAACTCACCACGATCTTTGCCTTGAGCGGCAAGGATGTCAACTGCCTCTTGGGTCGCAGCGTCGGAAATTTCGTCAATACGTGCCTTGATGGCTTTTTCTTGTATGCGCAGTTCGCGCAGGGCTTTTAAGTTTTCAGTTTGCATAATTCTTAATTTTTAATTTTTAATTTTTAATTCCTTTTCAAATTCCTCACACGTTGTCATACGTGGGTCTTGGAGGTAACGTAATGTGGCATAGGAGAGTTGATGGAGATCACCGATCTCGCGCTCGAGGATGCACCGTCTGCGGTCGGCTTCGCGGTGTGTCGGGCGGTCGAGCCAGCAGAGGAGGTTCGCCGGACGGTAGTCGAGGGGATCATTGATAAGATGGTGTACTTCTCCGACGTAAGGATTACCGTTCTTGCCGATGAAGATGGGTCGGGGGTCGTAGAAAGCGAGCGCCATGAGAAGATGGCAGCGTTTGTTGCCGAATTGGCGCATTGTAGGCGCGATATACCCCCTACCTGTTTGTTTGGCACGCATTGCAGGACCATAACTATGCAGGACTTTGTGTCCCTGCGCTGTGAGAAAATAGCCGTCGGGATGTCCCCAGAGGATTTTGCCGTCGATAATGTCCGGTGGCACTTGTTTGCAGCCCTTGGATAAGAACCACAGACGAGTTAAAGAATTTTGTAACATAAAACACCGCATTCCGTTTTTACATGCCGCGACGTTGCGGTCATTAGCGAAATGCGGTGCAAAGGTAGAGATAAAAAAAAAGAGTCTCGAATTTCGGGACTCGTTCGGTACAGACGGTACTATTTCGGTACTTTCGGTACTAATTCGGTACTAAATCGGTACTACACTCGCGTGTTGTTATAGTGCTTTTTGAAGGCCTCATAACCGAAAGAAAGAGGTATCAATTTATCCAGTTCATCATACATCACTTGGGCGTTATAATGGGCATCGACGTACCCTTCTTTTTGCCATCCGTGCAACTCATCTACAAAGGCGCGGGTTTTGTCTCTGCGACCTTGTACGGAGTTTTGGAGGGCGTCAAGGATAGCGGGAATTTTGCCTTCCTCTTTGGTTTTCTTGGTAAAGATGATGGAATCGGGAATAATATCCGACGGAGCCGGAGCCGTTTCCGGCGCGGTGCTGACAGGTGAGGGTTCGGGTTGGGCGTTTAGAGGTGTTCCATAATAACTATTCTCTGTATTGTTACAATTATTGAACGTACAATTATTATAGGTATTTCGTTCGATAACTCTTTTTTGTTTATTTTCCATATTCATTTTCTTTTCCAATTTGTATGCAGCTTCGTATCTATCGAGGGTATTTTTCAATCGCGGCAATTCCTTTTTCTTGGTATCCGGTATAATATAATTCACATGCTTAACAATGAACTTAAGAATTTCAACTCTCATTCGCGGATCATGAATTCCATTAAGAAAACTCTCAAGCCAACATTCATAAACAATAAATCCGAAACTGTCTTTTCCCATCCATTTAACGAAAGCCGGTGTCAGTAACCAATTGTCATTGAACATTTTTTGCAAGCCCCATATTTCAAACGGCGTACCTTCGTAGTCTGGTATTTTATAGAACAGGCGCAACGTCTCATAATCATAGTCAAAAGCAAAGTATTTATCACATTTGACTGTGTCTGCAAGGTTATTTGCATCACATGCACAATCCTCTTCCAACCATTCGTTGCGCAAGTGTGAACAATCTTCTAATGTTACCTTTCCATTTTCTCCACTGACCGGATAATGCATCCAATCAATGCGGCAATCCGCCAAGCATTTCGGGCGGTTATTTTCATTGTATTCCATGTTTAATAATGTTAAAAAATCCGCTTACTCATAGCAAGCAAGCGGATAAATTGAGATTAATAATTAACTTGTTATTTTGTCATATTTTGATACATTTTGAATAGTTCGGCGACGCACTCGGACTCGGTTGTTTGTCCGGGCTTGAAGCCGTAGGAAGCCATCACGGCACGGTCGTTCTCTTGGTGCGCTTTGCGGAGTTCGGGCGGCATGGTCACTTCATCGTACAAATCAGCAAGACTACAATCCGGATATTTGGCGCGTGCATCCAAAATGGCTTGTGCGGTCTGCTCGATCTTGGCTTTCTGTGCGTCGGTCGGTGTCGGCCAAGGGAAGTTGTTATATACAATATTTACTGAATATGTATAATCAGATTTAAGACGTCCTGCAACCACACGCATCCATGCATTATGAACATTTGAAGACATTATTCCAAATGAATATAAATCAGCATGAGGCATAATAAGCAATTTGTCACTAGCAATCACATCACTGCTATAAAATCCCCACGGAACATATCTACGTCTGCCAGAAGAAACTTGTGGTCCTACGAGCATAAATCCTTCTGTCGGTTGAAGGTTTGTGAAAAATAACCAAGGTGTATTTGCTTTCTCACGAGTTGATTTTGATGTACTTTGCATTCTACACTCTTGTACTTTTGCAACCCTCTCTTTTATAATAGGCATTGAATTTATCTCTTTAGGTGAAATATCTACAAGCCATAAGCAATAACGTTCTTGATTGCGCAAAAAATCTATACCACCAGAATATTTGCGGATATATTTTGCAGCAGAAGGTTCTCTTTTTATTAAATCTTCTTTTTCTTCGGGAGATAAAATTAAAAATCCTCCATCACTAGGCTTACTGCCATGAGTTATTGTTGGTACGTCACATATGGAGCGACCTCGACTCTCAATATATGCTGATGGAGCATTGAGCAAATAGCCATTAATATTATCACAAAGTTGATATGTCCCTGTTGAATTGAATAACTTTTTTATATTTTCATCCGAAGCAGAAAAACCAATAATAACGCAATGAACATGCGCCTTTAGACTACTCTCGCTATTCCATACAAATGTAGGATATGCAAAATCAATATGAACGTGGAATTTATTAGTTAAAGTTATCCATATTGGGGCAACCTGTTCTCCCTGTGTAATTGAATTAGTGGAAACAAAAGCAGCATGGATTTTAGTATTTGTAGACATTAGATGTGCTGCTTTATAATACCAACCCGAAACATAATCTAATGAGTTAGACAATTTTATATTACCGTACAGATCAACGATTTCTTTTTTTTGTTCATCAGTGCAATATGATGAGCCCACAAAAGGAGGATTACCCATGATATAGTTGAGTTTTTCGGGCGCGATGACTTCGCTCCAATCCATGCGCAGGGCGTTGCCCTCGTGGATATAGGCGTTCGTTTTGAGGGGCAAAAAGTCGATGGCACGACCGGCAATCGCAGAGGTTTCTTTGAGCGTTTGGCTCTCGGCTATCCACAATGCCGTTTTGGCTACTGTACATGCAAAATCGTTGATTTCGATGCCGTAGAACTGCGATATATTGACCTTGATGAGAATATCGAACGTGAGGACGTTCTCGCCGCCGAACATGGCTTGAATGACCTTGTTTTCCAACCGACGGAGCGACAAGAAGGTCTCCGTGAGGAAGTTACCGGACCCACAAGCCGGATCGAAGAACGTGAGACTTGCGAGTTTGTCTTGGAACGCGGCAAGGGCTTGCTTGCGCGGGTTCGCCTGCTTGATGTCCTGTATCTTGGCAAACTCAGCTTTGAGGTCATCGAGGAAAAGCGGGTCAATGACCTTGTGAATGTTCTCGATGGATGTATAGTGCATACCGCCCGAACGGCGCGTTTCGGGGTTCAACGTGCTTTCAAACACAGCGCCGAAAATGGTCGGCGATATTTCGCTCCAGTCGAAATCGTCCGAGGCGTTTTGCAAAAGCAGCTGTTTGAGTTCGTCGGTAAACTGCGGAATAATAACATGCTCGTCGCTGAACAGACCGCCGTTGACATAAGGGAAGGCTTTGAGCGCATCGTCCATATAGGGGTCGCGACGGTCGAGCGGCGTGTCGAGTACCTGAAAAAGATCCAATAGCGCACGGCGGATGTCACGTGCATCGTAACGAGCGAGGTAGTCGTGGAAAGAGGTCTTGCTGTTGAACAGACCTGCGTCCTCGGCATAGAGGCAGAACACAAGGCGCACGCACAGGATATTGAGGCTTTTGAGAGTTGCCGCATCGGATTTGTCGATGTACTGCTCCAACAGTTTGTCGTAGATGACACCGACCAACTCACCGGCTTTGACGGACACTTCCATTTCGCGCTTTAGGTGCTCGTTGCCCTCATCGACGAGGAACAAAAGACGGTAGTACTCCTTTTCGAGGTCTTTGAGCAGAATCTTCTGCGGCTCGCCGTTCGGCTGCTCCATATCATACACCCAGAACTCCGCAAAATTGCAGGTCACAATCCAACGCGGACGGAGGCTGTACGGCAATTCGGACGCGTAGCGTTTGGCCTGTTGGAAGGGATTGAGGACGCTTCCGTCGGACTGCTTGATACCTTCGCCGAGGTTCTTGTTGAGCGATTTCTGCTCAATCATCACTTTGGTGGAAGGGATGCGGGCATCAATAAAGGACGTGTGCCCTAATTGCACTTGATCTTCGAAGATGATGAAATCGTCCACGTGCTCAATGCCGAAAACCTCGGACAAGAGGGTCGTCCAAAACTTCTGGCTTTCGCCTTTCTCATAGCCTTTGCCTGCCCATCGTTCGGCGAACTCTTTGGCGGCTTTCTGTTGTTGGATAGAATTCATGGTTGGTGTGTCTGCGCGAATTTTCGCGCAAAGGTACAACAATTTTGCGACATATGCAAATAAATCTGCGATTTTTCGGTTACAGGTTATGGGTTATGGGCAAAAAAAATGTGCCGCGCATGGATACGCGGCGCATAAACGCTATAAATACCGGAATGACATTCCGGACAATGGACGAAAGAAAAAACGCCAAGGGACGAAAGAAAAGCGGTCTTTTCAGTGTGCCTTGACGGTGATGATGTCGCGCATGTCGGTAGTATAGAGAGGGCTTTTGTGCTCGGTTTTGTACACCGGCTTTTCGGATGTCATCTGTGAGCCGAGAATGATGGAGCGTTTGCCGTGGCGGTCATCTATATGGTCCAAGACGCGCTGCAGGCGTTTGTCCTTGTCGCGGTCCTTGACATCGAACATATCCGGCACAACCGCCGCTTCGGGGTTCTTAGCCAGATAGTGAGGTGGTAACATACCATAGAGCAAGGCTTTGTCTAAATCCAGATGCTCTATCTCCGCACTTACGAAAGGATAAAAAAAGCAGGGCAAAGCCCGACCACCTAAGGTACGATTTTTTCTTTAAAATCGGAAGTATAACTTCGGATATTTTATTAAATTCCGCTGCAAAGGTACTGCTTTTTTTTTGAATTATGCAAGAAAAAAGGCACAAAAAAAGCGCCTGTATAACTTTTTGCTCGAGAAAACTCCTGAGAATAGGATTTGAGGCCTGCTTTTTCCTCTGTAATCCGGCCACCTCATCGCTACCCGGGAGTTAGGAATGTAAACTAACCCAATGCACGGGGTCTCGGCGTAGAGTACCGGCACGCCATTAGTGAAGCATTTGCACTCGGTATTAAATATTTGTTGAGTTTTCCGGTTCCTATTGGTTATACAGACGCTCGCTTAAACTAAGGCTCGCGCGACTGCGGGCTCTGCCCTTGTATAGCGCTATGCCTTGTTCTACGCTCTCCCCGTAGCAAACAGCCTAAAGGCTTCGGTTTACTCCGGGGGTCCCGGATTATTTGTTATAATTAATCATTTTCAATTTTCAATTTAATTAGTCTCTGTGCCAGCCGAGGGTGAGGACGACACGGTGGGTGTTCATATTGATGCGGTACGGCATGGCGTACTCATGGGCGTAGAGACGGCTGCGGTGCATGTTGTACTGGTACGCCAGTTGGGCGATGAGGTACTTGCCCCGGAACCCTACTCCACCGGATATATACTGCTGCCATTGGTTATGCACGAAATAGGCATCCTGCCGGTCGAGATTCGGATCAATAGCGATCATCTTCGGCTTGTCAAACGCACTCTCGAACGCATAGCCGGCATTGATATACAGTCCCGTAACGGGCACCACCTCCAGTCCTGCGCGGAACGAATGGACTGCCGGCACGTCTTTGATATAACGGAAATCATGCTGCAAAGCGATGAGGGCATAGTGCTTGATCTGGAAAGCGATCGAAGTGCTGGTATGCAGCGGCATATGGAAGTCCGACAAGCGGCTGACCAGATCCGGTGCATCCGACCAACGGAGCGTATCGGTCATGGCGTCGAACGTGCCGCCGGTAGTGAGCGTGAGCGAACTGAAAGAGGGCGTCTGGAAACCAAAACCTATGCGCAGCCACGAGAGCGGACGAAGGAGGACACCGGTGGAGAGACTGCAACCGGCACCGCTCATCATGACCGAAGTGCGGCTGCGGTTGTAATAATTCTTGCCGGAAGCGTTGATATACGCAAAATCCTCTATATAATCCGCATCGGAGGAGAAATTGAAGGAGTTCACGCGGAGCCCCAAGCCCCAGTACCAGCGATTGGAGATATTCATCGCCCAGTCGAAAGCGTACTCATTGACGTAGCCCCGTTCTTCTACCCGCATCGAACTGCCGTCATTGAACGTCGCCGTCGTATAAGGAATACCCATATCGACCCCCGTTCCGGCGAACAGTGCACCGAGGGAGTAGTCCGATGGCGCAGTGCCCTGCAGCGAGCGGTGGAAACTATGCACGCGGTTGAACGAGATCATGAAATTATGGTACTGCGTACCGCTGTTCTCATCGGGATTGCCGACCGGCAGACTGAAAACGACCGAGGCATGCGGTGCCATGAAACGTCCGTTAAAATCGAAGCTCACCAGGGTCTCGATGCGGCGGTACAGTCCGAGTCCGGCGGTATTGTCCAGGACCGCCGAAGGATCGCCGCCGATAGCCGACATGGCTCCGCCCATACCTACGTACCGCGCCGTGCCCATGATCGTCCGCTCGCTCAGACGGGTGTAGTCCTGAGCGTAGCTCGGCGAGATAGCGCCGAGAAGTAAACAGCCAAGTGTTAATATGTAGGACAGATATCTCATCGTTTAATGCGGACGGTGATGGTGGTGTCTTGCTGGTGGAGGACCTCCATAGTAGGCGTAGTCGGAGTTTTCGGAGTACTCGGAGTATTCTGAGTACTCTGAATAATCGGAGTGGATTTCTCAGGACGATAGTAGGCATCGTCCATAGGGAATTGCGAGGCGGTCTTGCAGGACGCAAGACAGATCGCTAAAAATACTATGTATTTTACTTTAGCCATTAGCTGTTGGCTTTTTGCTTTTAGATCTTCCTAAAACCGATGATCTCACGAACCTCTTCGATGGTCTGCTCGGCACGTGCTGCCGCTTTCTCTGCGCCTTGACGCATGATACGGTCGAGCAATGCCTCGTCAGACGCATAGGCGATAATACGCTCGCGGATAGGTGCCAACAGGGCGTTGGCGTCCGCTGCCATCTGTTTCTTCATATCGCCGTACCGGATGGTCATGTTGTTATAGAGGTCGTTGTAGTAATCCGCCGCCTCTTTGCCGCAGAGCAGTTCGCATAGCGTGAAGAGGTTCTGGATAACTTCGGGTTTCTCCTGATTGAGTTGGGTCGGTCCCTGATCGGTCACAGCACGCATGATCTTCTTGGTAACGGTCTTCTCGTCATCGCACAGATAGAGGCAGTTACCCTCGGACTTACCCATCTTACCCGTTCCGTCAAGACCCGGCACCTTGACCGCCTTGTCGGCGAAATGGAAGGACGCGGGTTCCTTGAAGTACTCAACGTTATAGATGCGGTTGAAACGGCGTGCAAACAGACGCGCCATCTCCATATTCTGCTCCTGATCCTTGCCTACCGGCACTTTGTCCGCCTTGTGCATGAGGATGTCCGCCGCCATCAGACAGGGGTACGTGAGCAGACCGGCGTTGACGTTGTCAGGCTGCTTGCGCACTTTCTCCTTGAAGGAGGTCACGCGCTCCAACTCGCCCAGATAGGCGTTCATATTCAGATAGAGGTACAGTTCCAACACCTGCTTGACGTCCGATTGCACGTAGATAGGTGCCTTCTCCGGGTCTATACCGCAGGCAAGGTACTCGCTGAGGATGGTCTTGACCGAATTGCGTATATTGTCCGGCGTAGGATGGGTCGTGAGCGAATGCCAGTCCGCAATGAAGAACATGCAGTCATACTCATCCTGCATCTTCACAAAACTCTTTACCGCACCGAAATAATTGCCGAGGTGCAGATTACCCGTAGGCCGTATGCCGCTAATTACTCGTTCCATTTTCTCATTTACACATTTATTCATTTTCTCATTTACACCTCAATCGGCAATTGACGATAGATCGGTTGAGCAAGAGCGGTGAGGGTCGTAGTGTTCGCCACACCGGGGATCTCCTGGATCTTGGTATTGAGCAGACTGAGCAAATGCTCATTGTCATGGGCAAAGACCTTGATGAGCAATCCGAATGCGCCGAGCGTGTATTGCGCCTCGACCACCTCGGGTATCTGCTGCAACTCGGCAATGACCTTGTTGTACATGGAGGCCTTCTCCATGGTAATACCTATATAGACGCAGAGCTGGTAGCCCAACGCCTTGGGATCCACATGATAGCTGGAACCGGTGATCACGGCGTTGTCAAACATTTTCTGCACGCGCTGATGAACGGCAGCACGGCTCACTCCGCATTGCTCCGCTACATCCTTGAACGGAATGCGGGCACTCTGCGTGATAATTTTCAGGATCTTGCGGTCCAATTCGTCAATCTTTTCCATTACTTCGTAATAAAATGCTAAAAATTTGCTGCAAAGGTACAATTTTTTTTGCATATGTGCAAATTTTTTTGTAATTTTGCAGCAAATTTAATAACAAAATGACACTTGACGAGTATATTTGTGCCCATACGACGCCTGAAAACGAGGTTTTGGAGGCGATCACGCGTGACACGCACGTACATATATTGAACCCGCACATGCTGAGCGGGCACGTACAGGGGCGCGTGTTGAGCATGCTCAGTCATATGCTCCGTCCGAAACGGATCCTGGAGTTAGGCACGTTCACCGGTTATAGTGCGCTGTGCCTGGCAGAAGGGCTTGCAGAAGGCGGCAAGTTGGTGACCATCGAGCACAATGACGAACTGGAAGAGACGATCAGGCGCAATTTATCGCGCTCACCATTGGGCGAGAAAATCACCCTTGTCATCGGAGATGCCAAGTCGATTTTGAGCAGTCAGCCGTCAGCTCTCAGCCATCAGACATTCGACCTTGTCTTCATTGATGCGGACAAGCGGGAGTACTGCGCGTACATAGAGGCGGTGTATCCCTTGGTGCCGATAGGCGGCTTCATATTGGCGGATAACACGCTCTGGGACGGGCACATCATCGATCCGGCATACGACAAGGACAAACAGACGCAGGGACTGAGGGCATTCAATGAAAAGATTGCACAGGACGACCGGTTCGAGCAAGTGATCGTTCCGCTACGGGACGGATTGACCATTATCCGCAAAATAAAATAATTTTTGCAAAACACTTGCATATGTGCAAATTTTTTTGTACCTTTGCACCCAAATACGAAAAACATATGCCCTTGTGGCATAGATCTTTTTACAAACCCTTAAATATCAATGTACTATGAACGTAACAATCAATGCTGTAAATTTTGAGATGGCAGAGAAGTTGGAGCAGTTTATCGAGAAGAAGATGAACCGTTTTGAGCGCCACCTCAATCCGGATGACAAAGTGGAAATCCGTATGTCGGTCATCAAACCGCAGACGAATGCCAACAAAGAGGTGAAAGTTCGCATTGCCGGTTTGTTTGCAGAAAAGACAGCGGACAGTTTTGAAGAAGGTTTGGACGCATGTCTGAATGCGCTGGAGGGCCAATTAGAGCGCAGGAAGAACGCCTGATAAGTTGAAAGTTGAAAGTTTAAAGTTGAAAGAACTATTAGATGAGGATGGATTTGGCTGCTTGCAACCTCATTACAAAAAATGCTAAAAAACATGAATTATCTTTTCACAAGTGAGTCGGTGTCGGAAGGACACCCGGACAAAGTGAGCGACCAGATTTCGGACGCTATTTTGGATAACATCTTGGCACAGGACCCGCAAGCCCACGTGGCTTGCGAGACCTTGTGCACGACCGGTCAGGTAGTGATCGCCGGCGAGGTGAGTTGTAACGGATGGGTGGATATCCAGAAGATCGTCCGCAAGACGATTGCCGACATCGGTTATACCAAAGCCGAATACAAGTTCGAGGCGGAGAGTTGCGGTATTCTGACCGCACTGCACGCCCAGAGTCAGGACATCAACATGGGTGTGAGCCGTGCCAATGCCGAAGAGCAAGGTGCCGGTGACCAGGGTATGATGTTCGGTTATGCAACCGACGAGACGGACAACTACATGCCCTTGACGCTGGACCTGGCGCACACCTTAGTTTATACGCTCGCGCGTATACGCAAGGAAGGCAAACAGATGACCTACCTTCGTCCGGACAGCAAGAGCCAGGTGACGATCGAGTACGACGAGCACAACCGTCCCGTCCGCATCGATACCATCGTGCTGTCAACACAGCATGATGAGGTGACGGGTTACGGGTTACGGGTTACGGGTGAGTTGATCAAGAAGGACATCATTGATATTCTGCTGCCGCGTGTAGCGACGCGTGACTCGCGTTACGGTCATCTGCTGCATGATTTTCTGGAGGACAAGAACGCCAAGCTGCTGGTTAACCCTACCGGCAATTTCGTGATCGGCGGTCCTCACGGTGACACGGGTCTGACGGGTCGTAAGATCATCGTAGATACCTACGGCGGTCGCGGAGCGCATGGCGGCGGTGCTTTCTCGGGCAAGGATCCGTCGAAAGTCGATCGTTCGGCCGCTTACGCCGCCCGCTGGATTGCCAAACACCTGGTGGCAGCCGGTGTAGCGCACGAGGCGCTGGTACAGGTGAGCTATGCTATCGGCGTAGCCGAACCCGTTTCCATCTACGTCAACACCTACGGCACGGCTCGGGTCAATAAGAGCGATGCCGAGATAGCGCAAATCGTAGCGAAACTGTTCGACCTGCGTCCGGCAGCGATCATACGCGACTTGAAATTGACGCAACCGATCTACGAAGAGACCGCCAAGTACGGACATGTAGGCCGCACGAACGAGACGGTAACGAAGACCTTCATTGACAGTGACGGCAATGAATACACACGCGAAGCGGAACTGTTCACCTGGGAGAAACTGGACCGCATTGACGAGGTCAAAGCGGCATTTGAGATTTAAGATTTGAGATTTAAGATTTAAGATTTAAGATTTAAGATTGAAGAATTATAGCAGACTCATATTAGTTATCTCCATCATTGTGGGAGCGGTAGTGATAGACCAGTTCATCAAACTGTATATCGCTACCCATTTTGCCCTCGGCGAGAGCCGGGAGGTTTTCTCATGGTTCTGGCTATGCTACGTGGAGAACAACGGTATGGCCTTCGGCATCGAGTGGTTCTCCAAGTTGGCACTGACCATGTTCCGCCTGTTAGCGGTGGGTCTGCTGGGCTGGTACACGCATACGCTGCTCCGCAAACCAGAAACGCCGGTGGGTTATATCGCGACAATCGCTTTCATCATCGCAGGTGCGTTGGGAAATATACTCGACTGCGTGTTCTACGGCAAGCTGTTCGGCTACGAAGGCTGGTTCTACGGCCGCGTGGTGGATATGTTCTATTTTCCGCTCATTCATAACAGTGCCGGCGATGTAATCTTCTTCCGTCCCGTATTCAATTTTGCGGACAGCTGCATCACCTGCGCCGTCGCCGTGAT
>JAEEGL010415654.1_pt1 | contig 12493 bp, 9 predicted proteins | sample 9134231 | NCBI WGS metagenome assembly JAEEGL01 (sample SAMN16246548, study PRJNA631951) | gut metagenome | biome: gut microbiome; feature: rumen; material: fiber-attached | host: Bos | place: Iran: Karaj | collected 2018-10
CGTTAAGAACCACGTAGTTCTCGGCCTGGTACGACTTAAACCGGATGGTCCCGGCTCCAAAGTTATTTCTGATGGAATTAAACATATCCAGCTTCTTTTAAGGTTAAATCAGGATGCCGGCGCCAAAGATCTCTCCGGGACTGCCGATGGTCCCGCAATCTGCATTGATCCTTGCATAGGGAACTCCCTTGTAGTTCTGTGAGAGAACAGATTTCAGCACACCAATGTGGTAAACAGTTCCGTTAGTCTCGCGATTCAGAACATAGATAGTCCCTCGAACACCTCCAGGCCAATCCTTGTCCACGTAAATCTCGCTCTGTGCCACTCCCTGCATGCCCTGACTCAGCACATCAAAGAAGATTACTGGAGTGCCGGTAGTGAATTCGATGTCGCATTCAGTCACAGTGCTACCAGGCTCCAGGTCCTCTTCAGTATAACGTGCGCGGGAACCGCCAACCAGGGCTTCGGCTTCCTCATCTGTCAGGCAAATGACGGAGCCACGGAATTCCTGGCCCGTTTCGCCAGTAGAAGTATTCATCCAGTATACCTCAATGAAGACTTTCTGACCTACCACGGGCGTGACACCTATAGTCTTAGTGTAGAGGGTAGTCAGGTCCGCTTCGCCCCAGTCATCTTCCGCGTTGGGGGAGATGATAACCGTTTTACTCCAACCGTTGGAGATACCCGGGCTCACAGCCGAAGACATCTTCACAACCAGTTTGTTCGGCAGGGGCTGATGCTTGATGCCCTGGAAGATAACCATTGAAGGAGAAACGACTGCAAGCCGGTAGGAAGCGGTAGGAACGGAAGAGAGAGACTCTGGAGCATTCAAAATCATGCTTTCTCCGGCCATCACTCTGTTCACGTTCAAACGCACATACAAGTTGATGCCAGAGATCTGAGCCTTTTGCCCCAGGACAGTTTGCCCAGAGGTATGCTTAGCCAAGTTCTCCCAGGCCAGCATCTGGTCGTCAGTAAGGGTCTTATAGGATTTGGTAATCTTCGAGAGGGAGGCGCGACGTACCACCTGTGCGGAGGTCGTCTGGCCGGTCGGCCAACTCCGTACGGAAAGGATGGTACGGTTGCCAACTTGGCGTGCCGTAACATCCTTTGCCGAACCGGAGAAGCCCCCGAAAGCGATGGAAGGAAGCGCTTGCATAGGTTTAAGTTTAGGTTTAAGTAAGCGACACAACCCCTTGTGCTGCGACAAATATAATAAATTGTTTTCTATCTGCAAAACAATTATTTACGCTATTTTTAATAAAGCGTTACGTTAAGTAGATATGGGTATAGTTGGATGTAGCAGAGTGTGCTCCGGGGACAAAGAAAAATCGAGCCAGAGCATAGGTTTCGCGTCAGCTCGACAAATCTAAGGGCAAATCTCAGACTGAGAAGGAAAACTTCAAAGGTGTGTGAATGTTCCGGTAGCCAGTCTGTCTATCAAGAAGAAGGTAATGGCAATATGCCAGGTATTCGTTGAGGTCAAGGCCCCAGATGTCACGGTAATTCCTTATGAGAAAAACCACGGTCGAATCACCGGCGGTGCAAGGTGCGAGCGCGAGAAAGTTCCTCATATTGCCTTGATTCTTTCCTCCTCCTGGCTTTGTAAGTTGAAGTTTGAGAAGAAGGTGGTAGCGATCCGGGGAAGGGCAGTCCTCAAACCAGACACGGAACTGGAGCCGGAGATTGTCTTCATTCACCACGACAGATGAAGCGAATTCCGCCGCATAGACCGGGAACTTCTCCCAGGGCTGTGGAATTGGCACTTGTTCGTTTCCGAGCGTATAGAAGCCATGGTAGGCGCTTACAAAGAGATTCTGGCCGGAGATATGCGCGGTGTTGTCAAACGGCGGCTTATGGCTTATTACGGGCTCTGCAAGAGAATTCCATATCAGTTGAACGGAATGGTCCAGCGTCCGCCAAGCGGCCAGCGCTCTTCTGTGAATTTCAAGCTGTGCATTCTGGCCAGGAGTCCCGGGGAAGTCGCATTGATTCTTTTTCTTATAGTAGCAGCGCCCGTCAACGTGATAGAAGGTCAGGTCTCCCATGGAGCCCCAACAATCAGAAATCAGCACGGATGGAACGAAACGCGGCATAGTTTACTATAGGTCAAGTACTTACTGCAAATTTACGAAAAATCGAGCGAAGAACCATTTCTGTTCACACTTTCTGGTGGTTTTTGTTCACACTTTCGCTGCATCACCACACCAGGGTGGGAAGGTTTTGGGAAGGTCGGTTTGTGTTCAAATCAGCTGAATAGTTTCCTACAGTATAGCCAAGAAATCGCCATTTGAGCGCAGTGAGGGCCGTTTTTAGTAGTGTAGAGTATAGGCAAGTAAAAAGGGGTAGAAAACGCCAAAAGTGTGAACAAAAGTGTGAACAAAAAAGAAAACCCGCTGATAATCAGCGGGTTACCGTGGTGCTGGGAAGAATCGAACTGCCGACACATGGATTTTCAGTCCATTGCTCTACCATCTGAGCTACAGCACCGTGGTTTGGGATTGCAAAGATAGTATCTTTTTTCGATAGTGCAAAAAATATTTTAAAAAATATCCAGAGGCGCTGAACGGGAAAATTAGTATCTTTGTATGATTTGAAACGATGGGTGCTCATATTGATCGCTGCCGGCGCTTGGTTTGCCTTTCAACAGGACAGTCAGGCGCAGAGTTTCAAGGAGTGGGGCCTGAAGATATGGAACAAGATGATGGCGCCGGACAAGAACCTGGATTCCACCTATGTTTTCCAACCTTTCAAGGGCTGGAATGTTTCCCCGACATACAAGGCCCGTTGGGACAGGATAGGCATTGATGCGCCCATCAGATTGGAAATGGATGGTGAGACCAAGGTAGAGGGGGAGATCCGCCTCAAACTAATAAATGACGTAACTCACCATATTGGAGTTGGCGGAGGATATGGTCCCATCAGTCTGGGGTATTCTGTGGCCATAGGAAAGGGAAATAAAAAGGACCGACACTTTTCATTCGATTGGGCCGACACCAAATTCGCCGCCCAGCTATATTATTCCAATATCCACGATATAGGCTCCTGCGATATTGATCTGAAGGGTTTCGTACCAGGCGAAGTAAAGGACTTTCCTGTTACGGCCAGTATTTGGAGGGTTAGCGGTTTTTATATTTTCAATCACAAGAAGTTCTCCTATCCTTCGGCCTATACGGGAAAACTGGTCCAGAGGAAATCGGCCGGCTCTTTTCTGGCAGGAGCCAAATTCCTCAATGGAAATGTCTCCCTCCCTGAGAAGAAGTCTATCGTCAGCAGCCTGATGTTGAACCTGGTGGGGTATTCTACCTGGCAGGCTTCGATAGGGGCCGGTTACTCGTTCAACTGGGTTCTGTATCACCGGGACGCCGAATCGGGGAAAAACATAAGACGCCTTCGCAACCTGACCTTCAACATTACCGCCATTCCACAGCTTACTGTGGTGAATGAAATGAGGATGTCGCACCTGATCAAAGATGGAGAAGAGAAAGTCCCGGTTCACGGTCGTCTTTGGCCCAATGCCTTGGGGAAGGTTGGCCTCTGCTATGCCATCGGCCATTTTTATATCAACGGAAGCTTTGAGTTTAACTACAACCGCTTCCGCAGCGGGGAGCTTTCCCAGAACGATTTTCCTTCCACAGCATCCGGAGAACCGGAGTACTATTACAAGTTGAACGTTCTCGGTCATCTTTCCAACTGCGTCGGAAGTTTTGAAGTCCATTACCGTTTCTAGAATATGTCCATAATTCCTAAAGACAATACCCGCCGCTGGAAGATTCTGTCCACGGAATATCTTTTCAGGAGACCGTGGCTGACAGCCCGCAAGGACCAGGTGCAACTGCCTGACGGACGGGTGAATCCGGAATACTACGTTGTGGAATATCCGGACTGGGTAAATGTCATCGCCATTACGGCCGATGGGCATTTCGTGATGGAAAGGCAGTACCGGCATGCCGTGGGAATGACGTGCTACGAGCTTCCGTGCGGCGTAATGGAGGCCGGAGAAACGCCCCTGCAGGCCGCCCAGAGGGAGTTGGCCGAAGAAACCGGCTATGGAAAAGGGGAGTGGACTCATATCATGGACATCACCCCCAACCCCAGCTCGATGTCCAATTTCACGCACTGCTTCCTGGCCAAAGGTGTTGAAAAAGTGGGGGAGACCCATCTGGATGCCACCGAGGAACTAGAAGTACATCTTCTGACCGAAGAGGAGGTAAAGACCCTCCTTCGCGAGAATCAGCTTATCCAGTCCCTGATGATTTCCCCCTTGCTCAAATATTTCAGCAATGACTTATAACGAACTTATTAAGCCCCTGGAGCCTTCCCTGGTAACCTACATAGAGGGAACGGTTATTCCGCAATATGCCTCCTTTGACAAGGCTCACAAGGAAGACCACGCCCGCAGCGTAGTGGAAAGGGCACTCAGCATGGCCATCAACCGGGCCGATGTGAACCCCGACATGCTGTACACAGCCGCCGCCTGTCACGACCTGGGCCTGAGTGTATGCCGGGAAACCCACCATCTGGAAAGCGGTCGCATCATAAGGGCCGATGCCAAGTTGCGCCAGTGGTTTACCTCCGAGGAAATCGAAACCATTGCGCAAGCGGCAGAAGACCATAGGGCCAGTGCCAAAACGCCTCCCAGAAGCATCTACGGGGCCTTGGTGGCCGAAGCCGACCGCATGATAGTGCCGGAAACCATTATCCGCCGCACCATCCAGTTCGGCCTTAGCCATTATCCCGAACTGGACCGCGAAGGGCACTGGGAGCGTACCCTCGAGCATCTTCACGAAAAATACGCCGAAGGCGGCTATCTCAAACTCCTTATCAAGGGTTCGCCCAATGAAGAGCCCCTGGAGCGCCTGAGGGCCATTATCCGGGACGAGAAATACCTTAGAACCATTTTCGAAAAACAGTTTGCTGAAGAGACGCTATGACCGAAGAGTTTCTTAAGGCCGTGAAGGGCATCCTTCCGGCCGACCGCATCTATACCGACGAGCTCCGTACCCTGGCCTGGGGAACGGATGCCAGCGAATACAAAATGACGCCCCAGGTGGTCCTGAGGGCCGCAAATGACCAGGAAGTATCCCAAGTCCTGGAACTGGCTTCGCGTTTTAACCTCCCCGTCACCTTCCGCGCCGCCGGCACCTCGCTTTCCGGCCAGGCCATTACGGACAGCATCCTGTTGGTGGCCGGCAAGAACTGGGAGAAGTGGGAGTACCACCCGGACACCACCGTCACGTTGCAACCCGGTATAGTGGGTGCCAAAGTAAATCAGCATCTGGCGCCCTTTGGACGGCATTTCGGCCCGGATCCGGCGTCTATCGGCAGCTGCATGGTGGGCGGCATTGTAGCCAACAACGCCTCCGGCATGAGCTGCGGCACGCACGCCAATTCCGACAAGATGCTGGTAAGCGCAAAGATAGTGATGGCCGATGGAACCCTTCTGGACACGGGCTCAGAAGCCTCCCGCAGCGCTTTCCGGAAAAGCCATCCCGAAATTGTGGAAGGGCTTGAGAACCTGCACAGGGAGGTGATGGCCGATGAGAAGCTGGCCCAGCGCATCCTATATAAGTATAGCATCAAGAATGTGACGGGCCTGAATCTGCGTCCGCTGGTGGCCTATGAGGACCCCTTTGAGATGCTGGCTCACCTGATGGTGGGATCGGAGGGCACCCTGGCCTTCCTGGCCGAAGTAACCATGAAAACGCTGCCCATCGCCCCCTACAAGGCCAGCGCCATGATTTACTTCCCGGACATTGTAACGGCCGCCAAGGCGGTTGTGGCCATGAAGTCCAATGACATATCGGCCGCCGAACTGCTGGACAAGCGCAGCCTCACCTCCGTGAATGACCCGCATTTAAAGGCCGATGTGCCCGATTTGACGGCCGTGCTTACGGAGACCCAGGCACAGACTCCGGAGGCCTTAAAAGAGCAAATAGAGGCCATTACGGCCATGCTGGAACCCTTTGGGGTGGAAGTCCGCTTCTCCACCGATCCCAAGGAAGTGGCGCAGTACTGGGCTATCCGCTCGGGAATCTTCCCTACGGTTGGCGGTCTCCGCAAGGAGGGGACCACCTGCCTCATTGAGGATGTGGCTTTCCACATTGAGGACCTTCCGGCGGCTACCGCCGACTTATCGGCCCTTCTGGACCGCCACGGCTACGACGATTCGTGCATCTACGGACACGCCCTTGAAGGGAACTTCCATTTCATTATCAATCAGGCGTTTGAAACCCGCGAGGATATCGAGCGTTACGACGCTATGATCAAGGATGTGGTGGAACTGGTGGTTTCCAAATACGACGGTTCCCTTAAAGCGGAGCACGGAACCGGCCGCAATATGGCTTCCTTCGTGGAATATGAGTGGGGAGAGAAGGCTTTCGGCCTTATGAAGCGCATCAAGGCTTTGCTGGATCCCAAGGGCATCCTCAATCCCGGCGTCATCTTCAATGAAGACCCCGAGTGCTATCTCAAGCAACTCAAGACCGTACCCGTCCTGCATCCGGAACACGAAGATGTGGCAGCCGTTTACGAACGTATCAACAAATGTATCGAATGCGGTTTCTGCGAAGTAAACTGCGTTACCTGCGGCTTTACTTTAAGTTCCCGTACGCGTATTGTGGTACAGAGGGAGATAGCCCGCAGAAAGGCGGCAGGGGAGCCCTGGGAGGCCCTGGAGAAGGCTTACAAATATCCCGGCCAGGTCACCTGCGCCGGAGATGGCCTGTGCTCCACCTCGTGCCCCATGGGCATCAATGTGGCCGATTTGACGCACGAGCTCAGACGCAATTCCATGAGTCCGGCCGGACAGTGGGTGGGCGCCTGGGTGGCCGAGCATTTCCGCGGCACCAAGACGCTGGTCAAGGGCACGCTGGGGCTTGCGAACGGCGCCAGAACTGTTCTGGGTAAAACTGCGATGAGTCGGATTGGAAAAGGTCTTCATGCCACTGGCCTGCCGCTATGGACACCGGAACTTCCGCTTCCGGTAAAAGTGCGTAAACCAGTACAGGATAACAATCCCAATAAAGTAGTTTATTTTCCCAGCTGTTTGAACCAGACCATGGGTCGCGCGCCCAAGGACAACGTAAAACCTTTGAACCAGGAGATGGTGGAACTGCTGAACAAAGCCGGTTATGAGGTCCTCTTCCCGCCCAGGATGGAAAGCCTCTGCTGCGGCACCATCTGGGAAAGCAAAGGTATGCCGGAGATAGCCGACAAGAAGGTCCGCGAGCTGGAAGAAGCCCTCTGGGAAGTATCGGAAGAAGGGAAGTACCCGGTTCTCTGCGACCAAAGTCCCTGTTTACACAGGATGCGCAATTGCATCAAATCCATGCGATTATACGAACCTGCCGAATTCATCTCGGAGTTCCTCGCAGACAAACTGGAGTTCCATCCGGTCGATACGCCGGTGGCAGTGCACGTGACCTGTTCCACCCGCCTGATGGGCCTCAAGGACTGTATTATCAGCCTGGCAAAGAAGTGCTCTACCAACGTGTATGTGCCCGAGGAAGTGGGCTGCTGCGCCTATGCCGGAGACAAGGGGATGACGCATCCGGAGGTCAATGCCTATGCACTCAGAAAACTTAAACCCGCCTTGGAGGCGCACGGCGTCAAGGAAGGCTATTCCAACAGCCGCACTTGTGAAATCGGCCTGTCCACTAACGGCGGCATAACCTACCGTTCCATTGTCTATCTGGTAAATGCCTGCACTACGCGGAAAGATGCTCAATGAGAATCTTGACGCCAATACCAATGAGAATAATGCCGCCCAGTAACTCTGGGCGCATTTTTTTGTTCACGGCCTCGCCAAATCGTACCCCTAGGCTGAAGCCCAGGATGCTCATAACAAAGGATACAAGGCCGATAATCCCCAGCGGCAAAGAGATGGAGCGGATGGAATTGTAGCCCGTACAAGCGTAGGTGATGCCCACGGCCAGGGCGTCAATGCTGGTGGCTACGGCCATGGCCAGCTGGGTTTTGAAGCCCCGCGGGTTAAGATGCGGCTCATCTTCGTCCTTGAAGGAATCCCAGATCATTTTGCCGCCGATAAAGCCCAGCATGGCAAAGGCTATCCAATGGTCAACGGCTTCCAGATACTGGCTGAAATGCGTGGTAAGAGCCCAGCCAATCAGGGGCATCAAGGCCTGGAATAGGCCGAAGAAGAAGGCCAGGCGAAGCACAAGCCTCATTTCCCATTTCCGGATGAGGACTCCACAGACCACGGATACGGCAAAACAATCCATGGCCAGCGCGAGAGCTATGAGAAAATGTTCCCACATAAGAGGTTTGCAAAGTTACTTAAAATATGTTAGATTTGTTTTCAATATAAACACACACTTTTATGAAAAAGACGCTCCTGCTAACAGCAACCGTGTTCCTGTCCGTGGTTGCCTTTGCCCAGAAACCCGCCGGAAATCCCCAAGGCGGCATTTCGGCCGATATGCTCAAAGAAATCAGCGCCGCCTATGAGGGCAATGCTGCCGACAAGGCCTTGCGCAACGCGCTGAACAGCACGCCCATCAACTCACTGGCCGTATCTACGGACAATTTGGCCATGATTGACACGCATTTCAGCGATGAAGTGGTGACCAGGGGCCGTACAGACCAAAAATCCAGTGGACGCTGCTGGCTGTTCACCGGTCTCAATGTCTTGCGTGCCCGCATGATCCAGAAGCACCACCTGGGTACCTTCACTTTCTCCCAGAATTATCTCTTCTTCTACGATCAACTGGAAAAAGCCAACCTGTTCCTGCAGGGCATCATTGATACCAAAGACCTACCGCTGGACGACCGCAAAGTGGACTGGCTCCTTTCCAATCCTCTCAGTGACGGCGGTCAGTTTACCGGTGTATCCAATCTGGTGATGAAATATGGCGTAGTGCCCTCGGAGGTGATGCCGGAGACCTTATCGGCCAATAACACTTCCCAGATGAGCACCCAGATCAAGACCAAGCTCCGTGAGGACGCCCTCATCCTGCGGGCTTCCAAACCCAAGGAAATGCAGGCCAAAAAGGTACAGATGCTAGGCGAAGTATACCGCATGCTGGCCCTCTGCCTGGGCGTTCCTCCCACCGAGTTCACCTGGACCCGCTACAACTCTAAAGGCGAGTTCGTGAGCGAGAACACTTATACGCCCAAGAGCTTCTACGAGGAATTCATAGGCGAAGACCTGGAGAACAACTATATCATGGTCATGAACAACCCGGCTGTAGAATATGGCAAGGTTTACGAAATCGAATACGACCGTCACGTCTACGATGGACAGAACTGGGTGTACCTCAATCTTCCGATCGAAAGAATCAAAGAGATGGCCATCGCCTCCATCAAAGACAACACCGCCCTGTATTTCTCCTGCGACGTAGGCAAATTCCTGAATCGTACCCGTGGCGTGGCAGACCTTAAGAACTTTGATTATGAGTCACTTATGGGGGTTAGCTTCGGAATGAACAAGAGGCAGCGCATCCAGACCCATGCCAGCGGTTCCACCCATGCCATGACGCTCATTGCCGTGGATATCAAGAACGGCCAGCCCGTCAAGTGGATGGTAGAAAACAGCTGGGGCATTACCAGCGGCTACAGGGGCAATATCATCATGACGGATGAATGGTTCAACGAATACATGTTCCGTCTGGTGGTAGAGAAGAAATATGTCCCGGACGATATCATGGCCCTCATGAACCAGAAACCCATCCTTCTGCCGGCTTGGGATCCTATGTTCATGCCCGAAGAATAACAGCCTAGCCTACTTTTTTACAGGCTTGAACTTTCTGATGGGGTCGCACGTAAGTCCGACCCCTAATTTGTTGAAGGTCTTGCGATCTACCTCGCTGAGCATGACGGAGGAATGCACCTGAGCTCCCACCAAATTGGGCAGCTGGGCCAGGGCCTGCTGGCAGTTCTCGTCCAGGAGGCTCATCATGGAGATGGCCACCAGGACCTCGTCCGTATGCAGTCGCGGGTTGTGGCCGTGCAGATAATCCACCTTGGTCTTCTGGATGGGGCCGATCATGTTCTGGGGAATGAGCTTGATGTTGTGCGGGATACCGGCCAGATGCTTCAGAGCATTGAGCAGCAAAGCGGCGCTGGGGCCCAGCAGGGGACTGGATTCGGCCGTAAGGATGGTGCCGTCCTCCAGTTCAATGGCTGCGGTGGCAGAGGTGCCGCCGTTCTTTTCCAGCCTTTCCCGGGCTGCAACGGTGGTTTTGCGGTAGTCTGTGGTGATCTTGGCGTGCTTCATCACCAGGGCAATCTTGTTGACCTCGCTCTCCGTAGCCTTTCCTTCGGCAAAACTGCAGAGGGAAGTATAGTAGCGGCGGATAATCTCCTGGAGGGAGGCCTCGCGGCAGACCTCGTCGTCGCTGATGCAGTAGCCTATCATGTTCACGCCCATATCGGTGGGGGACTTGTAGGGGGAACTGCCGTAGATATCCTCAAAGAGGGCGTTCATTACCGGGAAAATCTCAATGTCCCGGTTGTAGTTGACAGTGGTTTCTCCGTAAGCCTCCAGATGGAAGGGGTCGATCATGTTGACATCGTCCAAATCGGCCGTAGCGGCTTCGTAGGCCATATTGACCGGATGGGCCAGGGGCATGTTCCAGACGGGGAAGGTCTCGAACTTCGCATAGCCGGCTTTTACGCCGCGCTTGTTCTCCTGGTATAACTGGCTCAGACAAACCGCCATCTTGCCACTGCCAGGGCCGGGAGCCGTTATGACCACCAGGGGCTTGGTGGTTTCCACATAGTCGTTCTTGCCAAATCCTTCGTCGGAGTCAATGAGGGCCACATTCTGGGGATAACCTTCAATGGTATGGTGATAATACACCTTGATGCCCATATTCTCCAGACGCTTGCGGTAAGCCTCGGCACTGGCCTGGCCGTTGAAGTGGGTGATTACGACGCTGTTCACACTGAGTTCACGCTCCAGGAACTCATCCCTCAGACGGAGAACGTCCATATCGTAGGTGATTCCCAGGTCACTGCGGATTTTGTTCTTCTCGATGTCTACGGCGCTGATGACGATGACAATCTCCACGTCGTCCTTAAGCTGGAGGAGCATCTGCATCTTACTGTCCGGATGGAAACCGGGGAGAACGCGGCTGGCGTGATAATCATCAAAGAGTTTGCCGCCGAATTCCATGTACAATTTATCGCCGAATTTGGCGATACGCTCCTTAATGTGCTCTGACTGAATCTTGAGGTATTTGTCGTTGTCGAACCCGTATTTCATTGTTAGAAGTGTTTTGAATACGGGATGCAAAAATACTCCGATTTTCCGATTCTTCAAAAAAAAACGAACTATCGGAATAAAAAAATTATCCCAGCAGGAGAGCCCACACCAGAAATCGGGCGGTGCGGCCCACCAGCAGCCAGAAAGGTGCCAATAAAAAGCCCCCAGAGGCCCCAGGCTCCCAGGTCCGGCAGGTTGTTGAGAAACTCGGAAAGGTCTGATATGAAGGAAAAAGGCAGCACTAGTGGCGGAGGCAGTCAATGTGGGTCACAGGTGCCTCCATGATGTTCCAGGATAGCACGGCACCGTTGAAGCCGTGACTCATGACGGCCTTTAAAGATTCTGTTACATATTCCGGGGAGGTGGGAACCACGCCTTCCCGGTAATTGATTTCTATCCCGGGGTATTTGGCGCAGGAATAGGTTTCCATGGCCTCCAGCTGGGAATGCAGGAACTCCAGATCCATCAGAAAGTCGGGATAACCATTGGCCCCGGGAAGGGCCTTTTTGAGAAGATCGTATTCAAAGCCCATTCCGGCCGGTGCAAAGGTCTGGCGGTAAAGCATGGGTTTGATAAAGTCAGCGTGCCGGGCCAAAATCTCATAATCCTGCCCTACGAAGGGAGCCATGAAGGGAGCGTAGAGGTCCATTCCCACTTCCAGCCCGCGGCTATGGAATCGGTCAGCAATGGAGGCCACGGCACTACTCACGATATGCCCTTTGGCTTTAAAATAGGCCGATGCAACTCTGTTTTCCAAAGCAAAGCCATCCTGGGGAGAATAGCCGGTGACGGAGAAGAAAGCATCCCCGCAGGCATCCCATTCGGCCTTGACGGCCTCGATGTCTATTCCTTCGCCCCTGAACTGCTGAGCGCACAGCGGGCAGCCGCAATTGAGCACTCCTCCCACACCGCTCACGAAAGATTGCGTACGGATGCGGTCCAGGAACACGCCGTCAAAGCCACAGTCGCTGAAGTAGTTGTCATAGATAGCAACAACGTTGGCTGCATTTTGGGGATCCGATGGGCAGTTGAAGCGAAAACCTTCTCCGGCTGCGAGGTCGTAATTAGAAGGGATATTACCCCAGAGGTCCACGGCAGGGGAGTTCTCGCACATTTCTTCCGTTTCGGCAAAGACAGGCAGCCAAAGCAGCATCTTGATGCCTTTGGAATGAAGGTAAGTTCCTACTTCCTTGTAAATCTCCTTGTCCACACTCCAGCCAATAATGACCTTCTCAACCGGAATGAGAGTGCTTACGGTATCAATTC